>Ga0326728_10002657_pt1 | contig 58609 bp, 49 predicted proteins | sample MB3enrmetagenome_FD_207602 | JGI IMG/M metagenome (GOLD analysis project Ga0326728, IMG submission 207602) | Lab enriched peat soil microbial communities from McLean, Ithaca, NY, United States - MB31MN | ecosystem: Environmental > Terrestrial > Soil > Wetlands > Peat | place: USA: New York... | reverse complement strand
AAAGGTCAAGTGGTTTAACAACGCCAAGGGCTACGGATTCATCGGACGCGAAGACGGGCCGGATGTATTCGTCCACTACTCAGCAATCCAACTGGATGGATACAAAACGCTCAAAGAAGGCGACGAGGTCGAGTTCGACATCGTTGAAGGCCAGAAAGGCCCGCAGGCGGACGCCGTCATCCGCAATCGGGACAGTGCAAGCGCCCACACGGCCGCTTAGGCGCCGGTAGGGGCCCCCGGGCGTACCCGCAAGACCGCCGCCCGGCGGTAAAGGGTGAGTTGCGCCCAATACACTTCTCCTAATCACACATACGATTCAGAGCGGTTGAGAGCCATCAGTTTCCGGCGACCGCGGACTTGTCGCGGATTCACGCGGAAGTGTTTGCAGTGGCTTGGTTAGCGGCGGATGCGCCATACTGCTGGCGGAGACCTTCGATGGACAACAGGACAATGGCGCGGCTGCTCGCGGAGACGGCCGACCTGATGGAGATCGACGGCGCGGACAGCTTCCGCATCCGGAGCTACCGCCGCGCAGCGGATGCTGCCGAGCAGACGACCGTGGATTTGACAGAGGCTGCCAGCGATCCGGCCAAATTGATGGAGATCGACGGGATTGGCAAAAGCATGGCGGCGAAGCTGCAAGCGATTGCCGCGACGGGGACCTTGCCGCAGCGGGAAGAATTACTTGCCAAGTATGGCGCGAGTGTTCTGGAGCTGCTGAAGCTGCCGGGCATGGGGCCAAAGACGGTGGCGCTGCTGTGGGATGCGGGCGTAATCAGCAGCGCCAACAAGGACAGCGTGGGGCAGCTCGCCGAGGCGATTGCGGCGGGACGTTTGAAGGGCCTGCCGCGGATGGGCGCGAAGCAGATTGAGAAACTGCAAAAGGGGATCGAGGACTACCGGCGGAGCGTGGGACGGTTCCGGATCGATGTGGCGGAGGAAGAGGCGGAGAAGATCGCGGCCTACCTATTGAAACTCAAAGGGATTAAGAGAGTGACACCGGCGGGATCGCTGCGCAGGGGGCGGGAGACCGAGGGCGATTTGGATTTGCTTGCGACGGGTCCGGCATGTGAGCCAGGAAAGACGCAGGCGGCAGTGGAGCACGTGGCCGCGTATCCCGGGATTCAGGACATGATCGCCAAAGGCGAAAACAAGGTGAGCTTTCACGCGGACCAGGGCATGCAGGTGGACGTGCGGCTGCTGCCCGAGGCGAGCTACGGCGCCGCGCTGCAATATTTCACCGGCTCAAAGGCGCACAATGTGACGCTGCGGCAGCGGGCGCTCAAGATGGGCTACACACTGAATGAGTGGGCGCTGGCGCGGCTTGACGATGGATCGACTGTGGCGGCCAAGACGGAGGAGGAGATCTACGCGGCGCTGAGAATGGACTGGATGCCGCCGGAGATGCGCGAGAACCTGGGCGAGATTGACGCTGCTGTTGCGCATGCGCTGCCGCGCGTGGTGAATTTGGGCGACATTCGCGGCGACGTGCACATGCACACGACCGCGAGCGACGGGCGCAACTCGATCGGAGAGATGGCCGAAGCGGCGGCGGCCTGCGGGTACGGGTATATCGCGATTACCGATCACTCGAAGTTTCTGGGCGTCACGAACGGCCTCGACGAAAAACGCGCGCTGGAACAGATCAAGCAGGTGCACGCGGTTGACCGCGCGATGAAGGGGAAGATTCGCGTGTTTACGGGTATTGAAGTGGACATCCTGGCGGACGGAGCACTCGCGCTTGACGATGAGGTGCTAGCGCAAATGAATGTGGTGATCGCCAGCGTACATTCGCGGTTTGAACAGAGCCGCGAGGAGATGACAGAGAGAGTGCTCAGGGCAATTGAAAATCCCTATGTGCGGATCCTTGGACATCCAACCGGGAGGCTGCTGCTGCGCCGGGAGCCATTCGCGCTCGATCTGCCGGCGGTTCTGAAGCGCGCGGCCGAGCTGGGCGTGGCCATGGAGCACAATGCCGCGCCGGAGCGGCTGGACCTGAACGATCACGATCTGCGGCTGGCCAAGGAACTGGGCTGCAAAATTGTGATGTCGTCGGATTCACACGACAGCCGCAACCTGGGAAAGATGGGCTACGGCGCGAAGCAGTTGCGGCGAGCCTGGTTGACGGCTGAGGATGTGCTGAATACGCGGGAAGCGGGTGGGTTTCTGGCGGGGTTGCGGGCGAGGCCCTGAGGTCGTGGCTGCTGCTGCTGCGGGCCCTGGCCCTCAATCCCCCAAAGGTCACCAGTCTTGAGCACAAAGGGATTTTGGCCGGTTGGGTGAAGGCTTGGCTTGTTGTGATCGTTTGGGATTAACATGAGAGCGGCTTCACAATTCGCGTGCCGTTCCTGGCTAAGTGCAAAGTGGCTTTTTCTTGATTAAAAAGCCACTAGGCTGTTGCGGCCCCCGAATAAATCAATTGTGGAACCGCTGTAGGCCCAACGAGGTTGGAGGTCCCCATGAGCTTGCTACAACAGGATGCAGCGGGAGTGGACGACGCCGCGCTGGGCGAAGAGCTAACCAAAGGGTCCAGTCACGTGGTGTGGGCGACCATCGCAGCGACTGTTGTGGTGAGCATCGCCATTGGGACTTATGTGTTCGTGGAGCGGACACCGCCGATCGCGTCGGGAGAGATCGTAGCGGTTTGGGCGCATCCCCAACATACGGAGACGTCGGGGTTCGACGCCAGCGGGGCACCGATGGCCAAAGAGGAAGTAGACCAAGTGATGGTATTCACCCAGGTCAAGCTCACAAACCATACCAATCATCCGCTCTACCTGGCGAATGTGCTGACCAATGCCACACTTGCCGACGGGATTCACTCGAGCTACGCGGCCAACATCGGCGACTACGAGCGGATCTTTGTCGCCTATCCGAATATTCCGGTGCCGCACAATGCGCCCTTGTCGCCGCTGGACACGACGATTAACCCAGGGCAAACGGTCGAGGGCACATTTGTTTCGGCTTTCAAAATGTCGAAGCAGGATTGGGACGCGCGCAAGAAACTGGACTACACCTTCAGTTTCCGTTACCAGCCAGCCCTGACGGTCGCGCCCCAGGTTGCAATCACTGAACAGTAGGCGGAACGGGCGCGCTCTTGGGCGTAGAGAGATAGCCCGCAATTTCATTCCTTGAATTGATATTGTTGACCACGATCTCGTACAGGGACTGGTCCTTGCCGCTGTAGAACTGCAGGGGCTCGTTCACGTTGCGATCTTTCTTCTCGTACACTTTGTCGTCGGCAAAGATGTCGAGCGTGAACTTGCTGTGCTTGGCGTCGGTCCTTTTCAATTCAAGCGAAACCGTACCGACAGGCTTTTTCTGGCCTTTGTCGAGCGAGAATTCATAAAAGTTGCGATCGCCCTTGTGCTCGAGCTGGACCAGCTCATCGTGATTTCGGGCGATGATACTGTTGGTACCGCTCAAGTCACCCTTTACGGACTGGAGCTCGCTGTTGGTGTTGGCCAGGTCGCCCTGCGTCTTGGTCAGGTCGGTTTTTACGCCGCCCACGTCCGTCTTCACGTTCGTGAGGTCGGTCGAAATTCCGTTGACCTGCTGCGCCGTCTGCTTCTCGGCGTTCTCATCCGCTTCCTCGCGCTGGACGATGGCTTGCGCGCGCTCGTCCAGTTCTTTCTGCGTCAGGCCGACGGATTTGCCCAGTTCGTCGGTGGCCACCTTCAAGCGGGCATTGGTCTCGCGCAGCTCGGCGGCCAATTGAGTGTCCTGCTGCTTGGAATCGGCCAACTCTGCCTGGGCGGTGCTCAGCTTGCTGGTCAGAGTGAAGCACCAAACCAGGCTTCCGATAGCGGCCAGCAAAGCGATGGCGATGGCCGCCAACAGGGCACCGGAATACGTTCGGGGAGCTTCTTCAATATCACTGTCACTCATGCTTCACCTTTCGTCGACGGGCATCCTGTGTGGAACGGGCTTTGCCCGGAGTCATGACGGCATCTAGTCCGGTTAGACGCCGCAAAAAGGGGAAATTGTCTCAATCGATCCGGAAATCCCCATGATTCACAATGTTACCGACTGGAGGGTCCAAGTAAAGCCGGGATTTCCAATCGGTTCGCTGGGTGAATCTACAGGATAAATCGGGCGGGTGAGGGATGAGGCGATTTCAGAGACTCCGGTAACACCCTGGGCCTTGGCAGCTGTTTGCTGGTTCGGATGCCTTCCGTTCTCCGTCTTTGTGCTCGATAATCTGAAGTACTTCACACCAAAGTCGAAAAGGTAAGGAAATGCATTCAAGGACCTTCGCGTCAGCTTTTACCCTGCTCGCCTGCGCGTATTCGGTAGCAGTTGCTCTGGGACAATCCACTTACGACGGGAATTGGTGGGTGAGTGTGGTTCACGACCAGCGTCTGGGCTTTGTGGACGGCTACGTCGACTGTAGCGCCTTGGTGAATCCGAGGGACCAGTTTTACAACGCAGTGCCGTTTGAAGAGCTTGTAAAACGAGTGGACGCCTTCTACAGCGCCAATGCCCACGAAACATCCCAACCTGTTCTTTCGGTACTACGACGCGTCGCAAATTCATCGCCTGTTACGACAACGCCAAAGAGCACATTTGGGCTCTTTGACGGTGAAGATTGGCGACAAGCCTCTGAGCCGTATCGGCTTGGTTTCGTACAAGGGTATCGTTTTTGCTATCAATCGTCTGGAGACATGCATCTAGGACGGTTTGGGAAGTCAAACCAGTGGTACGTTGACCGGATATCGAGCTGGTACGGCGTAACAAAGGGCGATCCGAGCGAGATCAACCCGAAGAGATACAAGCGAATGATCGCTCAGGTCCTGTTCCTATTCAAGGATCCGGTACCTGACGGAACCCATCGTCATGAGCCAGCGAACGCTTCGGGCAGATGAAGACGGCGGTGGCGGCAGCCTCGGATGCATCCAGAATGAATCTTTCTACGGCTATAACGGACCCCACTGTTTGCATAACTGCATTGCGCGCTCGCCATGCCTCTACACCGATACGAGATGCCGAATTTGGCCTATGGACAACCAAACTGGACTACCACCGGCGTCCCACCTTCCGTGACAAGGATGGAACGGCTACGTTATAAACATCTTTACTGCATATTTCGGCGCCGGACGGGCTTTGAGCGGCCCGGAACTCCGCCCATCGCCGGACTGCCATCTAAATAGAGGGAGAAGCAAAGGCTATGTCGACTGCTGTCGCAGGAAAGGGCCTGGAAGGAATCGTCGCCGCGAACTCCGGCATCTGCTGGATTGACGGAGAAGCGGGCATCCTCTCCTACCGCGGCATCGATATTCACGAGCTGGCCGAGCACTCGACTTTCGAAGAATGCACGTACCTGTTGTGGAACGGAATCCTGCCGAATGCGCTGGCACTGCGCGAGTTCCAGGCGCAACTTGCGCTGGCACGGGCGCTCGATCAGCGCGTGATCGACATGCTGCGCAGCTTTCCCACGTCGGCCACTCCGATGGAGGTGCTGCGGACGACGGTCTCGGCGCTGAGCTTTTACGATGCCGACGAAAAAGACAATTCCCACGACGCGAATGTGCGCAAGGCCTACAACCTGACGGCGCAGATTGCGATGATTGTGGCGATTTACGACCGGCTGCGCAAGGGCAAGGAGATCGTGCCGCCCGACCGCTCGCTCACGCATGCCGGGAATTTCCTTTGGATGCTCAACGGGGAAAAGCCTTCAGAGACGGCCACTCGAACTTTGGATATTGCTCTTATTCTTCATGCCGACCACGAACTGAACGCCTCCACCTTCGCAGCCCGCGTCATCGCCGCAACCCTCTCCGACATCCATTCCGCAATTACCGGCGCGATCGGCGCGCTGAAAGGCCCGCTGCACGGCGGCGCCAACGAAGGCGTGATGCGGCTGCTTTTGACTATCGACAAGCAGGGCGCCGACCCGGTGGAGTACGTGAGGAACATGTTGGCGGCGAAGCAAAAAATTTCGGGCTTCGGGCATCGCGTGTACAAGACCGAGGATCCGCGGGCCACACACTTGCGCAAGATGAGCGAGCAACTGGGCAAGGACTCGGGTCAGCCCAAATGGTTCGAAATGTCGCGGGCGATCGAGCTCTACATTAACCAGGACAAGAAGCTGAACGCCAACGTGGATTTCTATTCAGCCTCGACCTATGCCACGCTGGGCATCGATATCGATCTCTATACTCCGATCTTCGCGGTGAGCCGCATTGCGGGGTGGGCCGCGCACGTGATCGAGCAACTGGACGACAACCGGCTGATTCGCCCGCGCGCCGAGTACATCGGGCCAGTGTATCCTTCGCCGTGGATTCCGGTGGACGAGCGGCTCTGATCGCCCGCGCAGTACGCCTATGGCCGTGGGCCAGGCCTTTTATGCGATCTTCAGCCGAGACCAGATAGCATCGACTCTCAGTCGGAGGTTTTCTGCGATGAAAGCGGAATCCGCTCGAAGTGCCCGTATCAGCGGCAACCAGAAATCTGCCTGTCGAAAAGTGACGAGACGGATTGCCGTTGCGTTCGCTATTACCGTGATGGCTTTCGTCGTCAGACCCTGTTTCGGGCAGCAGATGGATCCCGTGCGCGGACCGCTGGAACTGCAGACCCCGGGACCCTTCTTCGAAGGCTCAAAAGGTGGGGGCACGTATTCGTACTCCATCAAGTCGGATTTCGGGCGGGTTAAGTCCTGGACATTCACCGACGGAGAGACGCTGAAGGGAAAATGCAACTGGGTGACCGCGTCCTCGGCGAATGCACAGAGTTCCGAGTCCCCTGACGGCAATTCGCCCCAAACGAGTTTGGCCGCTGCGTGGGATCTGGTTAATGGGCCGGGGTATTATGCTGCCCATGTTGCAGGCAACAAGATCCTGCGCGGAATTTTTACTGGTGACAAAGGAACGATCCTTCAGGTGGAGTCGCTGGACAACTACTTGGCGGTCGGCGCAGACAACCGCGGCAATCTTTACAAGATTGTCTGGTAGATAAGTCGTCGCCGGGCAGGCATCACGCGGGATCTCTCAGCGAGTGAACCAGCCAATCGATGGCGGAAGCTTCGTTTTCTATCTCAATCTTTAGCGGCACGGTCTGAATCTGGATTGTCGGAGCAAGCGCGCCGATGCGGATGCGGTCTTTTTCCGTGGTGAGTAGTGCCGTAGCCCCGGCCTTGCAGGCTTCTGATTCGATGCGAGCGAGATCGGCGGCGGTGAAGTTGTGGTGGTCGGCGAACACGGTACGAGTGGCGAGCTTCACGCCGGCGGACTCGAGGCCCTGGAAGAATTGATCGGGCCGCGCGATGCCACAAAACGCCGCGACGGGGCCATCCAGTTGCGGGATTTCCATTTGGCGGCGGATACGCCAGACGATTCCCTGCCAGCCCATGGATTTGAGTTGAGCTTCGACCTCGGGCTCGTCCGCCGGAATTGCAATGACGTGCGCACGCACCACTGCATGCAATGCCTCGCGAAGATTTCCGGCGGGAAGAAGATGATCGCTCAGGTCGCGGCGGCTGAGAAGCAGAATGTCAACGTCGCGGGCGAGTTGGCGATGCTGAAAGCCGTCGTCCAAAATGTGAGCTTTAAGCTTGGGGCTTTCTTCCGCGTCTTCCGGCGCTTTTGGCTGCACCCTCGCGGATCGTTCGGCCAACAGCCCAGCTTCAAAACGTTCCGCGGCGACATAAACAGAAACTTGGGATTCGCGTGCGATGAGCAGCGCTTCGTCGCCGAAATCTTGCGCAGTTCCGACGGGGTCAACCAAAAGTGGAAGCGCGGAGTGGCGGCCGTAGCCGCGCGACAGCACATCGACGTGCAGGCCGCGCGCAGAGAGAGCTTTGGCTAGAGTGATGGCAAGCGGCGTCTTCCCTGCCCCGCCGGTAGAGAGATTGCCGATGCTGACGACCGGCCAGCCGAGCCGGCGCACGGGTTTGAGGCCGGTGCGCAACTGGAATTCGCGGAGGTCGAGGGCGAGCCTGTAAACGGGCACGAGGGGCCAAAGGTGCGGGCGCATGGCGGATGTTGAGTTCATGCCGTGCGCTCCTGACTGGAATTTGCGGAGAGCAACTCGAGGATGGCGGCAACGCAGCGCTCGGTAGCGCCGGCCTGCTCGTCGAAAACCTCTTTGGCGCGATTGCCCATGGCTTGAGCGGCGGGGCGATCGCCGAGGAGTTCAATCAGGGTCGAGGCCAAATCGTCTTTTTCGGTAATGCGCAGCGCGTCGCGGCTGCGCAGGCTGTCGGTAATAGCGGCGAAGTTGGCGTAGTGCGGGCCCATGACGATGGCGACAGCGAACTGTGCCGGCTCGAGAGGGTTGTGGCCGCCCGCGGGAACGAGGCTGCCACCGATGAACGCAACCGAAGCCAGCGAGTAAACAGAAGCCAGCTCTCCGATTGTGTCGAGAAGGACGACTTCACCGGGCCGGAGCCCGCGAACCGCGCGCCGCGCAGCCGATGGCTCAGCTGTCCAGCTGGAACGCCTGGTCCAAAGAGCGCTGGATTTATCGAGGAGGGCCGCCACGGCGCTGAAACGCTCAGGATGACGCGGCGCGAGGATGAGGACAAGCTGCGCATCAGCAGCAAGCATGCGGGGCCATGCGTCGATGAGCGCGGACTCCTCGCCCTCAAGCGTGCTGCCGGCGACGACGAATCGCAGACCGGCGGACATCGACTTCAACCAGCGTGTGGCTTCGGACTCCTGAGCGACACGCACGTCGAATTTGAGATTGCCGGCGACAGATACGCGATCGGGCAGGCAGCCGAGCGCGAGGAGGCGGTTGGCATCGGTCTGGCTTTGAGCAAGCACGCGGCTGAGACGCGAGAGAAGCGGACGCCACAACGCGCGGAGCCTGCGATAACGCGGCCATGAACGGTTGGAGATGCGAGCGTTGACGACTGCGACGGGAATGCCGCGGGCGAAACAGCTTTGAAGCAGATTGGGCCAGAATTCTGTTTCCGCGAGGATGAGCAGGCTCGGCTGGAGGGCGTTGAGATAAGCGCGGACGGCCCAGGGCAGGTCAAGCGGGCAATAGAAAACGCGATTTGAGTCGAAGCGCTCGCGGGCCAGAGCCTGGCCGGTACGGGTTGTGGTGGAGACGACGATCAGATGGCCCGGCAAAGCGGATTCAAGCTCCCTGACCAGTCGCATGATGGCGAGAACTTCGCCGACAGAAACGGCGTGGAGCCAGATGAGAGGGCGCTCGGCCACGACAGAGTCGAAAACGAGTCTCCGCGGGACGCGCCCCAGCCGTTCCATGAGCCCCTGGCGGTATTTATGCGTCGTGGCCATGCGCCAGAGCCACCAGGGCGCGCCGGCGATGAGGGCCACGAACATGGCGAGGTTGTAGAAAAAAAGGATCATGCGTAAACGAACCGGTCTTGTGCAGGTCTAATCGTAGAGCGTCTGATCCTGGAATGATACAGTTGAGCGCGATGAAAATTTTGCGGGGAATCCCGTTGTTCTCGTTGCTTTGGTTGGCACTGCCGGTTACGGCAAGCGATCGCACACCGCCCCCGGTGCAGCCGGCCACCTCATTCCCGGCGATGGAGATTCATCAGCAAGAGCACGTGGCCATTGCCGCCGAGCCCTACGACACAAGGGAAAAGGAGTCCATCTTCCGGGTTGATTACCTGAGCCACGATGTGATGCCGATTCGGCTCATCGTGACCAACCTTGGCGACAGGCCCATTTCGCTGATCGATGCGCGCATTCTTTTCGAGACGGCGGAAGGTGACCGGATCCGCGCCGCCGAACCGGACGATGTGGAGCGGATGATGACGCAAAAGGAGCGGCAAGGATCCAAGATCCCGCTGCCTGCGCCGCTGCCGCCGATCCACGTAAAGCCAAAGGGGAGTATTCAGGAAATTGAGGAAGACTTTAATACCTTCGAGTACTCGGCTCTGGCGGTGGAACCCCACACGACGCGAGCGGGCTTCCTGTTTTACGACGTCTCCGGTCTGAAGGAGCCGCTGGTGGGAGCAAAGCTCTATCTCCACGATCTGCGCGACGCGGACGGCAAGGAACTCTTCTATTTCGAGATTCCTTTCGATAAATATCTGCAGTCGAAGTCGAGCCAGATGAATTAGCGGTGCTTCAAACCGCGTGTCTCTTGGGCTGGACTGCGACCGTTCTTGCCCACGGTCTGGGAAAGCCCTTGCTGGGGCCCGGAAAAAAAGTATCTCCGGCTCGAAGACTATCGTCATAGAATATTTCCGAGAGTGCGGCGGTTTTCCGGATCGAGATCCGGAAACTTGCCGGTTCAACTCCCCCGCAAACCTCGCGCGGTGAATGTAATGCCTTTGACCGCGCACATGACAAGCGAGGTCACAAGATGGCTTCTGCCCTGGTTCAATCGCAAAGAAATGGATTATTGACGTCTCTCTTTGAGAGCTATCGAGGCCCGCTTTTCTCCGTTCGCATGTGGGATGGGTGGCAATGGACGCCGGCTGCGGACGGGAAACCCGCTTGCACCATTGCGGTTGAGACCCCGAAGGCGCTGGCGGCGCTGGTGACCGAACCGAATGAGATCACACTCGGTGAAGCGTTCATCCACAAGGAACTGGAGATAGAGGGGGATATCTTCGCGGTCTTTCCGGTTGCGGAACACATACTGAATCGCCCGCGCCGGTTGAAGCAGCAAATTGAAGAGATGCTGGCACGCACGATCGCGGGCGCCGGACAGTGGCTCAAGAATGGCGCGCGGCACTCGATAGCGCGAGACCGCTCGTCCATTGCATACCACTACGATCAACCGGTGGAATTCTTCCGTCCGTGGCTGGGCAAAACGCTGGCATACTCCTGCGCGTATTTTCGAAGCGCGAATGAATCTCTCGATTTAGCGCAGGCGCAGAAGCTTGCAATGATCTGCCGGAAGCTGCGCCTTAAGCCCGGCGAGCGCTTCCTTGACATCGGCTGCGGATGGGGAAGCCTGGTTCTGCGGGCCGCCGGCTCAAGCCACGCGAAGGCCCTGGGAATCACGCTGAGCAAAGAACAGGGCAAAGTGACCAAGCAGAGGATCGAAGAGGCCGGTGTGAGCGAGAACTGCTCGGTTGAGCTATGCGATTACCGCCAGTGCGCGCACCTTCGCGAATCCTTCGACAAAATTGCAAGCATCGGCATGTACGAGCATGTCGGGCTGAAAAACCTGCCGCGCTACTTCAGAACCGTGCATGATCTGCTGAAGCCAGGCGGCATCTTTCTCAATCACGGCATTGCGCGCTTTCCTTGCTCCTCTGTGCACAAGGATTCATTCGTCGAGCAATACGTGTTCCCTGATGGAAGACTCGTGACGTTGACGGAGACGATCGATGCCGCACAGTCGGCTGGCCTGGAAGTGCGCGATGTGGAGAATCTCCGCGATCACTACGAACTGACTTTGCGCCAGTGGGTAAACGGCTTGCAAGAGAATGCTTGCGAGGTGCGGAAGTATGTCGATGAGGAGACGTATCGCATCTGGCTGCTGTACATGGCGGGTTCGGCAGCCGCGTTTTCGAGGGGAGATATTGCGATCTACCAGGTGCTGCTGAGCCGGCCAGATCACGGCAAGAGCCTGCTCCCGCTGGTTCGCGACGACTGGTATGCGACGCCTCCGCTTGAAGAGGATGGGAGAAACTGAGTCGAGGCGTCTGCGGCGGGTGGGTTGCCTGGATTATTCGAAGTAGGTGGCCGTGGTGGTGTCGGTCTCCCAGATGGTGCAGTCTTTCACGCGCACGCGGCCCGCGGTCATTCCAGCAAGCTGGCTATTGGTTTCATCGTAGAAATACTTGGCGATATTTTCGGCGGAAGGATTGAGCGTCGTGAACGGCTCAAGGTCGTTCAGCATCTGATGGTCGATGCGATCGATGACGGGACGGAGCACCTGTTTGAGCAGCTTGAAGTCGAGCAGCAGACCCGCCTCATCGAGCGTGGCGCCGGCCAGCGTGACGCGGACCTTATAGTTATGGCCGTGCGGATTCTCGCATTTGCCTTTGTAGTTGCGGAGATAGTGGCCGGAGGAGAAATCCGCCTCAACAGTAACTTCGTACATTTGCGTCTGCTCGATCCTGCGCGGGGATGCGGCCCGCACTTCTTCATTCTAATTTGATTCGTTCGGCCAGAGCTCGCTAGGGATTGCGATTGCCGCGACGCTTGCTTCGGGCTGCGCGGCGGGCTTCTTCACTGCGGCGATCGACCTGTTCAAAAAGGTTGCTGAGGACGCCGACGAGAGCGGAAGCGAGGCCAGCGAGCAGAAGCAGCAGCGCCATGGTGCGCCAGAGCGAGCCGTTGGCGGGGAGGCCGGGCTGAAAGCTCGACGGCACCAGCGTCATGACCCCGGAGATGAAGGCGAAGAATCCGAGCGTGGCGGCGAGGATGTAGAAGTTGCGGGACATACGTGCTGAGGAGCGAGCGGCTCGATCGGCCTGAAGCGATTGTAGAGCGGTCAGGTTCATGCGGAAAGCTCGGCTGAATCGATGACGGTGACGCCGGCTTTGGCGAATTCGGTGTCGATGGCGGCGACGGAGCCGTTGAGGTCGATGGCGCGGCAGGCGTCGCGCAGGACGAAGGCGGCGAGACCGAGGCGGCGAGCGTCGAGAGCGGAGTAGCCGACGCAGTAGTCGTAAGCGAGGCCGGCGAGGAAGACGCGAGTGAGATTGTTGTCGCGCAAATAATCGGCAAGACCAGTCGGCGTGGAGCGGTCGTTCTCAAAGAAGGCCGAATAGGAATCAATCTGCGGGTGAAAGCCTTTGCGCAGGATCAGCTCGGCCTGCGCGAGCGCAAGTGCGGGATGGAAATCTGCGCCGCGCGTGCCCTGGACGCAGTGCGGAGGCCAAAGTGTCTGCGGGCCATAGGCGAGCTGGATGGAATCGTAAGGTTTGTTTCCGGGATGAGACGCAGCGAAGGAAGAATGATTGGGCGGATGCCAGTCTTGAGTCAAGATGATGTGCTCGAAGCGCGGCGCGATGCGATGGATGGGCGCGATGACTTCGTCACCATGGGGAACGGCGAGCGCGCCGCCGGGACAAAAATCATTTTGCACGTCGATAACGAGAAGGACATCGTGCGCATTGATTTGCATCGGAATCTCCTCAGCGAGTGGACGTCAAAACGCGGGCGATTATTTGCGCGGGGCAAGAGTATATTTCTTGGCGATCGCGGCCATCACCGAATCGGTGACGGATCGGACGAGCGCGTCGAAATTCGTGCCGCCGGCGCTGCCAGGGTTGCCGGCGATTTCCGGGGCGTCGACGCTGTCGGCTACGCTGGCATTGCCATTGCCGACGCCACGTGACGCGGGCTGCAGCGCAATGGGGCTTTGGGCCGAAAGACCGGCGTCGTTCAAAGGCGGCATGTCGAAGGGGAATTCCGGCAGCCCAAGTTTCTTTCTCAGGGCGCGCAGATCGGCACCGCGCTCCTCAGAGATGCGAAGGATGGGCGCGCCCAACTGCGCGGCGAGCATCAGCGTCCAGCAATAGGTGTCGAGCACTTCGGCGCACCACTCGGCGCGCGTGACGGTATCGGCCCAGCAGACGATTCCGTGATTGGCAAGAAGCATGGTGTTGTGATTCTTCACGTAGGGAAGAACCGTTTCAGCAAAGGCCTTGGTGCCCGGCGTTTCGTAGGGCGCGACCGCGACGTTGCCGACGATGACTTCGAACTCGGGAATGATGAGGTTGGGCGGGAGGCAGCCGGTGATTGCGTAGGCCGTGGCGTGGGGCGGATGGCAATGGACGACAGCCTTCGCTTCCGGTACTGCCTTGTAGATCTCGAGATGGAGAAGCAGCTCGCTGGAGCGCGGCTTGCTGCCGGCGAGTTGATGACCGTCAATGTCGGTGAGGCAAATATCCTCGGGCGTCAGGTCGAATTTGCTGACGAGCGATGGCGTGCAAAGGACGGCGTTGGGGCCGAGGCGATAAGAGATGTTGCCGCCGTTGCCGTCGACATACTGGCGCATCCAGAGCTTGCGGCCGGCGGCGCAGATTTCATTTTTGAGGGCGTTGGCCTGGGGAGAAGAGAAAATCGCGTTTTCGGCAGTGCGCCGGGCGGCGGGCCTGCGGGGGGGTGGGGTGGTTCGGGTTGTTTTGCCGGTCTGATGGCCACCGTTTTTGTTCTTTCTGTTCTTCACTCTGCTGCCTCGGTTTCCTGACTTCATTTTATGTGGCGGCGGGGGCGGTGTCGAAAGGGCGTGTAAGACGCGAAATTGTGGGGCGTTAGGCGTGTAAGACACGGCCCACGCGATGTAAGACGCTGTAAGACACGGACCAAGGGGGCAAATTGGGCTCGGGACCGCAGGTCAGCGGGCCGTTCGAGGGTCGTTGGTCGATCACAGCATCCATGGGTGCTGTTTACTGGTTGATATCTCCCCCACCCCTCCCGGTCTCTGCAAATAACTCGCCTTTAATCATTGGTTTACGGCAGGGATTGGTCCGTACATATCTCATTCGAAAGCCACTTAGCCGCAGATATTAGACAGCAAAGGAGATACGACCGATTTTGGAGACTTTGGCTCCGCTCTTCCCGGTTCTTGCACTGCTTTCGGTGCGTTTGGCGGAGAAGGATTTCTCCGGGAAATTCCGACAGAGAAAAATTTCTCGGGACAAAGGACTGGCGGCTCGAGGTGCGCCGTAATCCCCTTCGTTCACCCCAGCGACGAGGATTTGTCGCCGGGGACCCCGAAACCGGCATCGCTCGAAACCGCACGCTCCTTTGTTTGAAAGGAGATTCACCCAACTAAGAACAAGTGTAGCGAAACGGGACAAATAACCGGCAAACTTGGGAAGAAACATAATTTGTTTGGAATGAGCGGGTTGGCGACGAGCTAGGCCGGTGGAACTATTGACAACGGAGGGATTGGCTCTGGCCGCGGGCTTTCTTGCTGGAGGTGGACAGGCTGAGGGTACACGAAAGTCCTCTCTAGTGGATTGGACGTTGGCCAGTTGGTGGTAAGGCAGGGATCACTGGCATTCGGCGACAACCAGGTTGACACGGTCAATTTCTTCTCTATTATTGAATAAATGGCGAACCGAAGCTATCTCGGAGAGCTTGAGCTCATTATTCTGCTTGCTGTAATTCATCTCGGCGAAGATGCCTACGGTGTGCCGATTTCACGTGTTTATGCAGCGCTAGAACGACTTGAAGCGAAGGGCCTCGTCGCCTCCAGCATCGGGGACTCTACGCCAGAGCGCGGTGGAAAGGCCAAAAAGTACTTCCGAATCACCGATTTAGGGCTACGCCAAGTGGACGAGACACGCCGCATATTGACGAAACTGTGGCAGACGATCCCCAATCTTGGATTGGAGTTGCAGGAGAGGGAGATATGAGTCGGACCGAACCGCCGTTTGTTGCCACATGGATGCTTGAGCGTCTGACGGCTGCCGAGCGAGATGAGGCGCTGGCCGGCGATCTTCTGGAAGAGTTTCGCGCAGGCCGTTCGATTGGCTGGTATTGGCGCCAGGTCATCACTGCGATTGCGATTGGGTGGACTCGAAGCATTTACGAGCACCGAATCAGACTACTCTTCGCCGCGATTTGGTCCCTGCTGTCTCCTGCTTGGGAACTCACACTTATCAGAGTTTTCTGGGAGGGCGATTTCATCGGTTCCATATGGAGGATGCCATGGCCATGGTCCACCGCGTGTGCAATTGCGCTGGGCACGATGGAGGCCCTGCTGTTCATATGGATCGGGTCGCTTCTTTACGTGGCACTGCTCGCGACTACGCGCAAGACCATAGACTTTCGGCGACTTGGACGTGGATTCTTGATGAGCATTGTCGTATATTTCCTCGCGTTGGCGTGCGTCTTTGCAGTTTGGATCACCATAAATACCCATTCCAGCGGAAACGGTGCGGACTGGCGGACGCTCTCGTTGATGGGCGAGATTGAGAACTTCCAACCCCGGGCCATTCTGACGCACATTCCATACGTAGTGGGAACTGCTTGCGCACTTTGGGGAGTCGCGCCGAGGGTACGAAAGACAGATCGAGTCCCGGCATAGCTTTTTCAGTTCAGACGCGCAGGATCAAGCTTGGCGGCGAGAAGCGTTCGCGGCACGAATGAAGTCAAGCCCTGATACAAGGCATGTAAGCTGGGTTCGTGCAGGGTCAGGGTCGCGAGAAGCAACCGCAGATCCCCGTTCGGCTCCGATCGCTCCCGCGATCTCCGCTCACGGCAGGCTTTCGCTTCTGCTCGCCGCAGACGCGCTCCCCTCAGGATGACACTGCTTTGGATAGTGGGTGCCGGGATGCGGGCCGGGTTTTGAAACAGAACTTGAGCGCCGCTTCGCCGCGCCCTTTGTGTTTCAAATCCTTGTGGGCGGGAGCGATGGGTTCGATTCTTCCGCCACGGCAAAATGGCTTGCGTGTCATCCAAAGTTTGCCCGGATTTCAAAGTGGGTTTGACAGGATGAACAATCTTTCGGCTGAGTAGAGTGTGATGCCCATGACCGGCTGCGCGCGGAAGTGCACTGGTTGGAGTGCTCCACGGGCGTGGTGCATTGTGATGCCGATTCAGGGGCGCGGGAATGCACCGGGAATGACACGGAGTGACGGGAAGATTCGATTGCAGGTGAATGAAGACGGCGCTAACATGCTGGCCACAATTCGAAGGCGAAAGTACAGGGGGTGGCAAATGAACAATTTGCTACGACTGCTGGTGATCGTGGGATTAGGCGCGGGGGCGATCGCAATGGTGGCGCTGGGCTTGGAGCGGCACAACGCCGATCTGCTGGCGCCGTTGAACCTGCTGCTGTTTGTGGCAGCAGTGCTGGTGTATGTGCTGCCGGCGGGGCTGGCAATTTACCGGGACTGCAAATCGACGGCGTGGATCGTGGTGGTGAATCTGCTGTTGGGGTGGACGATTTTCGGTTGGTTTGTGGCGCTGGGATGGGCAGCCGGCGGCAAGGTCCGCGAGGCGGTTCATCCGGTAGCGCCGCCACCGGTTCATCCTGTTCCGAGCCATTAGGAGGCGTGAAACAGAGGGGCATTCGGCGCGCGACCGCAACGAGGGCGCGCCGAGAGGGAATGCCGATCAAGGCGCACGGGCTAAAGCCCGCTCCTTTTTTTGCGGCGTTTGCGGCAGGTCGGGGATGAATCCCCGACCTGCCAGTCATGCCCTGATACAAGACCTATGAGTTCGGGCTCGTGCTGCAGTTGCTCTTGAACCCATTGTCTTGTCGCAGAATCCTTGAACCTGGGTCCAGTCGATCGCCAGGACCGGCCGCATTCTTACTTCGGAGGTAACTTGACCTTTGGCGGAAAGAGCCAGAGCACCGCGACGATTGCGATGAGCGCAAGAGATGCGGCAGGCCGGAGGTAGGCTACGGGAATCGCTGCGAGATAAAGCAATACGGATGCGATCTGCTTGCCCCAGCTTGCGTGCGCGGGCGCCGCGCTCTGCGACCGAATCTGAGCCCACAGCGCCATATATCCGAGCCCCGGGAAGATACTGACCGCGGCGTAGAGCGCCGTCGTGAACGACGAGAGTCCCTTGACGCCGATCCAGTCAGTGGCGAAGGGAAAAAGAGAGAGAAAGAATAGAAACATCAGGTTGGCCCACAAGATTCCGTGGGTCACCGTCTCCGTCTCATCCACCAGATAGTGATGGTTTACCCAGTAAATCCCGATCTGCACAAAGGTGAGCAGATAGAGAAAGATGGTGGGCAGCACCGCGCGCAGACCGGCCATGCCGTCCGGCGCGGGCACCTTTAGTTCCAGCACCATAATGGTAATGATGACCGCGATGACGCCGTCGGAGATCGCCTCCAGACGCCCCGGGCTCAGGCCTTTGCCGCTCATTCTGGTATCAACTTAGCACGCAGGCGGGTCGGGGCGATTCCACACTTCGCCAGAAGAAAGCGAAGGATGGCGGCACGCACAGAAACAGTTGGCCGTGGACAATGGCCGGTGACTGGTGCTCTCCGAAGGGCGGAGCAATTCGCGATCCCAGAGTCGGGATCTCCCCTTCCCGGGCGAAGACATGTCGGCGCGCGAATTCGGTTGCGCTTTATTGGAGAGACGACCTACGTGGCCTGACGAGCCGCAGCGGCGAAGACATCCCTTGCACTTGTCGTCCCCTCGATTTGTTCTGTGCCCTCGACACCGAGCCCGATCCAACCGGAGTTCACGCCGTCGACCATTTCTTCAAAAGCCCACGTGCTCCCGGCGGGATAGCCCATTTGCTGGAGCGCGCCGGCCCAAGCCTGGCGCGGGATGGCCTGCGCCTTGACGTCGCGGCCCAGCGCCTGACCCAGCGCGGCTGCGAGATCATCGGCGCTCACCATGGAGCCGAGTTCAATGAGGCGCTTTCCGGTCCACTCGGTCGTGAGCAGGCTCGCGATCTCGGCCCCGATGTCTTCGGTTGCAATCATAGGCAGCTTGCGATCCGTTGGCGCGTAAAAGATGGGTAGTGTGCCGCCCTGCGCCGCCTGAAGGCCGAACAGGTAGTTCTCAAAGAACGATCCGGCCCGCACGAATGCCACGGGGAAGGGCTCGTTGCCGAGAGCTTGCTCAATCAAATGAGTTGCTGTAATAAGCCCCAGGCCGGAAGACTTCTCCGATCCCATGGACGAGAGCACGACGAGCCTGGGCGGCGCAGACTTGGCCAGAGCATCTTTGTAACTGGCAATGACGGCCTTGGCCTCGCGGAAGTCGCGCGAAGGCGTCTGGATGGGCGGCATCATCAGGTACGCCCCCTCAACTCCATTGAGCGCCTGTGCCATTGCCGCTGGATCCGCCCAGTCGCCCTTGACCAGTTCCACGCCCCTGGCGCTCCATGCGGCAGCCTTTGCCGGGTCGCGCACGAGCGCCCGCACCTGCTTGCCTTTGTTTAGAAGGTGCCTTGCCGATGCTCCGCCTACCTTGCCGGTAATACCCGTGATCAGAAACATTCTCGTTGTCCCCTGGAGATCAGATGCCGAAGCTTTCGATGGGTCGCACGATTGTGCGCTGAGGAGGTGGAGTGGTTCGGCGCGCGATGCGCAAGGTGAGTGCCCCGCAGACGGGCCGCGCAATAAGCTTGACCCTGCCGGTTGTGGGAAATAGACTCGCCTGCTCAGGGGGATTTCATGAAATTGTCCTTGACGTCCGCGTGCATGGCGCTCTGCTCCGCGATGCTCTTGCTTCAACCAACATCCCCGGCCCGTGCGCAGAGCAAGGCGACACAAAGCACGGGGAATTCGGTGAACCTGCTGGCGTGGGGCGCGGGCGCGCTCATCGTGCAAGCGCCGCCGTCCTACTCCGATAGCGGCAACTGGTCGCCCGATGGACTGCTCGACGAGCTGCCCAACACGGGTTGGGCCACCGTTTCAGGCGACCTGACGCCCAAGGTCTTCGTATTTGAGCTTGCCGCGCGGAGCCAGATCACCAGCCTCGGCTTCGATACAGCCCAAGTGGAAAACCGGGGCCGCGGGGCCAAAGACGTGAAGGTGGAGATTGCGGACACGAAGGACGGGGCTTACACGCTGATTGCCAGCCCGTCACTCGCGCCGGTGATGGACCACCAGAAGTTCGTGCTGAAGACGCCCGCAACGGGGCGATACCTGCGGCTGACCGTATTGAACAACTGGGGCGATAGCAAGTACATGGAGATCATGGACGTCTACGCTTACGGGAAGTTGCTGGCGCAACCGGTGCTGGGGGACAACTCCGGAACGTTTAGTTCGGATTACGGAGACTTCCACATGCAGCAAACCGGCGTGACAGTAAACGGCTGCTATGAGCATGCGGACGGGTTGATCGAGAACGGCGGATTTGACGGCAGGGTGCTGGAGTTCACGTGGAGCGAAGCCGCGTCTGACAATTCCCGTCACGGGGGCCCGGCCATGATGATCTTTGCCGACGACGGCCAGTCGTTTACAGGCTTCTGGTGGAACAAAGGGGACACCAACGGAATGGGAGGAAAATGGAACGGCAAGCGAGTCTCGAAGGACATTGGCTCATGCCCTTATTGGAAGCCGGGGAGCGGCAACGCGGTGGAGGCGGAGCTGAAGAGCAACGGCAGCGCCCAGCTCTACGGAATTCTGTTTGACACGGATTCCGACCACCTCAAGGACGATTCAAAACCGACGCTCGATGCGCTGGTGGCTGCTGCCCACGACCAGCCCACATGGAATTTCTCGATCGAAGGAAACACCGACAATACCGGAACCGAAGCTCGCAATGTGACGCTCTCTCTGAACCGCGCCAACTCAGTGAAAGCGTACCTTGTGAACGCAGGCGTGAGCGCGAGCCGGTTGACGACCCAGGGATTTGGGTCGAGCCATCCGGTGGCCCCGAACGACACGGCGCTGGGGCGCTCGCAGAACCGGCGGGTAGAGGTCGAAAAGAAGTAGGTTCAAGGTGGGGGGCGAGGGATTGCGGAGATGGGTTAGTATTTGGGGTTGTATGAAAATCGTTTTACCCGAGGAAAGACTGTGACAAAACGTGGACCGCTCCCATACCACCTAAGCTTTAACGCACAACACTCACCCATGGGCGCATTTATGAGCTTTACCTGCGGGAACTTCGGGACCCGCGGCGGTATCGGCTTGCAGATAGGGCAGCCGGGGGACCAGGAAGTCTTCGTCGGGTTCAAGGAGGGGGACCGATACTCGGGCGCGACGCTGAAGTGCTTGCCATTTTATGTGGGTGCGGTGAACCGCGCGGCGGATGCGTTCCTGGTGGAGCAAGCGGGACCGTCGGAGCAGAACGTGAAGCCGGATGCAGAGCCATTCAAGGATGGCGAAGTTGCGCGGTCATATGGGTGGGCGACGGACGAGTGGCGCGCCGACGGCCTGACGTTTACGGTGTACTCGCCGTTTGGATCGATTCCCGACCCGGAGCGGGACAGCGTGGAGCGGATGCGCGAGGGGCTGCTACCGGCGGTGGTGGCGCGGCTGGTCGTGGACAACACGACGGGCACCGCGACCAAGACGGCGATGTTTGCGCTGAACCATGCGCGGCCGGGCGAGCGAATTCTGGAAGACAACCTGGGAGCGGGACGGCTGGGGTTTGCCTTCAGGCGCGAAGCGGGCGGAGCGGCGGAGCTATGGGACTGGACGACGGGCAAAAAGGCTGCCCCGGCGATTGAGCCGTTTGTCTTCATGCGGTGGTCAGCGAGCGACGGGGTTCGCGAGCGGTATAACCCGGTTCACCTGCTGGGGTCGTGCCCGGGGTTCGGGTTCGAAGTGCCGGCGGGAAAGAAATATGGATTGACGATCGCGCTGGGATCGTACCTTGAAGGCGCGCAGACGAATGGGTTGGACGGGAAGTATTTGTATGCACGTTATTACAAGGGCCTGGGGGACGTGCTGAAGACCGCGCTGGACGGCGCGGATGAAATGGCGGCGCGGTCCGAGGGGCTGGATGCGAAGCTGGACGCGGCGAAGCTGTCGGACGATCAGCGGTTCATAATTGCGCACGCGACTCACAGCTACTACGGAAGCACGCAACTGCTTGATGTGGAGGGGCAGCCGCTGTGGGTGGTGAACGAGGGCGAGTACTGCATGATGAACACGCTGGACCTAGCGGTGGATCACGTGTTCTGGGAGCTTGAGCATAATCCGTGGCTGGTGCGGAATTTGCTGGACACGTTTGTGCGGCGATACAGCTACACAGACGAAGTGAAGGTGTACAAGACGGAGATTGCAATGGCGGCGCCGCTGGGGCAGGCCGATCCGTCGCAGCCTCCGCCGGCTCCTGACGAGGCGCAACTGACGCGGCCGTACCACACAAAGCCGGGCGGGCTGAGCTTCTGCCACGATATGGGCGCGCACAACAACTTTTCGCCCAAGGGGCGGAGCAGCTACGAGCTTGCGAACCTGACGGGATGCTTCAGTTACATGACGCAGGAGCAACTGTGCAACTGGATCCTGGTGGCCGGGTGCTACGTGGCGAAAACGCGCGACGTGGAATGGCTGAAGCGGAATAAGAGCGTGGTGGAAGCGTGCCTCGCGAGCATGATCAACCGCGGCGGGGACGTGGGATTTGCGCAGTACGACAGCACGCGGACCGCGGGGGGGCAGGAGATTACGACGTACGACTCGCTGGACCACTCGCTGGCGCAGACGAGGAATAACGTGTACATCGCGGTGAAGAGCTGGGCGAGCTACAGGGCGCTGGCATTGCTGTTCCGTGAGCTGGGCGCGGCGGCGGATGAGAAGCGGGCGACGGATCTGGCTGTGAAGGTGGCCGGCGTGGTTGCCGACCAGGCGGTGGATGGAGTGCTGCCGGCGATCTTCGAGAAGGCGAATCCGGGATATGGGTCACGGATTTTGCCGGCGGTGGAGGGATGCGTTTATCCGCTGTACTTTGTGAAGACCGGATTTGCGGGCGGGACGCTGGAGCAGGTGTTCGGGAGCGCGGAAGAGAAACGGATGTTCGACGCGCTGAAGGAACATACGCGGAAGCTGCTGCTCGATGCGGACAGGCGGAATTTGTTTGCCGACGGCGGAATCAAGCTGTCGTCGACGAGCAACAACTCGTGGATGAGCAAGATTTCGATCTTCATGCACGTGACGCGGCGAGTTTTCCATCTGGACGAAGATCCGAAGGTGGTAGACGTTTTCCGCAAGGCCGACGCGGCGCACGTGAAGTGGCAGACGGTAGGCAGCTCGTATTGGGCGTGCTGCGACCAGATTGTGTCGGGCGAGGGCAAGGCGAGCCGATACTATCCGCGGATCATTACCAGCGCGTTGTGGATGGAGTGAGGCAGCTTTTAGCCTCAAGCTACTAGATTTCAACTTTTGAGCCTTCGGCAGCATGGCAAGGCTTTCCGTTCCCTGCTGCCGCAGGGTCGACTTGTCTCTCGGTTGCGGCGAAGGAGCGAGAACATCTGAAAAACAGCGAAAAGGTGTCTGCGCGTTGCCGCAGTTGACAATTTGTCGGTTTCCATTATTTAATTAATTCATTATTTAATTATGATGCGAACGAGACAAAAGTCCGCACAGCGGCCGGAACGACGCGGATTCAAGTTGGGGCCTGGGCGGCGGGAAGCCCTGCGCAGGCCGGGGCGGCCCACTTCCAATTCGGGGCTCTACGCACGCGAGAAGCTGATCGAGGCGGCCACGGAGCTTTTCGCGAAGCAGGGAGTGGCGGCGACGACGTTTGCCATGATTGCCGAGCGGGCGCACCTGACCCCGGCGATGCTGCACTACTACTTCAAAGACAGAAACCAGTTGCTGGATGCGGTTGTGGCGGAGCGGCTCTCTCCGCTGATCGCGGGAGTGTGGGGCCCAGTGACGGAGGGCGAAAGTCCCGCGGTGATGATCTGCGGTGTCGTGGAGCGGATGCTGGTCGGGATTGAGAAGATGCCATGGGTGCCCTCGACCTGGATGCGCGAGGTGCTGAACGAAGGCGGGCTGCTGCGAACGAGAGTGTTGCGCTACCTGCCGTTCGAGAAGATCGGCGTGCTGAGCAAGAGCGTGGCCAAGGCGCAGGCGGCGGGAGTGGCGAATGCGGGGATCGATCCGGGATTGATTGTGTTTTCGGTGATCGGGCTGGTGATGATGCACATGGCAACGATCAAGCTGTGGGCGGAGATTTTCGGACGGAAGGCTCCGGACCGCGCGGCGCTGAGCCGGCACATTACGGGGCTGCTTATCCATGGCTTGAAGCCGGGTGCGGGACCGGAATCTGGCGAGCGGATGAAACGCAAAGCGGGATCGAGGCGTAAGTGAGTATGGAGGGGAAGATGCTTGTTCTCCGGAAGACGATTCTAGCGGGCGCGATTGCGGCTGCAGCGCTTGTGCTCATGGCGGGGTGCGCAAAGAAACCTACGAATACGTACCAGGGCTACATCGAGGGCAAGTTTGTTTATGTGGCTTCTCCGCAGAGCGGAAGGCTGGACCACGTGGATGTGGCGCGCGGCGACACGGTGACGGCAGGTCATCCGCTGTTTGCTTTGGACGATGAGCCGGAAGCTTCAGAGATGCGGACGGCCGAGCAGGTGCTGCGCAGCTCGGAGTCGCGGCTGAACGACCTGGAGACGGGGAAGCGGCCGGCGGAAGTGGATGTGACGCGCGCCGAACTGGCGCAGGCGGTTGCGGAGAAAAAGCAGGCGGACGAGATTCTGGCGAGCGACGAAGCACAGTTCAAGGCGGGAGGAATTGCGCAGACGGAATTGATCAATGCGCAGGGGGCGGCAGAAACGAGCGCGGCGAAGGTGAAAGAGCTCGAAGCAGACCTCGCTGTGGATGCGCTGCCGGCGCGCGAGCAGCAGATCAAGGCGCAGACGAACCAGGTGGCCGCGGATCGGGCATCGCTGGCCAATGCGGAGTGGCACCTGAAGCAAAAACAGATTGCCTCGCCGCGCAACGGACTGGTGTTTGACACACTTTACCGGCAGGGCGAGTGGGTGGCGGCGGGGAACCCGGTAGTGCAGCTGCTGCCGCCGGAGAATATGGAGATTCGATTTTTTGTGCCGGAGACGGTTGTGGGCGGGTTGCGCGTGGGAGGCAACGTGCGCGTCGGGTGCGACGGGTGTACCGGCGAGGTTGCAGCGAGGATCAGTTTTGTGTCGCCGCAGAGCGAGTACACGCCGCCAGTGATTTACAGCAACGAGAACCGGTCGAAGCTGGTGTACATGGTGATTGCAAATCCGCCGGCGCAGACTGCAGCGACGCTGCATCCGGGCCAACCCGTTGAGGTGACGGTCGAGTGACGGCAGCCGCACAATTCGATTTCGCCATCGACGTGGAGGGGCTGAACAAGCACTTCGACGGCAAGCACGTGGTGAAGGACGTGACGTTGCGCGTGCGGCGGGGTGAGATTTTCGGATTTCTCGGGCCGAATGGAAGCGGAAAGACGACGACCATCCGGATGATGTGCGGATTGCTGAAACCCGATTCGGGAACGGGGGCGTGCCTGGGCCTGGACATTCGGAGGGAGAGCGCGGAAATCAAGCGCCGCGTGGGCTATATGACGCAGCGGTTTTCCTTCTGGGAGGACCTGACGATCGCGGAGAACCTGGAGTTTGTGGCGAGGGTGTACCAGCTTCGCGATCGCAAAAGGACGGTCAAGAAAACCCTCGCTGATCTGAGACTCACGGAGCGGGCGCATCAGCTTGCGGGCGAACTGTCGGGAGGTTGGAAGCAGCGCATGGCGCTGGCGGCATGCATGCTGCACGAACCGCAACTTCTGCTGCTGGATGAGCCGACGGCAGGGGTGGACCCGAGAGCGAGGCGCGACTTCTGGGACGAGATTCAAGCGCTCGCGGCCAAGGGAATCTCGGTGCTGGTTAGCACGCATTACATGGACGAGGCGGTGCGATGTCACAAGCTGGCCTACATTTCATACGGGACATTGCTGGCGCAGGGCACGGCCCAGGAAATCATTGATGGGCAACACCTGAGCACGTGGGCGATTCACGGCGATCATCTGGCGGAGCTGCAGGAAGAGCTGCGGAAGAAGAAGTGCGTGGCGCAGACGGTAACGTTCGGCGAGGTGCTGCACGTGAGCGGGACGAACGATGCGCAGCTCGAACGGGAGATTGAAGAGTTGGTGGGGCGCAGCGGACGGCGCGTGGAGAGGATCGAGACGAACCTCGAGGACGTGTTCATTTATCTGATGGGCCAATCGGAACAGAAGACCGGGGGCAATGCGTGAGCAGGCTGCAGCGATTCTCGGGAGCACGATGGTGGGCCGTGGTGCTGAAGGAGTTCACGCAGTTGAAGCGCGACCGACTGACGTTCGCCATGATCGTGGGGATTCCGATCATGCAGATGACGCTGTTCGGGTTCGCGATCAATACGATTCCGCGGCATCTGGACACGGGGATCATCAGCGCAGATGACAGCGACGTGACGCGCGACTTTATCGAGACGATGCAGAACTCGTCTTACTTCAAGATTGTGGAACGGTTGCCGAACGAAGAGGCGGGGCGCGAGGCGCTGGCACAAGGCAAGCTTCTATTCGTGGTGAACATTCCCGCGGGGTTTACGCGGCTGGTACTGCGGCGCGAACGGCCGTCGATTCTGATCGAGGCCGACGCTACCGATCCGACGACGACAGGAAGCGCGCTGGCCGCGGTCGACGGCATCACGCAATCAGTCATTCAGCGAGAGCTGACGGGGCCGTTGGCGAGCCTACAAGGCGGTCCTGCACCATTCAACGTGGACGTGCATCCGCTGTACAACCCGGATGAGATTACGCAGTACAACGTGGTGCCGGGATTAATGGGCATGATCCTGACGCTGACGATGGTCATGATGACGGGGCTGGCGGTAACTCGGGAACGCGAACGCGGCACGATGGAGAACCTGCTGGCGATGCCATCGACGCCGCTGGAAGTGATGACGGGCAAGCTTCTTCCCTACATCGGCATTGGACTCATCCAAGCATCGATTATTCTTGCGGCCGCCCGATATGTGTTTTTCGTGCCTTTTTTCGGCAACGTTTTTGCGGTTTATCTTTCGGCGCTGCTTTTTATCGCGGCGAATTTAACGGTGGGAATAACTTTTTCGTCGTTGGCACGGAATCAATTGCAGGCGGTTCAACTGGCGATCTTCTATTTTCTGCCCAACATTATTCTGTCGGGATTCATGTTTCCGTTCAAAGGAATGCCGGGATGGGCCCAGGCGATCGGGAATCTTTTGCCGCTGACATATTTCAACCGGCTGGTTCGCGGAATTCTGCTGAAGGGCAATGGGTGGGCGGATTCGTGGCCTAATGTATGGCCCATGATGGTGTTCGCCGTGGTGGTGATGGGCGTGGCTGTGGCCACCTACAGGAGAACCCTCGATTGAGGAGAACGAGGCGATGATGCGATCGGAGAACTGGAAGTGGATGATTGGCGTCGCGGCCCTCGGGGCAATCGCGGGCTGCACGGTGGGGCCGCGGTATCGCGCACCGGCACCGCCGACCGTGACTGCCTATACGCCGCAGCCGTTGCCGAGTGAGACAGCGAGCAGCGAGGGCCCGGCAGGCAGTGCGCAGAAGTTCAACGAGCAAGCAGCGATTCCCGCCGATTGGTGGACGGCGTTTCAGTCGCCCGAATTGAATGCGATGGTGGAGGAGGCGCTCAAGAACAGCCCGACGCTGGAGCAGGCGACGGCGCGGTTGAAGCAAGCGCAGGAAGAGGTGATCGCGCGGACGGGAGCGACGAAGTATCCAACCGTGATGGGCAATGCTTCAGTGACCGAGGAGCAACTGAACCTGGCTGCGTTTGGAATTCCCTTCCCCAACCCGTCGCCGTTCACTTTGCTGAATGGATCGGTCGCGGTTTCGTACGCGCTCGATACGTTTGGAGCGAATCGGCGAGCGATTGAGGCGCTGAAAGCACAGCGGGATTACGAAGTGTGGCAGATCGAGGGCGCGCGGCTGATGTTGGCTGGGAACGTGGTGGCGGCGGCGATCAAGGAGGCGCAAATTCGCCAGCAGATCGAAGTCACGAACCAACTGCTGGCGGTGGAGCAGAAGGAGTTGAGAATTGCAGAAGACCGCGAGCGGACCGGGGGCGTTTCGGATTTCGATGTGCGCGGCCAGCGGACGCTGGTGGCTCAAACCGAGGCGGCGATTCCACCGCTCCAACTGCAGCTGGACACGATCAATGACCAACTTGCGGTGCTGATGGGAGTGAACCCCGCGGAGGCGCATGTGCAGGAGATTTCGTTGGACGCGCTGCATCTTCCAGAGGAGTTGCCGCTGACGGTGCCCTCAGAACTGGTGCGGCAACGGCCGGACATTCGCGCAGCGGAGGCGCTGCTGCACGAGGCGAGCGCGAATGTGGGCGTGGCTACGGCGAACGAGTATCCGCAGATTGTCCTGACGGGAAGCGGCGGGGGATTGGGAACGCGGTTCAACTCGGGCGGCGACGTGTGGAACGTGGGCGCGTCGTTGGCGGCGCCAATCTTCAATGGCGGCGCATTGCAGGCGGAGAAGCGCAAAGCGCAGGACGCATACGACGAAGCAGCGAGCGGGTATCGAGGCACAGTGCTGGAGAGTTTTCGAGAGGTGGCGGATGCGCTGTACGCGACGGAGCGCGATGCAGAGACGCTCAAAGCGCGTAGTGAGGCAGCCGGGGAGGCGAATGGCGCATACCGAATTGCAGCGAAGCGATACGATGCAGGCGGGATCAGCGAGATGAGCCTTCTGGGCGCGGAGCGGCAGCAGTTGCAGACGGCGCTGGACCGCGAGAACGCGGCGGCGAGCCGGCTGACCGATTCCGCAACTCTGTTTGAGGCGCTGGGGGGAAAAGCAGCTTCCAGCTTCTAGCTTCTTGCGGCTGGCTTCTGGCTTCCATCCCCGAACAACTGTTTGGGCCCAGAGCCAAGTGGCTCAGAGTACTGGCGCCACAAGATGGGGCGAGCGGCTACGTTTTTCATTGCAATTTACGAATTGCTCTTGCAATTCACGGGCAGACTCGACGAGAATTCGAGTATTCGGCGCCAGCCGAAGTTTCCTGGGGGAAGACCAACAATCAGCGCGGTTGTCAGGTGAGCAGAAACTGCTCACTGCGCAGCCGACTCGACCGCCGGGGAGCTGCTTGCGATGGTCAAGGAGCCAGTGATGGGGACATCAGGGTGGCAGACGTGGAATAGCGGCCCCTTCAGCATTGAGCGCAAACCAGGCAAGGCGCCGGGCACGGTGATCCTCCGTTTCTGCGGACCCTTTACGGTGCGAGACGCTTACAGCTCATTGCCGCCGGGAGAGCTGAACAGGATGCTCGGATTGGAACCGACGCCGGGAGAGGATCCGCCGAAGTTAAATATTCTGGACCTGAGCAGTTGTCCCTTTATGGATTCGTCAGGCCTGGGCATCATCGCGACACACTATATCCGCTGCCAGAAACAAGGCCTGAAGTTTATGGTCGCCGGATTGAGCCCAAAGGTGCGCGAAGTCTTCCGGATTACAAAGATGGATACCGTGGTCCCGATTGCCGCCTCGATTGAGGAAGCTGAGAACAACTGAGGCATACCCCAAAACTCAAATAGGGCTGCTATCGTATTTGGCCTGCGCAGACTGGCCAGAGACGTGTGTTGCTTTTGACCCCGATCTGTGCCGACGGAGCGCGCGTTTGCGCCTGCTCAGGAGGGCCTCGGCGCGAAAAACGCCTCGACGTCGGAGATGGTGTTGGTGATGCGGTAGGGCGGGAGGGATTGGAGGAAAATCTGGCCGTAGCGCTGGCGAGTAATGCGCGGATCGAGGAGGACAAGAACGCCGCGATCTTCAAGGGAGCGGATAAGGCGGCCGAAGCCCTGCTTGAGAGTGAGAACCGCTTCTGGGACCTGATAGTCGAAGAAGGGGCGGCCGCCGGATTCTTCGATAGCGCGCATGCGAGCCTGGACGACAGGGTCGGAGGGAACGGCGAAAGGGAGACGATCGATGATGACGCAACTGAGAGCTTCACCCTGGACGTCGACGCCTTGCCAAAAACTTGAAGTGCCGAAGAGAACGGAGTTCGGAGTGGAGCGAAACTCCTCAAGAAGGGCCTTGCGCGGAGCGGTGCCGTGAAGGAGCAGCGGAAAATCGAGGACGGAAAGGAGCAGGTCGTGGAGGGTGCGCATCTGGTTGTAACTGGTGAAGAGGCAGAAGGCGCGACCGCGAGTGATGCGAAGAACACGCTCGATGGTTGTGGCGGCGGCATCGATGAATTCAGGTTCGCGCGGGTCGGGCATGGAGGGCGGGAGATAAAGGAGGGCCTGCTTACCGTACTGGAAATGGGAGGGAACGACGAGCTCACGCGTATCGGCGAGGCCGAGACGACGGCGAAGATGCTCAAAGCCGCCCTGGACTGTAAGGGTGGCGGAGGTGAGAACGACTGTGGGGATTTGATCGAAGACGAGATCGCGAAGAAGCTCGGAGACGTCGATGGGCGTGGCCTGGATGTAGGTCGATCGTGCTTGCCCGCGAAAGCTACTTGCTCGATCCTGAGCAAGACGTCCCTCAGGGGCTAAGGCCCCGATTCTTTGGCTGTCCTTTTCGGCACGCGACCCACCCACCGGGTGGGTGCCCCGGTCGTGCCCCTTCAAAACACTGCCCCTCTCCGCTGCTTGTGGACCGCCACGGCGCTCGAGCCAGAAGACCATGTTGGATGCGTTGGACTCGAGCATGAATTCGAGATCGGCGCGGAGGATGGCGGCGCGGTTCTTGAGGCCGGGAATTTCGTCGAGATCGGCGATGCGGTCGAGCTCGGATTCGATGAGGGAGAGCGTGGAGCGCACGGCGAGATAGAGGTCACCGGAAGATTCGAGGAACTCTTCACGATTGGTGAAGGGATGGCGGCCATCGGCGGGCATTGGGAGAGCGGCGAAGAAGAGACGCGCGCGATCGCGAAGCTGTTGCGTGAGGGCGGGAATTTGGGTGGCGGAGGAGTTGCCGCGGACGAGAACATCCGTATCGCGGGCGAGGTCCTCGAAGCGGAGGTTGGAGAGCGACCGACCGAAGTATTGCGAGGCGACCTCTTCAAGCTCGTGCGCCTCGTCGAAGATGACGGCGGCGGATTCGGGGAGGATGCCGGCGTCGGGCGCGTTGCCGGCAGCGAGACGGACAGCAGTGTCGGCGAAAAAGAGGTGATGATTGACGATGATGAGATCGGACTCGAGAGCGCGGCGGCGCATCTCGGTGATGAAGCAGCGGCGGTAGTCGGGACAAGAGCTGCCGAGGCAGGCGTCGGTGCGGGCGTCGAGCTTATGCCAGAGAGCTGAGGATTCAGGGAGGGCGGAGAGCTCGGCGCGGTCGCCGGTTTCGGTGATGCGTTCCCATTCGGCGATCTGGCGGTACTCGTCGATTTCGTCGAGGCCCGAGAGAATAGGCTGGTCGCGGAGAGCGAAGAGCTTGCGGCGGCAAAGGTAGTTGGCGCGGCCCTTCATGTAGCAGACGCGGAGCTCGCCGAGGAGAGTTTCGAGGAACGGGACGTCGCGAAAGAAGAGCTGATCCTGGAGAGCCTTGGTTCCGGTGGAGACGATAATGCGCTGGCCGGTGCGGAGTGCGGGAAGAAGATACGCGAGCGTTTTGCCGGTGCCAGTGCCAGCTTCAACGATGAGATGGCGGCGCTCGGCAAGAGCGCGCTCAACGGCTTTGGCCATTTCGTACTGGCCGGGACGGTACTCGAATGGAAGCGGTGAGCGGGCGAGGATTCCACCGGGGGAGAAAAACTCGTGAAGCGAGGGGAGTGCGCGAGTTGGGGCGTCGGAGGAGAGCATGAGGGCGCTGCTTCCATCATAGAGAAGCAGGGAGTAGGGAGTAGCCAATAGGGAATGGAAAGACAGGGACAGAGGGAACAACGGGCCAGGGACATGGGGACTACGGGACTTCGGGACTACGGAACTCGGGAGCAAGAGAACACACCGCCGAGGGACAGCCCTAGATTTGCAGGATGCTGGCTGGTTCAGGCGGATTCAGATGTGGTGGGATCGATGACGCGGCGGACCTGCGCGACGCTGTTGGCAGGGAAACCGCCCTGGCGCGCATGCTCCCGCACCATCTCCTCATTGGGCGCGATGTAAACACAGTAGATCTTATTGTCGGTGACGTAGCTCTGCAGCCACTGAATCTGGGGGCCGAGGTTGTTAAGCACCGAACAAGACTTTTGTGCGATGGCTTGAATCTGATCGGCCGAGAGAGACCCGGCCCCAGGAATTTCACGCTCAATCACGAACTTTGGCATGGATCGAACCCCTCCTCGGCATTGGGGAATTGGCATAGTTTAACCGATAAACAGACAGGCTGAGAAAGATTTTTGCGCAGGAGCTACGCGGCAGATCCGGGAAGGAATGAGGAGTGCAAAGGATCTATTGAGCGCGCGGCACGCCTTGAGGATGTGCGGGGCAAACGCTCGAGGTCCAACCGGACAGTACACTGAGGAAGCAGCGAATGTTCGAATGATTGGCTGCCGGAGACAAGTCTTGCCGACGTATCGTAGATCGGTTGTGCCGGTGAAAGCGGGAGCCGCGAAGCTGCCATTAGTGGCGATCGTGGGACGGCCCAACGTGGGCAAGAGCACGCTGTTCAACCGGCTTACGCGGAGCCGGCGGTCAATAGTGGGTGATGAACCCGGTATCACACGCGACCGCATTTACGGTGAATACGAGTGGGCGGGACGGCATTATCGATTAGTGGATACGGGCGGAATTGTGCCCGATGATCCGGAACTGATGGCTATAGACATTTTTGCGCAGGCGCAGGTGGCCCTGAAAGAGGCAGATGCGCTGGTGATGGTGGTGGACGCGCGGACCGAACTGGCTCGACCCGATTACGACCTGGCACAACTGTTGAAGCGCGGCGGCAAGCCGCTGTTTCTGGCGGTGAATAAAGTCGAGACTGAAGGTTTGGCGGCGGAGGCGGAGAATTTTCGCAAGCTAGGGATCAGCAATGTGTTTGCGGTGAGCTCAGAGCATGGACAAGGGATTGGCGACTTGCTGGACGCGATTGCGGAAGCGATTCCGGACAGAGAGCAAGGGAGCAGGGGAGCGGGGGAGCCAGTCAGCGAGTCGGTGAGTCATCGAGACAGTAGAAAACCACAGAATTCGGAAGACGATGCGAAAGACGAGAAGCGGATCAGGACGCACGGGGAGTTTGAGCAGCGCGAGACATCGGTGGCGATTATCGGGCGGCCAAATGTGGGCAAGAGCACGCTGCTGAATGCGCTGACGGGGACAACGCGGTCGATTGTGTCGCCGGTTGCGGGGACGACGCGCGACGCGGTGGACGAGGTAGTGGAATTCGAGGGGCAGACGCTGCGATTTGTGGATACTGCCGGAATCCGGCGCAAGGGCAAGACGAAGCTGATGGCGGAAAAGATGAGCGTGGTGATGGCGCGAAGGCACCTGGAGGCGGCGGACGTAGCGCTGGTGCTGATCGATGCGACTGAGGGCGTGACGGCGAGCGACGCGACGATCGGTGGGTACGCGCACGAGAGCGGGCGAAGCGTGATCATCATCGTAAACAAGTGGGACCTGGTGACAACGGCGCGGACGGATGGAAAAAAGCCAGCGGATCGGGAGATTTTTGAGAAGCAGGTGCGCGGGGCGCTGAAATATCTGGATTATGCGCCGGTGATTTTTTTGTCGGCGCTGGAGGCGATCGGGCGGGAGCGGAAAGGCATGACGCGCGTGCTGCGCGAGGTTGTGACGGTGGCCAAAGAGCGGCGCAAGCGCGTTTCGACAGGGGCGATGAATCGGTTCCTGGAGAAGATCGATTTTCAGCGGGCGCCGGTGCCGATGGCGAAAAGAATCAGGATTTTTTATATGACGCAGGCGGCGGTGGCTCCGCCGACGTTTGTGCTTTTTACGGATCGCCAAGTGAAGCTGCACTTTGCATTCGAGCGCTTTCTGGAGAACCAGATCCGCGAGGCGTTCGGGTTCAAGGGGACGCCGGTGTGGTTCAAGGTGAAGGCGCGAGAAGACAAGGGACAGTGATCAGCGGTCAGTGTTCAGTGAACGGTGAACGGTGGACAGACGATAGTGCGTAGAAAATAGGGAGTAGGACGGGCTGCGTATTGCGCGGCCCATTTCCCTTTCAGCTGAATCGCGCGGGGCAGCTGCGATTGTTTATTGCCGGACGGTTGGGGGCGGGGATGGTGAAGAATCGCCGCCAGCGTCGTCGAGAGTGCGGACGTGGATGCTGGCTTCTGTTTCGGGAACGGTACCGTCGTTTGCCTGGACCTGGGTAGGCCGGCCCCGCATGAGGATGCGCTGAGTGACCTTGCCGCGGGCAGGGACGATGACACGTTGGGTAACCGAAGTTTGAGGGTTGCTGATAGTAACCGGGATTTCAGCAGCGGCGTAACCGGAGTTGGAGAGGTTGACAGCGACGAGCCAATTGTCGCCTTCGGTGTGCGAGGGAAAGACGCTATCGATGGCGATGTCGGGAAGGCCCTTGTCAGCATTGACCCAATCGGAAAAGAACCAGGAGAGATCACGGCGGGGCTCTGGTGACGGCCCAAGCGACGACGACTCACCGCTGTTTGCCGCGGCCTGCTCGATGAGTTTTTCGAAGTAATCCGTGTGGGCATTCGAGCCGAGGCCACGAGCGGCATCCTCCGTGGGTGAGTAGGCGCGGAAGGCAGCGGAGAGCGCGGCGTCGCCGGCCAGGTCGCGGAGCATCCAGAAAACGTAGGTCGCCTTGGTACGGTAATAGACGGGCGAGATGGCCTGGGCGAGCGGCTGGCCGGGGCCCTCGCCGGGGCTGGCGGGCTCGGCGAGCGCAAGCGCAGTGCGACTGGACTCGAGCGACTCGAGGGCCTTGTTGCGGCCCTGCTGTTTTTCAAGCCAGAGAGTCCCCATGAAGTGAGCAACGCCCTCGCTGAGCCATGCGCGAGGTGAGGACATCCAGGCATGGGCGAGGGCGTGGGCGAATACGTCGTCGAGCTCATCCTGCGTGGCTTGTCGAACGGGTGTGACGAGGAGTGGGCCGGTTTCGAAGGACGCATCTTCGGAGTCAGGCAAATCGAGAATTGTGAGTTGAGAACGCGGCACCTGGCCGAGCCAGCCTTGCAGGAAGGGCGTGACGAAGGCAGCGGCGGAGGACCAGCCTTCAACGACGGAGTCGTCCTCGGGGATGGTGTAGAGCGTGGTGTTGGTGGCCTGATGAGCGGTGCGGACGGCGAGAAAGAGGCTGGGAGCTTCAAAGCCGAGGAATGCAGAGTCGAGGCTGGCGGTGGCGATACCGGCAACTTCGGCGCCGGCGGTTGGTGGCTCGGTGAGCGAAAGCGGGACGGGATGGCCGTTGATGAGGGCGATAGTGGGGGCCTGACCGTGGGGGAATTCATCCGTAAGCGTGAGGCGGAAGCGCGCTGCGGCCATGCGGAGCTTGTGCTCGCCCATCTCGTCGAAGACGCGCGCGCCGTCGCCAAGAATGACGGGAACGCTGGAGACGGGATACCAGGCGACGTTGCCGAAACCGCGAAGGCCAGTGAAATCGATGGCGATGGAGTCCCAGTCGGTATGGAGAGCTGCGTCAGTAGGCGTGCCGATGGTGATGAGTCGCTGGGCGGATAGCGGGATAGTACCGGAATACGTGACGTCGAGTTGGAGAGTCGCGCCGGGAGCAATTGGAGCAGCGAGGGCAACGGCGGCTTCGTGCAATTGGCCGGTGTGGTCGACGTCTGAGTTCAGGGTCGCAACGGTGAACGCAACATCGTGCCCGGCGACGCGAATGGTCTCCCAGTCAAGCGAGGACGAGATTTGGAGCGGGATGTGAGCGAGCGGGGAATGTCCGTCATTGCGCACATTGAGGAGAGCGCGAACGGCGATTTGCTGCGCTGTGGGACGGAGATGCACGTCCATGTCGAAGGCGGTGAAGGTGAGCGCTTCACGTTCGGCGTCGGTGGCTACAGGAGCTGTGACAGGCTGGCCACCAACCTTCGCTGCTGGGCCGGCAGCGGATGTGGTCTGGCCGTTGTCGTCGACGGAGCGAGAGAAGATGACCTTGCCGTGGGGCTGCTGATCTTGAGTGGAAGTGGGCGTGGATGTGGGCGCAGCGGGGGTGGTTTGGGAGTGCGCGGGGAGTGCGGCGAGAGATAAGACCGCTATCGAAATGATAATTGTGACACGGGAGAGCGGTGTTCTGTGCTTTCCCACGTCCCAAAATCGGGACGTGGGGCACCCAAGTTTGTGCTGAGTGGAATGTGGCGAGTTGAGGTTCGTGGTATCCCACCCCAAGCGCGATGAAACCGCACTTTGGAAGCGGCACCCCACTCGATCAATAGGATGAAAGTTCAAGAACCGAGGCCTCTCTGCTTCTTTGGCTGGGCACTACCGCTATTGCGCGGGGCACCACTGCGTGGCGCAGACTCTTGGACGGAAGAGGCGGCGGAACGGGACCTGCGCTGGCGAGCGGCTTCATAAAGGACGACGGCTCCGGCAGCGGAGACGTTGAGAGAGCTGACCGCGCCGGCCATGGGGATCGAGAGGAGATGGTCGCAGGTACGGCGCACAAGATCGTGTAGACCGGCGCCTTCGCGGCCGAGGACGATGACGAGGTCGCCAGTGAAATCGAACTGGTCGTATGAGGCCGTGCCGCGCTCGTCAAGACCGACGATCCACAGGTTGCGACGCTTGAGCTCTTCAAGTGAGCAGACGAGGTTGACGACACGTGCGATGCGGAGGTGCTCGGCGGCTCCGGCACTGGCTTTGACGGCGGCGGGGCTGATGGGAGCGGAACGGCGCTCGGTGAGAATGACACCGTCGACACCGGCACCATCCGCGACGCGAAGAAGCGCACCGAGGTTCTGAGGATCTTCAACGCCGTCAAGCGCGAGAAGGAGGCGAGCGGAAGACTTGGCGGCGGGATCGGGCGCGAAAAGATCCTCGAGTGCGAGGAATTCCTGTGGGCGAACGAGCGCGACGACGCCCTGGTGTGCGGCAGTCTTCGCGGTGAGCGTTAGCTGCTCGCGCGATTCCTCAAGGACACGGATGCCCGCATCGCGGCACTGGGCGACGAGGTGATTTAGGCGGTCGTCTTTGCGCTCGCGTGCGACGAGAACATGATCGAAACGGCGGCGGCCGGCTTTGAGAGCTTCAGACACCGGATGCAGGCCGTAGAGCAATTCCATGCTTTTAGTTTAGAGCGCGAGACACAACGAGCGCCGAATGGAGACGCGGCGACCGGTGAATACGGAATCAATCTTCAATCGCAAATCGAACGGCTAAACAGATGCGCCAGACGACGATTGTTGCGGAACAGCAGCCGGAGCGCTTACAGCACTGCGATGCTTGGAGTCAACCTGCAGCGTGAGGATCTGCTGCTTTCTGTCGCGCAGGATCGTGACCTGGACCGGCTTGCCGCGGTTGGAGCGGAGATCGCGGTCCCAGTCGGCGGAGGTATTGATGGAATCCGTGCCGACCTTGATGATCACGTCGAACGCCTTGAATCCGGCGGCTGCGGCTTCGCTTTTGCGCGTCACCTGCTTGACCATGAGGCCACCGGGGACGCCGAGGTACTCGGCCATTTGCGAAGTGAGCGGCTCAACCATCGCACCAACGTTGAGAGTGCTGGTGAAGAGGGAAATATGAAATCCGCTGGAAACAGGGACGTCAGAACCGGTGATGCCCATGGCCGGCGGCGCGGGGGGCGCAATGCCATCGACACCCATATTGAGCCGGGCCCAGATGTCGTGTTCCATGGCTTTGCGGTCGACCAGCTGCACGGCCATGGTTTGAATGTTGCCGTCGCGACTGATTTCGAGGCTGATTTTGCTGCCGGGCGGAATATCGCGCAGCATGCGGCGGAGCGCATCGGCGTTGTCGACATTCTGGCCATTGATAGCGACGACAACATCGTTGACCTTGAGCCCGACCTGGCCGGCGGGTGCATCGTGGTCGATGAGCGTGATGACGGCGCCGTGGACGTCTTTGAGTTTGAGGGCCTGGGCCTTGTCGGCATCGACGTCGGAGACATCAACGCCGAGGTAGCCGGGAACGCTGGTGTGGGCAAGGAGCGGGCTGGTGTCCTCAAGGAAAGGCGCGATTTCTCCCGCCTGGGCCTGAATGGCGCGAGGCGCGAGGAGCAGGAAGGTGGCAACTGCTGCGAGCCCGGCGCAAGCGAAGATCAAATACGAATGACGGAACGGCCTCAAAAGGTGCTTCATTTTCGTTTTCTCCCAACGTTTCATCGTCCGGTCCGCACTCATCAAGACGGTGCAGTGGCCGGAAGGGTTAGCGAATTCAAACGATCATTGACATATTTACCCGTGTCGTTGCTCGGTTGCTACTGCGTTTCAGGAACCCGGCTCAAAACCTGCCGGGAAACATACCTGATCTGAGGATTCTGGTCCGAATTCGAGACTGAATAGAGAACTTGCTGAACGCTGGTATCGGCGTCAACGGGCTCCAACAAAGCGATCGCGGCGGTCCGGATGGCGGGATCCTTGTCGTTCAAAACTGCCTCGAGAACGGCGTCACGAACGCGCACATCGTCGGCCACGTACGGCTCGAGTCCCTCGAGGGCTTTCTGGCGGACTTTGGGGCTGCGATCGTTGCGCAAGGCGTACATAAGCGCATCGCGGATGCCGGATGGCTGGCAACTGTGGCCTGCGCGGCACTCGGCGGCAAGCAGAGCCACGGAGTCATCGCGAACACCAGGAGAGGAGGAGTCTTGAGACGCCAGCATGAGCAACTGGCGAATACCGGGGTCGTCGAGGGAACCCTCAATCTGACGGGGAACAACCTGGTTGTAGGTGACGTCGACGATCTCACTGTTGGGATGGCGCACGATGCTGGAGATGCCGGCCACATTGGCAGGAGAAGGCGCGGCCGAAGCAGGCAAGACCTGATCCCCAGCGGACGAACCGGTTCGCGCTACTACGGCGTGGGCAGCACGATTCTGCGCGTATTCGAAGCCGCCGAGGGTTCCGGCGCCAGCGCCTGCAACGAGCAGAAGCAACGCCGCAACGGGCGCAGACTGCAAGCTGGCGAAGTTATTCGCGATGCGCTGGCCGAGAACCTCATACCAACGCCTGGGCGGCAGGGTGTCGAGGGCATCGTCGAGGCGCAGGTGAGCACGGGCGATAAGATTTGGATCTGGCTCGACAACGGGATGCGCGTCGACGAGGACTCTGAGCGCCAGAATCTGCTCGCGTTCTTTCTGGCACTCGGGGCAGGTGATCACGTGCCGCTCAAGCTGGTGGACCTGATCGTCAGGCAGCTCTCCATACGCTGCCGCGACAATGTGTTCGTGTGCAAGTTCGCAATTCATAGTTACGTCCTTGGAGCCTCAAAGGCAGTTCATGGTTCGTAGTTCACAGTTCCTACTTGGACCGCGAACCTTTATCTCAACTCCGCCAACTGTGCACGCAACTTTTTGGTTGCGCGGAAGAGGGTGTTTTTGGCGGTCTCTTCCGTGGTGTTCAACATTTCGCCGATGGTGCGTAGGCGAAGGCCCTGGTAGTGCTTCAGCTCAAAGACCATGCGCTCGCGCGGGGTGAGCTTGCCCAGCGCGGCCTGAATCTTTGCGCCCAGCATCTTGCGGTCGAGTTCGCGGGCGGGATTGGAAAATGACCGGTTGTCGGAGACGGAGGCCAGAATGTCGATCTCGTCCCCGGTTCGGTCGACAACGACTGCGTGGTCCTCGCGGCGGGTCTTGCGGCGCCGCAACTGATCCAAACAGAGGTTGGTGACGATGCGGTAGATCCAGGTATAAAACGAGCACTCAAAGCGGAAGTTACCGATGTACCGGTAAGCCTTAAGGAAGGCGTCCTGATAGATGTCTTCGGCATCCTGCTCGGAACCGGTGAGATGGAGCGCCAGACGCAGGACCTGGTGCTCATATTGGCGAACCAGGGTATCAAACGCGACGCGGGAACCGGCCTGGGCCTCGCGGATGAGGTCCATTTCAAGAGCGCGGTTTTGCGCGCGTCCCTGCGCACGGCCCGCATCGTCCTGGCCAGGGTTCTGGCGCCTTGCTCCGCCCATTGCTCTGGAAGCCACGTCTGGAGAGGATTGTACCCTCCCACAGCCCGGCCAAGCCAAAGTGTCCGCTGCCTGGGCGAGACTCATAGCTGGGGTCATGGAAACGCCAATCGCGTCCGTAGCCATCGCTTCTCCGCTCGCGGAAGATGCAGCCTGTGCGTATGAGTAGACGAAGAAAGGGGGTAATTGTAAGCAGGGGGACGACAGGGAACAAGGGACCAAGGGACCATGGGGGCGGGGCGGCGAGGCCCGGTAGGTTGGGCCGGCGTAACCGGTAGACTGAAAGGCGATGAGCGGAAACCTGTTTGAGCATGAAGCAGCCAGGAGCGAGAGCGCCGGCGGGTGGTTCACTGCATACTGCGACGGTGGTTCACGGGGCAATCCGGGGCCGGCGGGGTACGGGGCGGTGGTCGAGGACCCGGAGGGCCGGGTGGTGGCGAAACTGAGCGAGTACCTTGGCCGGCAAACGAACAATTACGCCGAGTACAAAGGCCTACTGGCGGTGCTGGATTGGGCTCTGGCGAACGGAGCCCGGCGGGTGCGGGTGGTTTCGGACTCGGAACTGATGGTGCGGCAGATGAAGGGCCGGTACAAGGTGAAGAGCCCGGGGCTGCGGCCATTGTGGGAGGAAGCGCAACGGCTGGCGCTCAAGCTGGAGGGGTTTGAGATGCGGCATACGCTGCGAAGCGGAAACAAAGAGGCGGACCGGCTGGCCAATGAGGCGATGGATAACGGCCAGGGATCAGGGGTCAGTTGTCAGGGGTCAGGGAATTAGCGAATTGGAGGGTCTGCACGCCGATGCGGACGCTTTACAGCGCTGACCCGCCGGCGGGTTTGCTATGCGTTGCGGCCGAGGTCGTTGCGCCAGGTGTGGCCGGAGTGTTCGAGCAGGTGGTCGGAGCACTCGGGACCCCATGAGCCGGCGAAATAGTTGGGAAAGACCTGCGGTTTTTTGGCGGCCCAGGCTTGCAGGATGGGCGTGTAGAGAGCCCAGTTTGTTTCGACGCCGTCGCGATGGGCGAAAAGAGTCTGGTCGCCGAGCATCGCGTCGAGAAGCAGGCGCTCATAGCCGTTGGCGCTGGACTTGCCGAAGGCGGACTCATAATCGAAGTCCATATTGACAGGGCAGACAGCCATCTCTGTGCTGGTAGGAACCTTGGCGCCGAAGCGCAGGGCGATGCCTTCGTCGGGCTGAATGCGGATGGTGAGCAGGTTCGGCAGAATCTCGCTGCACGGGCCGGTGGTGGCCATGCGGTTGAAGATGAGCAGCGGCGGCTGCTTGAACTGAATGCTGATTTCTGTGGCGCGCTTCTTCATGCGCTTGCCCGCGCGGAGAAAGAAAGGCACGCCGGCCCATCGCCAGTTCTCGATGGTAAGGCGGAGTGCAGCGTAGGTTTCGGTGCCGGACTCGGGATTGACGCGATCTTCATCGCGGTAGCCGACAACGTGCTCGCCTTCGACGATGCCCGGACCGTACTGTCCGCGGACGGTATTGAGGATGGGGATGGCGGGGATGGCCTGCCAGACTTTGAGCTTCTCGCGGCGTACGCTCTCGGCTTCAAAGCTCGAAGGCGGCTCGAGGGCGACGAGCGCAAGCAGCTCCATCATGTGATTCTGCACTACGTCGCGCAGAGCGCCGGCCTTCTCGTAGAAAGGACCGCGGCCTTCTACGCCGAGGGTCTCAGCGACGGTGATCTGCACGTGGTCAATATAGTTGCGTTTCCAGATGGGCTCAAAGATGCCATTGGCGAAGCGGAAGATTAGGAGGTTTTGGACGGTCTCCTTGCCGAGATAATGATCGATGCGGAAGACCTGGCTCTCGTGGAAGACGGCATTCACCTGATGGTTGAGCTCGCGGGCGGAATCGAGATCGTGGCCGAAGGGTTTCTCGATGACTATGGCAACGCGGCCTTTCTCGGGCTGCGCCATATTCTGCGCGCCGAGATTCTCAATGATGCCGGTGAAGAACTCAGGCGCGGTGGCGAGATAAAAGAGGCGATCGGGGCCGATTCCCTTCTCAGATGCAATACGGTCGAGCTCGGTTTTTAGATTCGCGTAATGGGAGGGATCGTCAAAGTTGAGCGGAAAGTAGCTGATTTTGGAGACGAAGCCATCGAGCTTCGGGTCTCTGGCGTCGATGCCTCCAAATTCGACGATGCCGGAGCGCATGTCGGCAGCAAATTCGTCTCCGAGCGGGCGACGCGCGACACCGACGATGGCGAACTTTTGAGGCAGAAGATTGCTCTGCCAGAGATGAAAGAGCGCAGGCAGGAGCTTGCGCTTCGTGAGGTCGCCGGAGGCGCCAAAGATGACCAGGATGCCAGGGTCGGGAATGCGCTCAGCGCCCTTGGGGAGTTGAGAGAGATCCTCGGGGCGCACAGTCATTTGCATGGTGGCCATGGTCGGTTCACCTCCAGTGTGAAAACGCAGCTTCCAGCTTTTAGCCACTAGCTCCTAGCTCGGCGTGCGAAGACTCGGATCCTCAAGAAAGCCCTGAACGGCTACAAGCTTGAGGCCAGGAGCTAGTGGCTGATTTACTTCTTGGCTTTGGCGAAGCGCTTGCTGACTTCGGACCAGTTGACTACATTCCACCAGGCAGCGAGGTAATCGGGACGGCGGTTCTGGTACTTGAGATAGTACGCATGTTCCCAGACATCGTTGCCGAGGATAGGATAGAGCCCTTGCGAGAGCGGCGAATCCTGATTGGCGGTTGTGATGACCTTGAGCTTGCCGCCCGTAAACACGAGCCAACCCCAACCGGAGCCGAACTGCTTGGCCGTAGTTTCGTTGAAGGTCTTTTTGAAAGCCTCGAAATCGCCGAAATCGGCGGAGATCTGCTTGGCGATATCGCCGGAGGGGCTGCCGCCATTACCGGCCGCGTTTGGCGGGCCCATGATGGTCCAGAACATCGAGTGGTTGGAGTGGCCTCCGCCGTTGTTGCGGACGACGCCACGAATGTCTTCAGGGACCGCGTTCAGATCGCTGATGAGATCGTCGACAGACTTGGCGGCGAGCGTTGGGTGATTGGCCAAGGCGTTGTTCACGTTGGTGATGTAGGTCTGGTGGTGCTTGTCGTGGTGGAGCTTCATCGTTTCGATGTCAATGAAAGGCTCAAGCGCCGAGTACTCGTAGGGAAGCGGTGGTAACTCGTATGCCATTGGGGAAATTCTCCTTCGTTCGGATTGTACTTTGTAGGTTCGGCCCGGATGAAGTGTGTGTTGGTTAAAATCTGCGGCCGGGCAGGAAATGCCTTCTATGAGGATGGATGCGGAAACGGGCGACCTGGGTGCGGGAAAGTTCACAGAGTGAGAAGCATCGACAGAATCGAAGGGTTTGGGGTCAAAAGGGCGGTCCGAGCATACTTTAGTCAGGCGGGGGATAAAAGGGCAGCTTGTCGTTCTTGGCGTTGGCGCGGCGGACGGTTGCATCGCTGAACAGGAGCGCCGGAGCGAGGACGGTGGTGGGCGGATCGCCAAAAAAATTCGCAACCCAAAGGTCGTTGCCGGCCGCTTCAATGCTGGAACGAAGCGCGCGCTCATCAACGTCGTCGAGCACCGCGCCGCGCACCAGTTCGCGCTTGCCGTCGAGGCTGACGCGATAGAGCAGGCGGGGCGTGAGGCCGCCGCCCAATGTCTGGACGAAATAAACAGACTGAAGACCGCGATCCTTCGCGATTGCCAGGAGCTTCTGGTTGAGATCGGCTGTGGAAAAGCCGTTGTCGGCGGTGATTTTGAGGACGCCGATCAAAGGACGCGGGGGGCCGGTGATGCCCGCGCGGCCGTGGCCGTCGGATTCGGGAAAGTCGCGGACCGGCTGGCGGCCAATGAGGTAATTGTCGAGGCGGCCGGCGTCAACGAGCTTGACAGCCTGGGCGGGAACCCCCTCGTCGTCGACATCATAGGCGCCGAGCAGACCTTTGCCGTTGAAGGTTTTCAAGCTGGGATCATCAACGGCATTCATAAAGTCAGGCAGAACGCGGGCGTGATAGCTGGACGCGAACGGGCCATTGGTGCGCGCCTCAGTGCCGAGAGCGGGGCGCGTGGCGGTGACCGCGGAGCCGAGTAGCGAGCGCAACGCGTCGGCCGCGGCATCCGCCGAGAAGAGCAACGGGCCGTGATACTCCTCTTCGACAAGAGGCGCTTTGCGGAGATCGGCGAGCGAGGCGAGCTCATCGACAGCGTGATGGTAGAAGACGGGCTCAGAGTCGAGGTCGGCGATGGAAGTCCCAGAGGAGCCATAGGAGCGATCAAGGCGCATGCCGTCGGGAGCCTGCGTGCCTGCGGCGAAGGATTCCTGATATTCGACGGAGGATTTGCGAACGATGGTTCCCTCGCTGTTGACGAGCCAGGTGGTGGTTGCGCGGGCGCGAAAACTTGCGGAGGAGTACTGGATGTTGTGCTGACCAGCGCTAACGGATGAGTCGGTGCGGTAGAGACCGCTGGCGCGAGCGATACGATCGGACCAGGAATTCTCGTCGACGTGCAGGGCGAGGGGATCGGCGAGAGAAATGATGGGCTTCTCCTGGCTGAAGTCGTCGGCCTGCGGAGGCGTCTGGACCTGCTTCAGCTCGGCCTGTTTTTGAGCGTAAGCCGAGAGCGCACTCTTATAGGCCTGATCGGTGCCGGTCCATAAAGTGGAGCGAAGGGCGATGGGATCGTCGTCGAGAACAGCAATCTCTAGGGCGCCATCGCCGCGAGCGCCGGAGCTATCGGTTTTGTAGTCGCCGACCCGGACTGTGACGCGCGCGACGCGCTGGCGGGCGTGGTCGGAGCCTTCACTGGACCCGAACTCAGCAGAGGTTTGGAAGTCGTCAACTTCTTCAATGCGGTACTGGATGAAGAAAGGCTTGGCAAAGCCCTGCAACTGGAGATGGCTCATGCTGCGGTCGAGCTCCGTGAGCATGGCTTTGAGAACGGGATCTTTTTCGGCGTCAGCGCGCGTGGGCTGAGCGGGAGCGAGTGGCATGGCGACGAAGAACGCGAGAAATCCGGCAAGGGGAACCACAAAGCACGAGCGGAGCGGGTTCATTGAGCCCCCTTTGTTACGGGCGTTTGGGAGTCCGCGCTGGGTATTGGCAAAATCGGCGGGCGGGCGGTGCCTTGGGGCTGGCGCTGCGTTTCGATGCCGCTGAGGAGCATGGCGGGCGCGACGGCGCTGACGGGGATGGTGCCCGACTCTGCGCCGCATTCGCCGTTGAAAACTTCGCTCTTGTCGCCGGTGGCGATGATGCTCTTCATGGCGGCGAGGGGTGTGCCGACAATGCTCACGCCGCGGACAAGCTCGTCAGGGCGCCCGTCGACATAGACGCGCCAAACCACGAGGGGAATGACCTGAAAAGCCTGCGGCGAGGAGCGTTGCGTAACGGCAAAGCCGGAGGATATGTCCTCAAAGTAGAGACCGTAGGGCTTGCCCTGTTTCTTGGCTTCGTCGATGAGTTGCCTGCGCAGATCGGAGTCAGGAACGCTCTTGGTCGACGTGACGATGAGGTTGCCCTGGCGGCCAGTAGGCACGTGACCTTCTTCAGCGCGGCCGTGGCCATTGGAGGCGCCGAAGCTGGCGATCGGCAGTCGCGACATGAGGAAGGTTTTGAGAACGCCGTCCTGAATGAGGTCGACGCGCTCGGCCTTCTGTCCCTCGTCGTCGTACTGGTAGCTGCCGCTAAGCCAGGTGCTGCCGAAGTTGTTGACCGTCGGATCGTCGACGACTGAAAGGAAATCAGGAAGGATCGGCTTGCCAACATCCTTGGTGAAGGTCTGGCCTTCTTCGTCGCCGCGCTGGCGCTGACCCTCGAGGCGATGACCGAGAACTTCATGAAAGAAAACAGCTGCGGCGCGTCCGGAGAGAATGGCGGGGCCGTCGAATGGCTCGGTCACGGGAGCCTTGCGCAGCGCTTCAAGACTCTTGCCAAGATCGCGCATGGCGGATGCGAGATCAGCCTGCGAGGGAAGGCCGTCAACAGTTGGAGCCTCGAACGTTTGCTCGCGGAAAAGGTCCATGCCATCGTCAGCGCGAGTGACGGCGACGGCGACGATTCGCGCCTGCAGGTGGGGCGCGACTATCTGCGACCCCTCGGAGGACGCAAAGTAGTCGGTCTCATTCTGTACCGTGAGAAAGACCATATTCTCGTAAACGTCGGGGTAGTCGCGAAAGATGCGCGACAGTTCCCTGACCCGCTGCTCCCACGCAGCGCGGCCAATGACGATGGGCGGAGCGATGGCACCGATGTGCGATTGCGGCGCCTGCTGGCTGAAGTCAGGCGAGGTGTCTTCTTCCTTGGCGCGGACCTCGGCTTCAGTCTGGACGCGAAGGTAGTTATCGAGAGCGGTGCCATAGCCGATGTTGGTGGCCAGCCAAAGAGAACGCGCGAGGGCTTCGCGGTCGTCGCCGAGCGGGAGTTGCTGGCTGTTGACGGCCGAACCACGGTGAGTGCCGTGCGTATTGTCGAGCTTGGGATCGCCAACGCGGACCTGGACGTCGGCCATGCGCGTGCGCCCCGCCGAGCTTTCGGCGAGCGCTCCGTACATTGCGCGAATGGAGACGAAGCTCGTATCGCGGACGGTGTAACTGAGGAAATAGGGCGGTAACAGCTTTTCGGCGGAAGCGACCGGCGCGTTTGTGGATGGAGATGCAGCGGGCGCTGGCGATGGCGTCGTGGAGGACTTCCCGAGCGAAGTGAAGGCGCGATGGAGCTCGGCCGTCATGGTGTCAAGAACTACAGGGACAGGTTGCTGGGCGCGGGCGGCAGACATGATAAGGAGGAGCGAAAGAATGGTTGCGGCTGACGCAGAGTGGAGGAGGGCGACGATCGGGTGGCGCAATGGGCCATTAAAATGATGGGGCGTGGAAGCTCGAGGATTTGGCGAAAGCATCGGTTTGTTCGATTCTCGCAGACTTGGCTGACCAAGGGAGGAGGGGGATGAGATTTAGACGTTCAATGCGGCTGGCGGTCTGCGCTGCCGCGCTGCTGGCAGGAATCATCCCGCAGATTCGCGCGCAGAGCGGAGTGAGTCAGACGGCGCAGGTTCCCGTGGCTGCGGGCGCGCAGTCGCAAGCAAACATACAGCAGGCGTATACGCTGCCGCCAGACAAGCTGGAGAAGGCTATTCAACTCAGCCGCATCCGCAACATTCTGAGCATTGCCGGGTCGGTATGGGGCCTCGTATTTCTGTGGCTGACGCTGGCGACACGGACCTGGGCCTGGATGGAGAGATGGGCGGAGAGCATTTCGAGCCGGCGCTGGATTCAGGGAGCAATTTTCTTCGCGGCGTACCTGATCATCGCGACATTGGCCGGGCTGCCGCTCGAATGGATAGGCGAGCACTACGAGCGCAATTACCGAATCAGCGTGCAGACTTGGGGCGGCTGGGTCGGCGATGAGGGAAAGTTGCTGGGGTTGACGCTCGCGGTCGGCGTACCTTTGATGCTGCTGTTCAATTGGATTGTGCGGCGGTGGCCGCGGCGCTATTGGCTGGGCGCGTGGGTGGTGACGCTGCCGATCCTGGCATTTCTCACTTTTATTGAGCCACTGGTGGTCCCGCTTTTCTTCAAGCAGGAGCCGCTCGAAAAGAATCATGCAGCCCTGGTGGAGAAACTTGAGACGGTCGTGGCGCGGACGGGGATCAATATTCCGCCAAATCGCATGTATCTGCTGAAAGCCGGCACGAAGTTCACGGGGATGAACGCATTCGTGGCGGGAATGGGCCCGACAAAGCGCTATGTGATGTGGGATACGACGACAGACCAACTGCCGAGCGATGAAACCCTGTTCATTTTCGGTCACGAGAGCGGGCATTACGTGCTCCACCACATTCCTAAGGGATTTGCATTGTCGGCCGTAGGGCTGTTTTTTGTCTTTTGGACCTGCGCGGGGTTCGCAGCGTGGATGGTGCGGCGATTTGGAGTGCGGTGGGGGACGAATGACCTCCACCCCACGGTCGAAGACCTGTCCATGGGGACCCCGGCTCTTTCATCGCGCACAGGGTTTGTGGTGTTGCTATTCGCGGTCTCGATTGCGAGTTTTCTTTTGGAGCCGGTGAGCAATGCCGTGAGCCGGCACTTTGAGCACCAGGCCGACGTATACGGGCAGGAGGCGATCCACGGGATCGTACCCGATCCACAGAAGACAGCGGTCGCTGCATTCAACGCGCTGGGCCGGTCGTGGCTGGACGATCCGAATCCGAACGCCTTCATCGAATTCTGGCTCTACGACCACCCGAGCACGCAACACCGCGCCAACTTCGCGTTGCACTACGATCCGTGGGCGGACGGAGGGCACGGGGAGTTCTTCAGGAACTAGGGGTCAGGGATCAGGTTTCAGGGGTCAGCGGCAGTGGCTCAGCTGAGCCGCTCAAAGATGCCGGCAGCGCCCATGCCTCCGCCCACGCACATCGTGACCATTCCGTACGCGGCGCTCCGTGCTTTCATCTCTTGGAGGAGGGTCGCGGTCAATTTCGCACCGGTGCAGCCGAGCGGATGGCCGAGCGCGATGGCGCCACCATTCACGTTGATTTTTTCCGGGTCCAGGTTGAGAGCCCGAATGATTGCAAGGACCTGCGCGGCGAAGGCTTCGTTCAATTCGATGATGTCGATGTCGTTGAGCGTAAGGCCGGCGAGCGCAAGCGCTTTGGGAATGGCGGTGATGGGTCCGATGCCCATCTCTTCAGGCAGACAACCGGTGAGGGCATAGGAAACGAGGCGAGCGAGTGGCTGAACGCCAAGCTCGCGCGCACGGGCAGCATCCATGAGGACGGCTGCGGCTGCGCCGTCGGAGGTTTGCGAAGAATTTCCGGCGGTGACGGTACCGTCCGCGTGAAAGACGGGCTTGAGCGCGGCGAGGGCTGCGGCGGAGGTGTCGCTGCGCGGACCCTCGTCGAAAGAGAATCCCTTTTCCCTGATGTGAGGCTTCTTCGGCGGTACGTCCGGCGTTGCGGTTGTGATTTTGACCGGAACGAGTTCTTCGGCAAAACGGCCGGCGGCTTGCGCGGCAAGGGCTTTCAGATGACTCGCGAGGGCAAAAGCATCTTGATCGTCGCGCGAGATGGAGTAGCGGCGCGCAACGCGCTCGGCGGTGAGGCCCATGGTGAGCAGCGACGCCGGATAGTTGTCAACGAGCCAAGGATTAGGGCTGGGCTTATTGCCGCCCATGGGAATGAGGCTCATGGATTCCGCGCCGCCCGCAACGACAACCCTTGCAGAGCCGGAGCGAATCCGTTGATCGGCGATGGCGATGGCCTCGAGACCCGAAGCGCAAAGGCGATTCACGGTTGCGCCAGGAATCTCGACGGGAAGGCCTGCGCGAAGGGCAGCCATGCGCGCGATGTTCCAGCCCTGCTCGCCTTCAGGCTGCGCGCTGCCGAGGATCACGTCGTCGATGGCAGATCTATCCAGGGCTGGAATCTTGTCCAAAGCTCCGCTCAATGCAATTGCGGCGAGATCGTCGGGGCGCGTAGTGGAGAGCGCGCCCTTGGGGGCGCGACCAACGGGAGTGCGAACGGCGGCGACGAGAACGGCTTCAGGCATGGAACGCTCCTGCGGAGCAGTGGTCAGGACCAGTGATCAGTGGTCAGGAAAACAACGTTCCGCTGGCTCATTGTTAGATGGCGAGGCGGGTGATGGTCAAGCTGGAAGGATCGCGAAAGATGACGTTCAATCCTGGGTATCGATGAAGGTCCAGGCGTTGCTCAAATAAAAGTGGTAGACGGTGCGCTGCTCAATGTCGGAGTCGGCGAGGGCGTCGTGGTCAAGACGAGGTGGTGGATGGCGCATACCGAGCTGCGCTTCGTGAATGTCCTGAGGCGATGCGGGATCGATGGCCCAGTTGAAGCCAAGGACTCCGGCTGAGCCGTGAGACTGAAGGCGCTCAGTTTCAAGCGCCGAGGCGAGCGTGAAAGGCTGCTTTGAACCGCTGCCAAAAAATACGAGAAGGGAGGTTGTTCCCTGCGTGGAGCAAAGGACGGCCCAATCGGAGGAGCCGGGGCGTTCCAGGCTGGCGTGGACGACGTTTTCCGGCTGGCGCGCCTCATAGGATTGCGGGATGAGGCAGCTGCGGCGGTTAAGCTGCTCCTGTACGGCGGGCGGCAGATTGGGAAACGAGCTAACGGGAAGACGACGAATCAGGTAGGGAGTGGGGTGGCCGTCGATCACGATCGAGCCAGACGCATTGAGGGGCACAGAAACCGAATCCTGCGGCAGCGCCGCTAAGGAACAGCAAAGAAGAGCGAACGAAGCAAGCGCAAGCTTCGATTTGATCAACGCGCGAACCATCGAAAACTCTCACGAGCACTCTATGCCGAGGAGGGCTGGAGCGCAAGTTTTTCCTGCGAGCGAATCAATTGCGGAGCGGCTTGCCGGTTTTGAGGGTGAAGGCGATGCGCTCCTGTGTTTTACGCTCGCCGCATAGAGAGAGGAATGCCTCGCGTTCGAGGTCGAGAAAATACTGTTCGCTGATGAGAGTGCCTGGTGTGATGCGGCCGCCAGCGAGAATGTATGCGGCCCAGCGAGCGACCTTCTGGTCGTGTTCGGATGCGTAGCCGGCTTCGCCCATCAGATAGATACCCATTTCCATTGTGGCGAGCGCAGCAAGGCCGGGAGCGGGAATTTGCGTGCGCGGTTGAGGCGGAGCGTAACCGGATTCAGCGAGGGCAGCGGCTTGAGCCTTTGCGTCGAGAAGCAGGCGCTCGCGATTCATAGTGATGCGATCGGCGGAAGCGAGCATGCCGAGCGAGCGGGCTTCGGCGGCGGAGGTGGAGGCCTTGGCCATGGCGATGGTTTCAAGCGAGCGCTTGAGCGCCGTTGCGAGTTCGGCGGATTGCGCGAAGCGCGACGGCGGGTCGCGAGGATCTGGCGGCGCGAGCGCGAAGGCTGCGTCGAATGCGCGGAGAAACATTTCTTTTGTGCCGCCGCCGGCGGGGATGAGGCCCACGCCGGCCTCGACCAGGCCCATGTAGGTTTCAGCGTGAGGCCGGCGGCGCACGGCGTGGAGGCAGATTTCCGCGCCGCCGCCGAGTGTGAGACCAAAGGGCGCTGCGACGACAGGGCGCGGACAGAATTTGATGGCCGCGGTCATCTGCTGGAAGTTGTGGATGACGCTCGCGAGCTCGTCCCATTCGCCTTCCTGCGCAGCGAGCAAGAGTTGCATGAGGTTGGCTCCGACGGAGAAATTGTCGCGGTCTCCGGATATGACGAAACCGGAGAAATCGCGGACCGCATCGGAGGAGGGGCTGAGGACGGCGGAGATGAGAGCTAGAACGTCGCCGCCGATGGCGTTCTTGAGCGAGTGCAGCTCGATGCAGGCAATGCCATCGCCGAGATCGACCAGCGATGCGCCGGAGTTGGAGCGGAGGACGCCGAGCGAGCGGAAATCGGCGACGCGAGCGTGGCCGGGGATGACGGGAATTGATATGAGTTGATTGGTGGCGGGCTGGAAGCAGGCGTCGCGATCAGGCGAGTACCAGGTGGTGCGCGATGCGGCGAGAAGCTTTTCAACAGCGGCGCTGGTCGGAAGCCCGAAAGCCTTCATGCCAGCGACGGATTCGGGGACGCCGACCGCATCCCACATTTCGAAGGGGCCCATTTCCCAGTTGAAGCCGGCGCGCATGGCGGCGTCGATCGATGGCGCGTCGTCGGCAACTTCGCCGATGCGATCGGCGGCGAAATTCCAGAGCGAAGAGAGAAAGGGCCACAGAAAGGCCGCGGCTTTGTCTTTTGCGGGATTGTTGGCGAGCAGCAGGCGCAGGCGGTCGGGGAGAGTGGCGGCGTTTTTCGCCATGTCGAGCGAAGGCAGAGCGGGCTTTACAGAGGGACGGTACTCGAATGTGGAAAGATCGAGGACGAGGCGCTCGTCTTTGCCATCGGCACCGCGGCTTTTCTTGTAGAAGCCCTGGCTAGATTTATCGCCGAGCCAACCGCGCTTGAGAAGTTCATTGAGGATCGGGGAAAACTTGCCGCCTGTGACGCCCTGCGGGAAGTTTGCGGCCACGTGAGCAAGGATGTCAATCCCGACGAGATCTGCCAATCGAAAAGTTCCCGTGCGAGGCCAGCCGATGGCCGGACCAGTGAGCGCGTCGACTTCCTCGATGGAGAGCCCCTGCTCGAGCATGAGGTTGGCAGCGCTGAACATGACCGCGATCCCGATGCGATTGGCAATGAAGTTGGGCGCGTCGTGCGCGAAGACGACCTGCTTGCCAAGAATGAGATCGGCAAAGGCGGAGAGAGCCGAGATCGCAGACGGATCGGATTCGGCGGTGGGGATGACTTCAAGGAGGCGCATATAGCGCGGGGGATTGAAGAAATGCGTACCGAAAAACTTTTCCTGGATTTGGACGGGCAATACAGATGCGATTTGCGATATGGGCAGGCCGGAGGTATTGGTGGTGAGGAGCGCGTGTGGCGCGAGATGAGGGAGGACGCGGGTAAGGAGGGCTGTCTTGATTTCGAAATTCTCGGCGACCGCTTCGATGATCCAGTCACAGCCAGCAAGCTTGGGCAGATCGTCGTCAAAGGTGCCGGGAGTGATAAGTGCGGCGCGGGAGGCCTCAAAGAAGGCGGCCGGTTTGGATTTTGAGAGCGCTTCGAGAGACCGTTGTGCGAATTGATCTTTTGGAGGAAGGTCGAGGAGAAGAACGGGGATTCCGGCGTTAGCCAGATGAGCGGCGATGCGGGAGCCCATGGTTCCGGCGCCAAGGACAGCAGCCCGGCGAACGAGAAGTGGCTTCGAGTCAATTCTGGGAGCGGGAGTTGCGACCGTGGCAACGGTGCTCATGCGGGCTCTCCCAGGCGGCGTGAATTCAAGTGCTCTGCGCCGTGCCTAAACGCTCGCAGCATACGCAAGGCAGCGGCGCGGGGTCAAGGATGGCAGACACCTGAAATAGAGGGGGGCTGTCAATACTCGACTTTGTTGGGTGAAGCGATCCAAGCGGCAAAGCTGGCCCAGGCCTCGTCGGCGAGCAACTGCGTTGAACTCAGCTTGCGCTCGCTCGCGCTTTTGCGAAGCTCGGCGTAGAGAAAAGCATCGTCAAAACCGGCGCGGGCTGCGTCGGCGGCGCTGGCTCCGTAATAGACGGCATCAAGACGCGCCCAGTACGCGGCAGCAAGACACATGGGGCAAGGCTCGCAACTGGTATAGAGATCGCAACCGGCAAGCGTGAAAGTCCGCAGAGCTTTGGCCGCGGAGCGGATGGCGTTGATCTCGGCGTGGGCGGTAGGGTCGTTCGACGAAGTGACGGAGTTGGCACCTTCGCCAACGATTTTGCCCTCGTGCACCACCACTGCTGCAAATGGGCCGCCCGCCGCGGTGATCACGTTTCGCGTCGCAAGCGCGATGGCGCGGCGCAGGAACTCCGGGTTGGGATGGGATGACATATGAAGTGATTCCGGTTTCAGAGGGAAGGCGAAGACAGATTCAGTATGGCACAGGGTGCGCGACAGAGGGATGCGGCGCGATATGTTGATGGTCGCGCCGCCGCTGCAAACGGGATTGAGGCCAATGGTCACCGCGATTCAGGCGGCTGAACGGGCCTCAAGAACCTCAAGGAACTTTGCAAGCCAAGCCGGGTGTGCGGGCCAGGCAGGACCGGTGACGAGGTTGCCATCAACGACGGCGCTCGTCATGTCGACCGTGACGTAGGTTCCACCAGCTAGTTCGACCTCCGGTGCGCAGGCGGGATAGGCGTTGAGCTTGCGGCCCTTGATGACGCCCGCAGCGGCCAGGAGTTGCGGGCCATGGCAGAGGGCGGCAATGGGTTTGTTGGCTTTGGCAAAGTGGCGAATCGTATCGAGAACCTTGGGGTTGAGGCGCAGATACTCGGGCGCGCGGCCGCCGGGGATGACGAGGCCGTCGTAGCGCGCGGGATCGATCTCGTCAAAGGTGGCGTTGAGGGTGAAGTTGTGGCCGCGCTTTTCTGTGTAGGTCTGATCGCCCTCGAAGTCGTGGATTGCGGTTCGAACTTGATCACCCTTCTTCTTGCCGGGACAAACGGCGTGAACGGTGTGGCCAACCATTTGCAGTGCCTGGAAAGGAACCATAACCTCGTAGTCCTCAACAAAATCGCCAGCGAGAAGCAAGAGCCTTGCATGTTTCATCGTACGAACTCCTCCGCACCAAGTTTGCCATAAGCTCGCGGCGTCGCGACGTAGAATTTCTTCATGACCGGAGCCTCAACTCTCGCAGTGTTGAATACGCGGATTGTTGCGTGCGAGCTTTGCCCACGATTGCGCGCGCATTGCATGGAGGTGGCGCGGAAACGCCGGCGGGCCTATTTGGGCTGGGAATACTGGGGACGGCCGGTTCCATCGTTTGGTGATCCGAAGGCGCGCGTGATGGCGCTGGGGCTGGCTCCGGGAGCGCATGGGTCCAATCGAACAGGACGTCCCTTCACGGGCGACGGGTCGGGCGATTTCTTGTACCCGGTGTTACAGGAGGCTGGATTTGCCTCACACGCGAAAGCAGTGTCGCGTGACGATGGAATGAAACTGAGCGGGCTATGGATAACGGCAGTGGTCCGCTGCGCGCCACCGGGCAACAAGCCGACACTGGAAGAGCTGAACAATTGCGCGCCGTGGCTCGACCAGGAGATGAGCCTGCTGAAGGATCTGCGCGTGGTAGTTTGTCTGGGGCGGATTGCGTTTGATGGCTTGCTGGCTCATGAGATTAGAACAGGAATGTTGCGGTCGCGTGGAGAGTTTGCCTTTGCGCACGGAGCGGAATACAAGCTGCCGGGCGGCCAGATCGCGATAGCTTGTTATCATCCTTCGCTGCAAAACACGAACACCGGAAAGCTTACGCGAGCGATGCTGCTGAAGGTTTTCAAGCGGGCGAGAAAACTGGCGGAACTGTGAAGGGCGAGTCGTGGCTGGATTTTGAGGAAGCAAAGGAGTCGACATGGACTTGCTGTCGAATGCGATCTTGAAGGATGTGGATCTGGATGAAGTAAGCCCAAAGGCGGGCGCGCCGAAAAACCTCGTGGATCACTGGTCGCCGGCGGTTCTGCTGGAGCGTGTGGCATACCTGCGCAAGCTAGCCAAGCATGGAGATGGTTCGGCGTCGGAGACGCTGAAAGAATATCCCCAGCACTACGCGATGCTTTCGTTTCGTAGCCGCGACGGCGAGGTGGAGGTGCACGAGAAGTTTGCTGACCTGTTCTGCGTGCTGGCGGGCAAGGCAACGCTGGTTACAGGCGGCGTTGTAAATGAGGCTCGGACAATTGCGCCGGGTGAAACGCGCGGAGTGTCGATTGAGGGAGGGGCGCGGCAGACGCTGCGAGCGGGGGATGTGGCGCACGTACCGGCAGGAACGCCTCATCAGATGCTGGTGAAGGCAGAGGACACGTTCACAGCACTAGTGATAAAGGTTGAGGAAATTTCTTAGATGCCGCGAAAACGGCTTGACGAGCCTGAGGGAGAATTGGAGCGGGAGACCGGGATCGAACCGGCGACATTCAGCTTGGGAAGCTGACGTTCTGCCACTGAACTACTCCCGCAGGCAGACAGGGAGCCAACGAGGGAAAGTATATCAAGATTCAAAGAAAATCGCGTTTCATTGATCCCTGCTGCCGCACTTCACCAACTCTTTGAAGATAGCCCGCTGCGTCACGCCGTTGCCAGATTTGTTAGTTGTTCACTATTTCCATCGTTACCGCATCGGGCGAACGGCGTACCGGCTATGGCAGGTCTTCTCACGGCGATTCAATTGCCTCGAAAACGGCGATTCAGTTGCTTCGTGATCTGTTAACACATTGGCACTCAACTTTTGACTGGAAATTCGTCGCTGTGTGAAGCGGCCGCAATTACTGGTGGATTACAAAATTGTCATAGAAGAAACGGCACGGCGCTCTAGCCCATTGTGCCGGCATTCAAATGTCACGAAACACTGCAGAAGCCGGCACAGCTTATCACTCGTGTCGGCGCACTCAGGGAGCGTCCTGAAGGGCCCCGTTCTTAACTAACGTGTAGCCAACTCGGGAATTGTAACTGCGATCACCAAGACTCGCTTCTCGGTTGGATGAAGGCGCCAAGGGCGGCATGATCGGCACCGCGAGAACTTCTCACGCACTGGGAATGCGATATCGCCCGAAACCTGGCTTTGAATCCAGAGGTCGTATGAAACGCAGGCCGAATAAGGATCCCCAACTCATCGGAACGCTCGCACAGCACCAGAATCTTCGTTCCGTTTTCGTGTCTTGTCTGGTCATTCTTGTTGCCAATATTTCTTTCGCGCAGGTGGACCGCAGCGGATTGGGCGGAACGGTCACCGATTCCTCGGGCCGTCTGCTGCCTCAGGCGCACATTACGGTAGTCGAAAACGCTACGGGACTGCGTCGCGAGACCCTTTCGAACGTCAGTGGCAGCTACAGCATTCCCGATTTGCCAGTGGGTGTTTATACCGTTTCCTTCGATCGTGAGGGGTTTAGGACGCTTGAGTTTATCAATGTGGAGCAGGTGATCGGCCGAACACGCAACCTGAATGCGACGCTGCAGGTCAGGGGGAGCGTGGAACGCATCAACGTCTCGTCCGCTACCGCGTTAATGGACCATAACACCAGCGCCGTGACCGGCCTGATCGAGAGAGAGCAGGCGGATGAATTACCACTCAATGGCCGCGACTGGTCGGCGCTAACGGCCTTCGTTCCAGGCGCCATTGATACCGGTGGCAGCAACCAGCGGACGATTCGCTTTGCCGGCCGCGGTCTTGACGACAGCAACTTTACTTTCGATGGTGTCGACGCCACCAACATCGTGAATCAGACACAACGCCAGTGGGTACGGCTGTCCATTCCCCTGGACGCGATCCAGGAGTTCCGCGTCGATTCGCTGATGGCGACCGCCGAGGAAGGCGCGACGGGTGGCGCCCAATTGAGCGTTGCCTCGCCCGCGGGTACGAACAACCTCCACGGACGCCTGTTCGAATACCTGCGGAACAATATCTTTGATGCTCCGCTGCCTACGTGGGCCTCCAGTCTTATCTGGACCTCGAACGGTGAAGGTCAGCAGCCGGAACCCAAGCAGCCGCTTCGCTTGAATCAGTTCGGCGGATCGATGGGCGGCCCCATCGTGCACGACAAGACGTTTTTCTTCCTCGCTTCCGAAGCTTATCGGCAGCATTGGGGCTATCCGGTGAGCGGCGACGTGCCGAGCCAGTCGCTCAAGGCAACGGTTCCGAGCACCTCGCCGGTTTATGGGATCATCAACGCGTTCCCCGGAGCAGGTCCAAAGACAGTTTTGACGCCCTGGACGCCAGCCAATGATCCGGGCGACCCGGACTCCATGGACTATGACCTGCTGACTTGCTACTGCACGCAGGTGGTCAATGAAAGCTCGGCGATGCTCAGGCTCGACCAGAACTTCTCAAAGAGGACCACGGGCTTCATGCGCTTCAACTACGACCGGTCGGTCGATACGCAACCTCTTTCGGCATCAGCGACGGACTTGCAGCAGAAAGTCTCCGCCCCGGTCAATGGGGTGCTGGAATTGCTGCATGTCTTCAATCTCAGCCTGGTGAACGAGACCCATGCGGGCTTCAATCGTTCCACCGATAACCAGTACAACAGCAGTGACGCAGGGATTCTTTATCAGATTGCGGTTTCGGGGGGTCCTGGCCCTGGGTTTGTCACTGAGAACTACAACTACACCAGCATCTACGTGGGCAACTCGTTTTCGGGAAACGACAATCTGACCTGGGTCCGCGGGCGCCAAACTTTCAAAGCCGGAGTAGAGTTTCGCCATATTCAATTGAACCAGGAATACGGGGAACATGGAAAGATCACGTTTTCGTCGGTGGCTAATCTCGCAGACAACGTGGTCAAGAAAGCCAGCTTGACCGGCGCTTTGCCGGTCAACCACTTGCGCAAGAACGATACCTTCGTCTACGCGCAGGACGAATTCAAGTGGCGGCCAAGTTTCGCCTTGAACCTGGGCCTGCGCTACACGATTTTCGATCTTTTCCACGAAGCCAACGGGTTAGCCAACCCTTTCGATTTTGCCACTTGCGGGTCGCAGGGATTCTGCGGCCTGGGTACGAGCTTCGGCCAACAGAACTACGGCGATTTCGATCCCCGTGCGGGCTTCGCCTGGACGCCGCGGAAGCGCGGTCAGACAGTCATTCGTGGTGGATTCGGCATGTTCCACGAAGACGGTCAGTTGGACGATCAGAATCTGCCAGCCAAGAACGAAGTGCCTTCCTATTCAGCGACCGGCAGTTCGACGTCACCACTTTCCTATAGCGGGACCAGCAATAATGCCAGTTGCCCCGGCCCGCTCGTCAATACTGGAACCGGCAACTGCGGATTCGGCGCTGGAACCCTCTCACCTAATGCCGAACAACGAGACCGCAAGGACACGTACGTTGAGCAGTGGAGTTTCTCGGTGCAGCAGGAGTTGCCGGCGAATTTCGTGGGAAGTGTCTCCTACGTGGGGAGCCACGGTGTGCATCTGCTGGAAGAAAACGTGGTGAACCTGATCGATCCCGCCACCGGGCTCGTGCAATATCCGGCCTTTGCCCCCGCCATCCCCTGGCGCGGATCAATTGGCATGAGCACGTACAACGGTCTCTCCGTGGCAATGCGCCGTGCGTTCTCGCACGGTCTCCTGGTGACGGCCAATTACATGTGGTCGCACGAGATCGACAACGGCTCCAACGGCAGCGGCGACGGCGACGAAATCGAGCCACAGAATCCGCTCTGTCAAGCCTGCGAGACTGCCAGCGGCGCCTGGGACGCCCGCCATGTTTTCAATGGCAATGCGGTCTATCAACTTCCCTTTGGGTTGGGCAAGCCCATGTTGAACCAAGGCGGAATTCCGAACGCCATTGCGGGCAACTGGCAGTTGACGACGACCGCGCTCGCTCGCACCGGATTCCCGGTGAATGTGCTGCTGCCCTCGAGCTACATCGCGCCGGATGGAGCTTCTGGCGCGGAGCGTCCCGACCGGATTCCCGGCGTCTCGCTTACTCCGCCAGGGGGCAGAACCATCTCGGAGTGGATCAATCCCGCGGCCTTTGCGCTTCCGGCTGGAGAATTCGGTACCGCGCCACGCGACCTGGTTCGCGGACCCGGAACCTGGCAGCTCGATCTCGGCGCCAGCAAAGACATTCCGTTGCGAGAAAAGGTGGCGCTCGAATTCCGCGCCGAGTTTTATAACATCCTCAACCACCCGCAGTTGGGCCTGCCCCAGTCCACATGTAACCTTTCAAGTTCAAGTCCTATCGGCTGCCCAACCGGGTTCGGCAGCATCATTAATTCGGTGAACACGAGCGTATCGCCGACCACCCCCGTAGGATCGGGAACGCCGCGCGAGATGCAGTTTGCGCTGCGGCTTCAATTCTGATTTTTCCCGCCGTCAACAATAAGGAACTCAAGGGTAATGA
>Ga0326728_10002656_pt1 | contig 58630 bp, 47 predicted proteins | sample MB3enrmetagenome_FD_207602 | JGI IMG/M metagenome (GOLD analysis project Ga0326728, IMG submission 207602) | Lab enriched peat soil microbial communities from McLean, Ithaca, NY, United States - MB31MN | ecosystem: Environmental > Terrestrial > Soil > Wetlands > Peat | place: USA: New York... | reverse complement strand
CCACCACTTTGAAGATGTATGTCTTCATGGGATTCCCACTATTCACCCTCAAAGAGTAGTCAGGGGTAGCGCGTATTGTCAAGGACCCGTGTTATACCGAGCGACAGAAGTCGGTTCGCATGTAGGGGTACGGCTTGCCGTACCCTCTTGGTCCGTTGGGAACGGAAGGGAGTAGGGAGTAGGCAGTAGGGAGTAGGAAAAAAGAAAACCGCCCTCCGATTCCTACTCCCTGCCTTACTCCTTTCTTCATCCCTACTCCCTACTGCCTACCTACTGCCTACTCCCTTCGGGCACAATTCGCGCTTGACTTATCAGAAACGTGGCGATAGCTTGGTTGCCGAAAAAAGAACCTGGACTCTACCAAGCACGAAAGAACCTGTTGGATATAAGGAGGTCGTCATGTCACAGCGGCGAAGTTGGGCATGGGTGGTTGTAGTGTGTCTGTTTTGCGCGGTGAGTTTGCGGGCGCAACAGTCCGGCTCGGGCAGCGGTGGCAGCGCGGGCGCGGCAGTGGATTCACCGCCGGCGTCGGGAGTGGCCGCCACCCCTGGCGCGGTTCCGCACCTCATCAAGTTCAGTGGCGTGATCAATCCCAAGACTAGTCCGCAGATTGCGCAGATTACACAGACGAAAGAAAACGAAAATGGAAAGAGCCCATCGCCGGCTGTGGTCGATGTCACGTTCTCGCTTTATCAACTGCAAGAAGGCGGCAGTGCGCTCTGGTCGGAATCCCAGCAAGTGCAGTTGGACAGCCAGGGACGCTACAGCGTCTTGCTGGGGGCGACGATGCCGGAAGGCTTGCCGCTCGACTTGTTCACCTCGGGCGAAGCGCTATGGCTGGGGGTCGAGCCGCAGGCGCCGGGGGCCACGGAGCAGCCGCGCGTGCTGCTGGTAGCCGTGCCGTACGCCCTCAAAGCGGTGGACGCCGACACGCTGGGCGGGAAGCCGGCGTCGGCCTACCTGAGCGTTGACAACCCGTCTGCCACGCCGCAGGGAGGGGGATTGGCTGCGGCCGCGTCGGCCGCCGCCGGGTCGGGTTCGGGTAAGGGAGAGGCGGAAAAGAAACAGCGGAGCACGAGTCCCAGCGGCAGCGGGACGGCCAATTACGTGCCGCTGTGGCTCGACAACAACGGCACTTTGGGGAATTCGGTCTTCTATCAGGCGAGTAATGGGAACATGGGCCTGGGCACGACGAGTCCTCAACAGGTGTTGCACGTGAACGGGGCGAACGAGATCCTGTCGACGGGGACGGGGGCCGGCTTTAAATTCCAGATGCGAGATAGTAAGACCACCTCGGTTTGGTATGGTAGCGGGAATGTGTCGCGGTTTTGGCGATCCGATTACGGAGACGTCCTCGGTATAACCGGCGCCGGGCAGGTGGGCATTGGAACGACGAAGCCCGGATCTCCCCTCGAGGTGGACGGAAAGACCACGAGCCAGGTCGTTTCGGTGTCGCAGACCGGCAATGGAAACGGTCTCGTCGCGAGCACCTCCGGGTCTGGCGCTGGAGTAATGGGTCTAAGCACGGGTAGCGAGGGGTTCGGCGTCTTGGGCGAGTCGTCGGGCCTTGTCGCCGGAGTCTTCATAAACACCGGTGGAGGCGACCTCATCGACGCTGATACCAGCTTGTCCCATTGTGAATCGCACTGCCTCTTCACGTTGTCCAGCGCCGGCAATTTAACCACTGCCGGCAATGCAATTATCGGCGGCGGCGTAACTGCGGCGTCGGCGACCTTCTCCGGCAATGTTAACGTGAATGGGGACCTGAATGTACAGGGAACGAAGCACTTTAAGATCGATGACCCACTCGACCCGGATCACAAGTTCTTATACCACGCATCCGTCGAGTCCTCAGAAATCATGAACATTTACACGGGCAACGTTACCACGGACGCACACGGTAACGCCGTGGTTGAGCTTCCGGCGTGGTTCCAGGCGCTCAATCGTGACTTCCGTTACCAGCTCACCGTGATCGGCCAATTCGCACAGGCGACCGTGGCCCAAGAGATCGAGAGCAACCGCTTCACGATCAAGACCGATAAGGCCGATGTAAAGGTCTCCTGGCAGGTGACGGGGGTTCGCCACGACGCGTACGCCCAAGCCCACCCTTTACAGGTGGAAGTTGATAAACCGGAGCGCGCCCAGTAATCAGATTTGGCGGCTTAGCGCGCAGGTCAAGAAGCCGAAATCGAGCGCAGATGGGCGCCTCATTGCGCCCGAGCAATCGCACGTCTACCGCGTGTGCGCCCCAAGTGACCATGATCGCGGGGATACTGGCCCCGGAGTGGGCGGCGGTTTCACCGACACCACCGGTTCGCCCAACACTTTCATCGGTTACAATGCCAGCGCTAGCTTAAATAACCCCGCCAACGTTACAGTAGCCTCCTGGCGTCCTGGCTACGCCATGAACGGCACGAGCCGGCGGCGGCTGGTGGGCGCGGTGGTGGGCAAGGCGCTCGAGCCGCTGAACGAGGCTAACAGGATCATTTAGGTGCTGGTCACCCTGCAATAGCACTTCGCGTAGGAGAGGGTGAGGGACGAGGATCGGAGGGCCGGGCGAGAAGCGTCTCGGCAAAGTGGAGCTCCTGCGCGGCGTCTTGTACACTTACACCGCCAACGGCAAGCACGATATCGGCATGATCGCGGAGGAAGTGGGCAAAGTGGTGCCGGAAGTGGTCAGCTATGAAGAGAATGGCAAGGACGCGCGCGGGATCGACTACGCCCGGCTCACGGCGCTGCTGGTGGAAGCCGTAAAACAGCAGCAGAGCGAGATTCAGCAAGAGAAGTCGCAAATCCGCAGACTGGAGGCGAAGGTTCGTCGATTGGAGGCGTCCAAAGCGGACACAGTCCAGCCAGTGGCCAAACCGGCAAGAACAGCGGAAGCCAAGGCAAGAAAGTAGCGGAGACGCCGCTGCCTCCCCAAACGGGGCAACGGTGGGCACGCATGAGCGGAGCGCAACGGCACTGTCATTCTGAGCAAAGCGGTACTGTCATTCTGAGCGAAGCGAAGAATCGCTCTTCCTCTTGATTTCAAAATGCAAAGAGAGAGATTCTTCGCTTCGCTCAGAATGGACAGTACCGCTGCGCTCCGCCCAGAATGAAATGCCCGCGGTGGTCCGCGCTGCTTTGCTCTACGCTCAGGCGTATTGGTAGCGGAACGTGGAGACGTCCATTTGAATGCCGACCGGGCGAGGCTTGCCGTTGATCTGCGTGAATGACCGGATGACGCCTTCGCTCTCCTGTTTCAGTCCCTCTCCCAAGCCCAAAGCGACGAGCCTGATCAGGCGATCGCTCTGGTCGCCGAGGCGATCATCGTTGTTCTCCCACTTCGAGAGCGTGGTTTTGTCGACATGAATCAGCCGGGAGAACTCCTCACCTGTCAGGCGCAGATACTTCCGCAGAAAACGGACCTCTTCACCGGTTAGACGATAGGGCTTTTTGATGACGGCGAGCGCCAAGGTCCTCATCAGCGCGTTCATGTTGGGTATCATCGGGTCCTGGTTGCTGCACTTAGGGCACGTGACGATCTCGACGCCTTCCAGAACGACCTTCTTCAGGCCTATGTCTTTCAGTTCGTATGTGCCCCGCACCACCTTGGCCGGCGCGCCGCAATTGCTGCACTCCATTCTTTTCATTTCTTGTCTCTCCCTCTCTGTTCGACCGAGAAGACGGTGATGAGAAAGGCCTTGTCCGCAGTCTTGAAGCTGAATACGATCACGATCCATTTACCGTCCGGCTCGGGGCCTTCAATCCGGTACTTCCATTCACCCGTCTTGATGTCCTGCTCGGGCGCATCGTAAATGTGGCCGTAGCGAAGTACAATCCAAGCATCCTGAAGGTCGAGTCCCTCGCTCGCCAGTTCGTCGCGGAAATGCTTGCCCGGTATTACCGCACCTCCTTCCAAGCAGCGACGCATCCGGTTCTCGGCTTCTCGACTCGGTAGAAAGCCGACCTGCTTGTTCTTCATTAGGATTGGTATTTTACCAACTCCGCGAACGGTTGTCGAGCCCTGTTTTGGGAAGGTAGCGGGTCAGTTTGCTGTAGCGGCGCTCTCTGAGCGCCGAATCTGCCGGGACATGAGCGTCCTGCAACCCTCCGGTCGGCGCTCCGGAGAGCGCCGCTACAGCAAACTGACCGGTGGGTGGTCTGGCTACTCCAGGTTTTTCGAGTTTGATATGGCTCCCCTTTTGTCCAGCCACTTTGTAGCCCAGCTTCTCAAATACGCACACGATTTTTTCCCAACGGAGCGGCGTTTGCCGTGGCAAGGGGGAAAGTTTCCTTTGAAGGCCGAACGGAATGGGAGTCACGATCCTGAGTGTGCGCCATGCCTTTCTTGCTGCCTTCGCATCGTCATCGGGCGGTGGCCGGGATGTTCCTGGCGACGATTTCCGCGAGGTCAAGTATCTCGATGTCGTCGCGCTGGGCCTGATTGGCTGCGTCGCGAAGCATGATGGGACAGTACGGGCAAGCCACCGCCACGGTGGCGGCCTTAGTCTCGGCGAGCTCGGCGAAGCGAAGTTGGTTGACTCGTTCTTGTTCCTGATCCCGCTGGTCGTCCGCGATGAAAAGCCGCGCGCCGCCGGCTCCGCAGCATCGCGCGTTTTGACCATGATGCGCCGGTTCCGTGACCGACACTCCGCAGGAGCGAAGGATGGTCCGCGGCGCGGCGGTGATGCCGCGGCCCCTCGCCAGGTAACAAGGGTCATGGTAGGTTGCCCGCATAGCCGAGGGTTCAAGGCGGAGCTGCGGGAGCAATTGGGCAATGAGTTCCGTATGGTGCACGACGCTGATACCGAGTTGGGCGTAAGAGGTAATTTGCCGGTAATCCTTATCCAGCATCGTGGTGCAATGCGGATCGCACGATACGATCTTCTTCACCCGCGCGCCGGCGAAAGTCTCGATGAGCTTTTCCGAGAGTTGCAGGTAAAGGTATTCGTTGCCGGCGCGACGCGCCGGTTCACCGCAGCAGGTCTCACGGGAAAGCACGCCCCACGAGATACCGGCGGCCTCCAGAATCTGTTTCATGGCCACAGCGACTGCCTGGCCGTGCTGATCGAAACTCAATCCACAGCCAAGCCAGAAGAGCCACTCCTGGTGGCCATCGAAAACCGGAAACTGGTTCGACTCGATGAGTCTTTGCCGTGTGTCGTGAGCGATGCCCCAGGGGTTGTGGGGAGCGCGTTCCATGGTCGTAAAGAGTTGGTTCACTTTGTCGCTGGTGATGCGGCCCTCGCTGACCAGTCCGCGCCGCAGGTCGAGAATCTTCCTTCCGACATGCTCGATGCCCACCGGACAGACGTATTCGCAGGCGCCACAGGATAAACACTGGAAGAGATCTTCCTCCGAGATCCAGGCCTTGCCCTGCCCTTTCTCGGCGGCGGTTCCGGCGACCACATCTCCGCCGCCGAGAAAGCCCTTTTGCAGGTCGAGGATGATTTCCTTGGGGCTTAGCGATCCGCCAATGAGGTTGGCCGGACAGAACTGGGTGCAGCGGCCGCACTCGACGCAAGCATTGATGTCGAGAACGTCTTTTCGGCCCAAGTCCTGGAAGCGGATCATTCCCAGGTCCTCGCCGTCTTCCCGTAGCGCGCGCATGGCGCTGGTGGTCTCGGAACGCAGGAAGATCGTGAATGGGGCAAGCAACAGATGCAGGTGCTTCGATTGGGGGATGACGACGAGCAAGGAGAAAAACGAAACGGTATGGACCCACCAGTTTATTTTCCAAGCCATGCTTCCGACGGGAAACACTCTCCAGCCCAAGAGGTAGGTTGCCATGAGGGCGGAGATGAGGAAGGCTACAATCCCGGAGGTGATGGAGAGTTCTCCGAGAGCCTTCGGTCTTAAGACGAATCGCCGAAAAGACAGGCCGACGATGGCCACGAGCACGGCCAAAGCCCATACGGCCACAAACGTTCCATACCAGCTCCGCGTTTCGGTGGCTTTCGCCAGTCCACGTATGCCCAAGGAAAGGTGTTCGGCGCTGGCCCAGGCGAAGGCGAGAAATCCCCACAAGACGAGGGCGTGGAGAATGCCGACGAGAGGCCGGTCGCGCACGACCCGGTATTGCAGAAGAACTTCGACAAAAACACGCCACAGGCGTTTAGGAATATGGTCGTGAGGAAGATCCCCGTGCTTCGGAAATACCGAAAAAATCCGCCGATTAACCGTGTTGAAGAAGAGCCACACACTTCCGATGGCCAGCGCGATAAAGATTGCCCTCGAGAGGCCGACGAGTGGCGCGGCGCATAGGGCAAGCGCCACGATTGCGATCATCCACGACTTTTCCCGGAATTGTTTGAAATCCATCGAGGACCTCATGATGTTAAAGGAAGTGGGGGCGAACCTCAGGGAAATCTAGCATGTGCCTGCCAATCCTGCCAACACAAAAGAAGTGGCTAGTGACGAGTGGCGAGTGGCGAGCAAAGAAAAATCGTCGCGAGCCGAAAAGGGGTTCAGGGTTAGTAGTATAGCGCGGCCGGTGGCCACGTCCAAACTGGCTGCGAGTGACGTGACGGGTGGATTTGTCTTCCTCGTCACTCGCCACTCGACACTTGTCACTCGTAGCCAGTTTGGATGTGGCCGCCGGGGGGGGTGAGTTCAGTCTAATCCTGCACGGCGCGGTTAAGACGACCGCTCTGAACAGGTAGGACCCGGTAGCGCTGGCGGTACGTCTCGGTCGGCCGGAAGTGAGCCTCCAGGTGTTCGTTTCTTGCGTCGGGCCCGTCGATCTCAATTCTCAGGCTGAGGGGGCACCGGTAGCGCTGCTCGACTTCGTCAGGCCGAAGGAACCGGCGTTGGAATCTCCTGTCACAACAGGGGCAGTCCCACTCCAGCGATTCCATGGGATCGACCCGCTCCAGAACTTCACTTTCGATGCTGTCGATGGTCGGGCTCACCGGTCTTCTCCCAGCGTCACGAACAGACTCATGCTACAGGCCCGTCCGGGAGTATGACAATGGCACGGAGGTACTACTCAGCGATCTCAGAAGATTTTCAAGCCGAGGATTTCCTGTACCACCTCTTCGGGCCCGCGCGCCTCCGTCGACACCTGGTAATCCGCCAGGCGGTAAAACGGCAGTCGTTGTTCGAGGAGGCTGCGGAAGCTGGCGTCGTCGCGAAACAGGGGCCGATTGTGGAGCCCTTCGCAGCGCAGCCGCAACTCGTCCGGCGGGCAATCCAGCCAGATAGTGACTCCGCCGGTAGCGCGAATCAGTTGGAGGTTAGGTTGCTGGACGAAGGTGCCGCCGCCCAGAGCGATCACCGCGGGCTCCGTCTTGGACACCTCGATCAAAGCCGCTTGCTCGAACCTGCGGAAGGCGGGTTCGCCCGCCTGCTCGAAGATCTCGCGAATCGTCTGACCCCGGCTTGCTTCCATCACCGCGTCCAGATCGATGAAGGGCCAGCCCAGTTCGCGGGCAAGCATCGCTCCAACGGTGGACTTACCGCTGCCCATGAAGCCGAGAAGGTAGATCAGTCTGGGACGACGGCGATAATTCATTGGTGACGGGTTCGAGCTATGATGGGCTCAGGCGAGCATTATATCATTGAGTGATTGGGTGATTGCGAGCCATCAGCGGTCAGCTATCAGCAATCAGCTTCTTCTTACTGACTGCTGATAGCTGATGGCTGACAGCTCCCAATCACCCGGTCACTCAATCAGTGAATCACTTAATGTCAATCACTCAATGATCAACGTGTTGGCGACTCACGTGGATGGTGCCACTAAAGGAGGTGAGTTCCACCGTCGCCTTGCCGGTGTCGGACGTCCCGGCAAAGCTGTTGGCGCCGTTGAGCCGCGAAGCGGAGTGCCGTTTAGGCCGGAGGGAGAATTCGGGATCGCGGATAACTTTGCCCTTAATGGACTTCGCGTTGAGTTCAAACGACCCGGTGGGAGAGGTGAAAACATCCACGTCTCCGTTCCAGTTCTTAAGCTGATACTCGCCGCCGGCAAGGAAATCGCCCTCATAGACAATCTTGCCGGAGGTGGTGCTGGCGCGCATTTCCGTGCCGGCGGGGGAAAAGAAGTACAGGCTGCCGCACACGGAGTTGGCTTCAACGCGGCCCGAGCAGTGCGTGATCCTGATGTCGCCCGCGAGCGAGCGCACCGCAAGGTGGCCGGCCACGTCACTCACCGTGATCGGGGCGCCGACCGAATCGATCGAGGCATCGCCTTGCAGCCTCTCCACTTGCACCTCGCCCTCAGGGTTACGGATTTCGACGCTCGACCCCAGCGGTACGTCCAGCAGGTAGTCAGTGGTCTTCTCCTTGGCACTCAGCGAAGGATCCAACGGGTGCGTGGTCAGGTGGACTTTCTCGGCGGGTCCCTGGAAGGGCATCACCTCAACGTCCACTTCTACGCGCGGCGAGGAAGTGGTGGAGACCAGGTGGATCTGCGGCTTCTCCCAGCCCTTGACGATCACGCGGCCCCTGATGTTGGAAAGGCTGACGCGTGGGGTCGGCGTAGCGTCAATGGTCTTCTCGACCTTGGCGGGCCCCGCCGCCGCCAGACCGCGCAGAGGGAGCACGAGCAGCAACAAGCCGGCGAATCCCGGCGAGCCCAGCCGCGTCCGCCTTGTTGATTCGAGTTGCGGGAATCGGTCCACCACGTCAGCTTCCTTTCGGGTTAGCGACCCGTCGTTTCGAGCGCCGATGCCAGCACTTCGGCCTTGCGAATATAAGCCGCCTGCAGATACTCGCGCGCCACGCTGTTATCCGGTTCCTGGAGCATCGAATACTCCGCTTCCCGGATCGAGCTATTCAAGGAATCCAGACTCTTCTGGTAATCGGCCTTCACTTCCGGCGCGATGGCAGTCTCCTGTTCGCGGTAGCTGCTCTCGAGCCGACCGACCTGTTCCCTCGTTTGCCGGAAGGCAGGTTCATCAGCGGCCGAGTTCGAAGCCGTGGCCACCATCCCACTTTGATCCGATAGGAGCGGGGAAGGGTTGCGCAGGGTGCTGAACCTCGGGCCTCCCAAGAGAACGGCCCCAATGACGATCACGCTGGCCAGCGCCGCTACCGGAACCGGGTGCAGGAATTCGAAGTTCCGGAGCCACCTGACCCACGGGCTCAATGGCTCGCGAAAAGCGCCCTCCGCGTCCAGGGTGGCGCGGATATGGGCCCAGACCCTCGCGGGCGGCTCCTCCAGCTCGCGGCTGCGCGCCTGGAAGACGAGCTGTTGGAGATCCTTCAGCACAACGTCGCAGAACCTACACAGCTCGGCGTGGGCGGCCACGGCGGGCCTCTCCTCGCCTTCCAAATAGGCCGCCAGTTCGTCGTCAAAAACACGGCAGGCCTCACTCCGTCCACCCGCCTGCTTGTGTAGTTCCTCCGGCATGGCCTTCACTACCTTTCGGGGTGTCCTTCTGTAGGGCCGGTTCTCACGCCCGATGTCGCAACCGGGGCAGCTAAACGCCTTGCCTCGTCCTGGCGCAGCCACTCTCGCAACTTCAGGCGCGCCTTGTGCAACTGCGATTTCGAGTTTCCGATGGAGTAGTTCATGAGCTGGGCGATCTCGTTGTGCTCGTAACCTTCCACATCGTGCAGGATGAACACTGCCCGGTAACCGGGGGGAAGCTCAGCAACGGCCCGGTCCAGATTGATCCGGTCCACCGACCCCAGGAGGCGATGATCGTTGTCGCCGTATTCGCGCTTGACCGGTTCCTCCTGTGAGTTATCCACGTCGTCCAGCGAAACCTGCTGCAGGCCTTTCTTCCTCAGGCGCATCAGCACCACGTTCACCACAAGCCGATGCAGCCAGGTGGAGAACGCAGACTCGCCGCGAAAGGTGGAGAGCTTTCGGAAAACTTGAAGGAAGGCCTCCTGCGACAAGTCCTCCGCCTCCGTGGGATCGCCGACCATCCGCAGACACAGGGAGTAGACTCGTCGCTTATGGGCCTCAAAGAGCGCAGCGAATGCTGCTTCGTCCCCCCTCTGCGCGTCCGCGATCAGTTGAGCGTCGGCAGCGGCCTTTGGTTGCGCGTTCTTCTCTGAGTTCAAAGCGCTTCACTTGGGCCGCACCTCAACTCGTCTGGTGAGATGCGGGGCTTCTGACGGGAGTTGTCTTTTACGAGCTGTCTTACAAGGACGTTCGTAAGGGGCGCCAAATTGCCGATTGCTGATTGCCGATTGGAAGAAGCCGTCAGCCTTCAGCGATCAGCAGTCAGCAAGAAAAAGATCGGGCCATCAGGCCCCGCTGGCTGAGGGCTGAGAGCTGATGGCTGATTGCCTCTCTTTTCAATCGGCAATCGTCAATCGCAAATCGGCAATCAGTGGACGGCCCCTTGGCCACCGGACCCGCCGGGTACGTGGACGACGGCCTTGCCAATGCCGGCGTTCCCTGCGCTGTCAAAGGCCCGCAGGTTGACCACGTGCTCGCCGGGAGCCAACTTCCCGGTCCTTACCGTGAAGGTTTCGCGACGCGAGTCCACCACCCCGTCGTCCGAGTAAATGTCCTTCCATTCCTTTCCGTCGATCAAAAACTCCGCGCTGCGCAGAGGGGAAATGGCGTCCTCTGCCTGGAACTGGACTTCTACCTCGCCGCCCCGGACGTCGGTTTTGAGCGTCGTGATCTCGGGCGGCGTATTGTCGATCCAGAAAGGCGCGCTCACCATTTCCGCCTGCCGCGCCAGGGAAGGGGGATTGGATTCCTCGTCCGAGGCGGCAAGCTTGGCTATGTACTTACCGTCGGCGAGCGAGCTGGGATCGAGCGTAAAGGTGGTCTGCTGCACTTTGCTCTTCAGCAGGTGCCACTCCTCTTCGTCCGCCGCCTTCAGGTAGAGGGAGTAAACCAACTGGTCTCCGTTGGGGTCGTCGGCCTGCCAACTCAGGGTGACGGGGACCTTTTCAACCGCGGACTTCGCCGGCGGGGCCGATGAGAAGGAGGTTCCCGCGCTGACGTTCAGAGTGCCGGCCGAGAAAGGATTGGCGTTGGCCGATCCCCCCGCGGGGCTCGTCCGCTCTCCGGCCGTGGACACGCTGAAGGAGTGGATCTGGGGAGCCAGGTTTTGGTTCAAGTACGCCAGCGTCACGTCATGGAGGACCGGGGTGCTGGATGCCGAGCCCCGCAGCACCGCCTTCCACTGAATGAAGCGCGCCGCTGGGCTCTCGATGGGGGTACCATTCGGGTCGCGGTACGGTCCAGCCCAGTCGCTCCAAGTCGAGTCGGGGCGATCCGTGTTGCCGGAGCGCGTGTAGAATCCGATGGAAGAACCCGCCGGGAGCTCGCCCCGCCAGGCCAGCGTGCCCCAGTGTGAGATAAACTTGGTGTCTTTTACGGGCGATTCGAAGGTGCCTTCGGGTCCGGGGGTGGCGCCTAGCCGAAAAAGCTTGGCGACGTTAGTGGTAGCGGCGTAAAGGTCTCTACCTTCCAGCAGCAGCCGGGTGGCCAACGCTTCCCGCGTCTCGGCCAGCAGGGTCAGGCTTGAACCTTCCCGTGACGCCGTCAGGTAAAAGATGCGGCCGTCCGCGTCGGTGGAAAACACCACCTGGTTGTTACGTAGCGCCAGACCGAAGATGCTCTCGTTGTTTGAGCTCCAGATGGTTTCGGCGCTGGAATCCGGGTAGATCTCAATCAGCGCCCCTTTTCCTTGGGGCATCTTGGGAACCTGGAAGGGCATGATCGGGGTGGAGGGGCGATTGAAGCTCGGGGCCGCGGGCGCGGCGCCAGGCGGATTCTGCGCCTTGGAGCTCTCATCGGTCGCCTCGCTTGTAGAGGCTTCGACGGTCACCGTGGTGACGGTGGGGGCACTCTGAGGATTTAGTCCCGTGGGCATCACCAGCTCAGGCGTCCCTTTGCCGCCGGCGCCACCGAGGGCCGCGGCATAAATGTCTCCCTGAGGATCCACCGCCAGCGCGTGGATCTCCGGTAGGTTGGCCTGATAGAGCACGAACGCCTTGCCCTGCGGAGTGATTCGGTAGATCAGCCCATTCGGCACGCTGCCCGCCAGCAGATTATCCGACCGGTCAAAGGTCAGGCACATGATGTGGGTCTGCTTGGCGTCATAGAACAGGGAGCCTTTACCGTTCGAGTCGATGCGGAAAATCTTCCCCTGGTCGCCGGTTCCCGCGTAGAGGCGGCCCTCCGCGTCGAATGCCAACGCCCAGATATACTTGGTTTTCGGGTCGTAGAAGACGCTGGATTTCCCGTCGGAAGTAACCCGGTAGATTTTTCCGTCGGGTGACGTGCCCACGTAGACGGCGTTGTCCGGGCCCACGGCCAGCGCGAAGACGTCGGGCTCCTGCGCCTTGAAGAACACCGAGCCCTTCTGCTGCGCATCCACCTTGAAAACCTTACCCTGGTGCCCCGTGCCGATATACAGGTTGTGGCTGCGGTCTCCCGCCAGCGACAGCGCCAGGTTCTCGTCCGGGCTGAAAACGGCGCGAATCTCCGGCGAGAGCCTCATCTCTCCTTCGTTGCTGAGGGTCACGTTGGTCATCGTCCCCTGCAGAAAGTCTTCAAAGGAGCCGATCTGCCAGAAGCTGGTCTCGACGGCAAGAAGCGGCGCCGCCAGGGCGGCCAAGATGGACGCAACCAGAATTGCCTTGCAGTTCTTCATTACCCACCTTTCAGGTTCGAAAAGACTTGATCCGCAGATTACACAGATTCACACAGATTAAGATCAATCTGTAAAATCTGCGTAATCTGCGGATTCATCATTCTTAGTTTGACTCGCTGGCCACCTTCAGGAGCAGCATCTTGTCGCCCCGGATGGTGTAAATCGTGGGCTGCGTCTCAAAATCTCCGATCACCGACGTCCAACTGAACGTGGCACTGCTGGGGGCGCTGGGCTCCGCCATCAGCGTTTGCAGCAGGGAAGGCGGAGGCGACGGATATTCGTCTCCCTGCAGCGTGAAAGAGCGCTGGGGAGCCAGCAGCAGGGCGTAGAGGCGGTTGTTGCGTCGCATGCGGTTGAGAGCGCGCACCAGTTGTTCGAGGTTGCGCGGGACACCTGCCAGCGGAGTCATGTGGAACTGCATGGCGTCGAGGCTCGACCCGCTGCCCACGATGAGAGACAGCGTATTGTCGTTCACGCTCTCCGGAATGGTCACCGGGATCTTCTGGATGAGGCTTTCGCCGGACGGCGTGCGCAGCAAGGCGGTGACCTCAATGTGATCGCCCGGATGGACCTCTGACTGCGTGGCCCATACCTGCTCCACGTTGGCGATCCGCCGCTCATCCTGCGAAACCACCGAGAGATCGATTCCCTCCACCCGCATGTCCGGAAAGTTGCTGTTAAGGATGTAGTTCAAGGGGGTGGCAATGGCAAGGCCCGCAGCGCCCGCAGCGCTCATCTCCGAAGAGGCAACGTCTTCCAGATTCACGGATTCGCCTCCCGAAAGCAGAATCTTGCCCTTGATCTCCAGGGTGGATGGTCCCATGGCCCGCTCCGTGGCGGTGAGAGCCGAAACCACGGCGAGGTTCAGTAGCGTGGGCGAAAGGAACGGTTCCTGGACGATACGGAAGTTGTAGTCCGTCTGCCGGTTGAGCGTCGAGTCAAGGCGAATGTGGACCGGGATCAGCGAGGGTTTGTTGCCTATCACCCCGTAGATCGCGGCGAAGCGATCCTGCTGGACGGTGCCCACGGGTTCGCCCGGAACGTCCAGCTTGAAGGAGCTGGAAAGGCTTGGCACGGTCGCCAGCACGTGGGCGGGGGCGAAAGGAATCTGGATGGGTCCCACCTGCAACAGACGGTGACCGCAGGCGTAGAGGTCATCGCCCTTACGGTAGGTGACCGTGCAGTCGGCGTTCAGGTTCAGGTCGCCGCTCACCAGGAAGAGACTCACCATCGACCCGGGCGCCAAGCTCTTGGCCACTTCACCGGGGTCCTGGGCCTGGGACTCGGGCGCAGCGGCGAGAATCCCGCCAGCCATGGGTTCGAAGCCCATCTGCCGAAAGATCGGCGCGTAGCTCGATACCAGGCTGCTCGAGAAACCGCCGAAGTGCAGGGGCAGGGAAACATTCGCCATCGAGTTCGGCGAGTTCTCGGTCGTGAAGCGCTTCATCCAGGCTGGCAGCCCGCCTGCGCCATCGGCAGGGTCCGAGATCAGCCGTGCGCCGCTTGGATCAGCAACGATTCTGAAACCGAGGTCGCCCGATGCTGCTCTTGTTGCTTCCGAATGGCCATTCGCGGCGACGCGCGCCTGCGGGACCACGTCCACCATCTGCTCGATGGGCGTGATTCCCGTGATCGGTTCCTTCGAAAAGGGAAAAGCCACTGCCACCGCGCCTACCAGTTTGCCATCGATGTAGACGGGGCTGCCGCTCATGCCCGCGATGACGCCAGTCTCGGCGAGCGGCCCGCCGGAGAGCCGTGCCAGGATGAGGTCCTGCTTCGGCACCACCGCGCCCTTGATCACGCCCAGGATCTCGACCTGAAACTCCTCAATCTTGTCGCCCTGGAAGATCGTGCGGCCGACGCCCTTCAGCCCCGGCCGGACTTCACTCAGCGGGAAGAACTTGATGTCAGCCTGGCCACGCGACAGCGGAGCCAGAAATAATGGCAGGCATAGCGAAAGCAAGAGTACAGCAGCGAGCCAGCGAGTCCTCATACGTGTCGAGCACCTTTAGCTGTGGAGCCCCTCAAGTTAGTCTAGGGGATAAGCCCTAGGATCGTCAAGCAATGCGTGGGTGCGGCGGACCTGAGTCAGCGAATTGATCCATTGAGTCATGGATCCATTGAGCCATTGGAGACTGCCGTCCTCTTCTTCAATGACTCAATGAGTCAATGGAGCAATGGATCAATTCCCTTATCTGGGGGCTCCGATCAACTCCGCATAGGCGTCGCGCGCCGTGTCGAATTCGCTGAGGAAGTCTTTGCGCATCCGGCGCAGCTTCGCCCGCCGCCGGCTCGACCGGGCCGCAAGATACAGGGGCCGCATCCGGTGCCGCGCCAGCCAGCCATATCGCCACAAATAAGCGCCGGAAACCGGAAGGCTCAACAGGTAGTAACCGGCGGCGGCCCGCCCCAGGAAGTGATGACATAGTGCTGTCTGGACGGTGTAGCCCGCCAGCACCACCAGGGCGCGCGCCAGCCACCGACCGGCCGGGGTCGGGTCTTCGCCCTTGCGCAGCAGGCGGGCGGCGAAAAGTACGAGGAGGATTAAAAAGTGATTGAGAAAGCCATAGGCCGCGATCGGGGCGCCCACCAGAGTCTCGATCCACCCCCCTATCCTGCGCCAGGGCGATTTGAACCAAGGGGCCACCTCCACTTCGAACTGCTGGAGCGAACACACGCGTTCCGCTTCGCGATACCGGCGCAAAGACTCCCGCAGGGCCACAAGGCGGCCGGGGTTGAAACCGTTCAGTTGTTCGACCAGGGCGACGGCGAACCGGCTCAGTTGGAAGTCCTCCGTGGTTTGCTTCCAGTTGGGCCGGGGTTCCCAATCCTCCCCGAGATCGCGGCGCACGACTTCCTCCAGATCCGAGAGGAAGCGCCTCAACTCTTCGCGGGAAAGGCCAAACGCGTTCTCGCGGCAGGTTTGATCCAACGCGGTGGCCAGCGCCAGGGCCCGATCGGCTGGCTTTCCGTCGCGCAAGAAATAGTCCCGGGCCGAAACAGGGGCATCGAGGTAGATCAGGGGCTCGCCGGACAACGCCGGGGCGACCGGCAGAAACAGGTCGACCGGGTACAAGGCAAGGCCGGACGGGCCGGGGAGGCGCGACTCCGCTTCGATCGCGAGGGTGGCGGCGGCCAGAGTGGGACGAGGCGAATCGGCTGCATTCGCGGTGCGCGGGCCGCTGAAGATGACAACGGCCGCGCCCTTGGCCAATCGCTCGCCGCCGGCGGCGACGGCGGAAAGCCAGTTCGTGCCTGAGGCTTCGTACGGGAACATGCCCAGAGCGCGGCCCAAGGGTCCGCGGAGCGGGCCGCGAAGTAACTCGCCAGGAAGCCAGCAGGAGACTTGCCTTTCGAAAGCCGCCACCAGGATCAGCGCGTCGAGAAAGCCAGGCGGGTGACGGATCACCAGCAAGGCGGGTCCTGAGCCAGGCAAGACCTCGGCCCGGAGCAGCCGGATCTTGCCGAAAAAAGCTCCGAGCCAGCTTCGCAGCAGGCGGCGGAAGAGGCGGTATGCGGCCGGCATGCCGCCGGTGGGGTCGGCGCCGAGGCGTTCGGATGGCGACGTCTCACTCATTGAAAGGTCCCTTGCACGGCCGGCCGCCGCCGAGGGTGGGCAGGCCGGCGTCCCCGCCTTGGCGCCCGCGGGGGCGGGAGGGGTATGGCGTCACTTTCCCAGCCGGCCACGGTTCCGACCGGACGGGTGATGGTGTCCATCAGCTCATACACCTTTTGGAACTTGCGCCCTTCGTCGTCCATCAGGCGCAGACGGAAGACGGGCGCGTTCTCCAGGCTCGAGGCGCGAATCGGAAAGTAACCTTGCAGGCCGCCTTCCACGTAGGCGACAGCATACGCTTGTTTCCTCTTCCACCAGGTGAGGACGCGAATGTGCGTGAAGTCGCATTCTTCCGTGCCGGCGCGATCGGCAACGAGGTACTGAGGCACCCGCCGGCCGGCGTCGTCGGCGGTATTGAGCACCACCCAGGCGACGAGGTTGACGTCGTGAGCGTCGGCCGCGATAGCCGCAGGGATATCGAGGTCGATGAGCCGACCCAGGACCCAGCCGGCCTTCGAGCCGGTGCCAACCAGATACCATGCGTCCCGGATCTCTGTGCCGGCCTCCGTGGGTTCCGCCGCTCGAGGGCGCTCGACCAGCCGCCGCTCGAAGATCTCGACGCTGCGACCGGCGTCAAGGTGCCCAATCTCCGTTGCGTCTCGCGAAGGAGCAAGGCGCAGATGAACTTCGTTGCCGCCGTGTCCATTGGCCTGGGCTGGGATCCGTTGGGTCGCCTCCAGCAGCTTCTCTCCCTCAGCATGAGTCTCAGCGTCGATCAGATTCCTCGTTTCCACATAGCCGGTGCGCCCCTGGGGGAGTCGTACGCGCGCCCAGTTGCGCGTGTGGCTGAGGACCTCGACCCGGTCACCTTCTTTGAGCGTGGCGACCACGCTGCGGATTTCAGCCGGAGTGTCAAACACCGCCAGGGAGTCCGCCAAAACGTAAGCCGGCTCACCCGCCATCCGACGCTTGGGCGCGTAAACGAAAAAGTAGTAGGCTGCCCCTGCGGCCACAAGCACAAGGAAAAGAATGAAGCTGGCTTTCAAGGGTGGATGCACCCCGCGAGAATGAACTGCGAATTCAGGAGAGAGGAAGGACCCACGCGCCGGTCTCCTCCTGATTCCATTTTCATTCTACACTATAAACCCTGGGAGCGCGGGCGTCCCGCCCGCTCTTGAATTGCCGATTGCTGATTGTCCCCCGGTTGAACCGGGGGATTGACGATTTGAAGGTACACGCCCAGACGCGCCTCTTTCCAATCGGCAATCGACGATCGTCAATGAGAGCGGCCGGCGGAGCTTGCTCTGAGCTAAGCGCAGGGACGTTGGCGCTCCCAGGGTTGAAGTCCACCGCGCCCGCAAGGAGGAACCACGAAAGTCGAGAGAGTCTTTATTCCCGGCCCGGCCGGCAAGCTGGAAGGCTTGATCGAGTGGACCTCAGAAACATCATTGAAGCTGGCGGCGCTGGTCTGCCATCCCCACCCGCTTTATGGCGGGACGATGCACAGCAAGGTGGTGTATCGTGCCGCCAAGGCGGCGCTGGCGCTGGGCCTTCCCACCCTGCGCTTTAATTTCCGGGGTGTCGGGAAAAGCGCAGGCGAGTATGCGTACGGCGCGGGCGAGCGTGACGACGTCCGGGCGGCCCTGGATTATCTCCTGGCGCGATATTCCGGCCTCTCGGCTTGCCTGATGGGGTTTTCCTTCGGTTCCTGGGTAGGTCTGGCGGTTGGCGCCAAGGACGCGCGAGTAAGCGCGCTGGTCGGCCTCGGCGTTCCCGTCGGCTCCGCCGACCTCACTTACCTCTGCGGCGTCCGCAAGCCCAAGCTGATCATTCAGGGCACCGAGGATGTCTACGGGCCGCGCGCCAAGGTGGAGGCCCTCTTCGCGTCGTTGACGGAGCCGAAACGACTCCACTGGGTAAAGGGCGCCGACCACTTTTTCAGCGGACACCTCGATGAAGTCCAGTCGACCGTGCAAGACTTTCTCAAGGAAGTGCTGGCAAGCACAGAGCAAGATGACCGCCCCACTGGTATAGCGGACCCTGATCGCTAGATGACGGAAGCCTTAGGACAACGGGCAAAGGACAATGGACGAAGGACAAACCCTCAGTAGGCTGCCAGCTCCCTCGCCGCTCGCACGATGTCTTTGGGCTGCGGCAAGACCGCCTCCTCCAGCGCAGGATGGTACGGAACCCAGACGTCCTTGGCCGCCAGCCGGCGCACCGGGGCATCTAGAAATTCAAAGAGCTCGTCGGCGATGCGCGCCGCGATCTCCGCCCCGTAACCCCAGGATTGGCTATCTTCATAGACTACTAGGGCGCGGCTGGTTTTCTTGACGGAGGCGGAGATCAAATCCCAGTCGTAGGGCAGCAAGGAGCGCAGGTCGAGGATCTCCGCTCGGATGCCTTCCGGCTCAAGCTGCTTGGCGGCGGCCACCGAGCGCACCACGAGCGCGCCATAAGTGACGATCGTCAGGTCGATGCCCTCCCGCACCAGCTTGGCTTTTCCGAACGGAATCATGTAATCCTCGCCCGGGTAAGGGCTGCGATTGTGCGTCTGACGGTAGAGGTGCTTGGGCTCGAGGAAAAGCACCGGATCATCGGAGCGGATGGCCGTGCGCAACAGGCCATTGGCGTCAAGCCCGGTCGCCGGCATCACCACGCGCAAGCCCGGCAGATGGGTGAAAATCGATTCCCCGGATTGGCTATGGTAGATCGCGCCTCCGGAGAGATAGCCGCCGCTGGGGACCCGGATCACCAGGGGACAGGAGAAGTCGTTCCTGGAGCGCCAGCGGATCACTGCCAGCTCGTCGCGAATCTGCATCATGGCCGGCCAGATGTAGTCAAGGAACTGGATCTCGATCACCGGTTTCAGCCCGCGCGTCGCCATGCCGATGGCGCGGCCCACGATGCTGGCTTCCGCAAGCTGCGAGTTGTAGCAGCGCACGCTGCCAAACTTGCGCTGCAGGTCGTGCGTCGCCTTGAAGACTCCGCCCTTGCCCTTCACCTTCGGCAGCTCGTCTTCGTGAGTGCAGTCCGCCACGTCTTCGCCGAAGACCACCACCCGCGGGTCGCGAGCCATCTCGTCGCGCAGGCAGAGGTTGATCAGGTCTACCATGGTCTTCGGCTCGCCATTGAATTTGGGAGGCCGGTCGAACTGCTCGGAAGTGGGATCGGCGGTGGGCGAGTAGAGGAATTGCATCACCGATTCAGGATCGGGCGGATCGGCCGCGAGCGCCTGGTCGGCTGCTTCGCGAATCTCGTGCTCCGCGCCCGCTTCGATTTCCTTGAGTTCCGATTCTGTTAGCAGGTGCTGGGTGAGAAGAAGCTCTGCCAATTGCGGAAGCGGATCGCGCTTGGCCTCCTGCTGGCGCCGCTCGTCCGACTTGTAGAGGCGCTCGTCATCCGAAAGCGAATGAGAATACGGCCGGATCACGTGAGCGTGGAGGAGTGACGGGCCGCGCCGCCGCCGCACATGCTCCACTGCCTGTTCCGCCGCCTCGTAGCTTTCAGGGAAGTTGGTGCCGTCGCACTCAATGGTCAGGAGATCGGGAAAGCTCTGCACAAGCCGCGAAATATTGCCGCCCGCCGTCTGAACATCAACCGGGACCGAGATGGCGTAGCCGTTGTCCTCCACCACGAAGAGCACCGGCAACTTGCTGAGGGAGGCGCCGTTGACCGCTTCCCAGAACTCGCCCTCGCTGGTCGCGCCCTCGCCGAGGGAAACGTAGACGACTTCGTTGGCGTGGAAGCTGGCGGCCAGCTCGGCGGCTTCCTGCACGCGCGAGAAATACAAGCTGGCGTCCGCGGCTCCTACCGCCTGCAAGGCCTGCATCCCGGTGGGGCTCGAAGCGGTGACGATGTGGAGGGCCTTCGAAGACCAATGCGAAGGCATCTGGCGCCCGCCCGACTGGGGGTCGTCCTTAGCTCCCACGGCTCCCAGCAGCATGTCCAGCGGGGTCATTCCCAATTGCAGGCAAAGCGCCCGGTCGCGATAGTAAGGGTAGAACCAATCGTACCCGGCCCTCAGGTGCAGGGCTGTGGCCACGTTGATGGCCTCGTGCCCCACACCGTTGATCTGGAAGTAGGCCCGGTTCTGGCGCTTGAGCTGGATTTCTTTGTCGTCCAGGCGGCGCGAGAGGTACATCGTCCGGTACGCGCTCACAAGGACTTCTCTCGAAAGCTGGGCAGCTTTCTGAACCTGTATGGTTGTCGCCATGAAACCTCGCGGGAAGGCCGACACCACCCGACCCGACCTTCCCCCTGAAAACCGGTGCCTCGTCCCAGAAGACGGTCGGAGTGCGGGTAGTGGGTCGCTTGGCCGCAGCGACCAAGCCCCATTATCGATGCCCCTGCGGACAAAGTCAACGGCCCTGCGAAAAAATCGATGACAACTCCTACTCCACAGCCGCTCTGTCGCCTGCACCAGACAAACTTTTGAGTCCCGCCTGCCCCCCGGCTCATCATATCGGTCATGGACGTCGATTCCTTACAATGATACGACGGGTCATGTGACTGACTGAAAAAGAGGAGGAAAGATGAGACATAAAGTGGCTGGAGTGTTGCTCGCGAGCGCGTTGGTTATGTTGTTCGCCGCCAATCCGGCAAGCGCGCAGGGCGGATTCAATTCCGCCGGAAACATCCTGATCTCCGACCAATTTAACAACCGTATTATCGAACTTAACCCCACAACACAGAAGATTGTCTGGCACTTTGGCAACGGATCGAGCAAGGCAGGTCCCCATTCGGTGGTCGCACCGAATGACGCCCAGCGCGTCGGCAGCCTGACGCTTATCTCGGGTAGCGGCGCCCCGCAGGGCAGCGAGCCCGGCTGCATGAACGCACCGTGTCCTGACAATCGGGTCTTTGTGGTAGACCATGAGGGCCACATCGTTTGGCAGTATGGAAAGGCAGGCGTGAGCGGTTCGGGCCATAACGAATTGAATGCACCGGTGCAGGCCACCTTCCTGCCCAACAAGAACATTCTGATCACCGATCAGGCGAACGAGCGAGTCATTGAGGTGAACCAGGATCACGAAATCGTCTGGCAGTACGGGACAACGGGCGTCAGCGGCAACGGCTCTGATCAGTTGAACAACCCGAACTCCGCCGAACTGCTGGAGAATGGCGACATCCTGATCGCGGATGAGAGCAACAACCGCGTGATCGAGGTCAACCGCAAGAAGCACATCGTGTGGTCCTATAACAACTCTGGCGATCCCAGCGTCCTCAACGGGGCGGCCTTTGCCAGCCGGGTTTGCAACGGCGACACAGTGATTACGGACTCCAATAACAACCGCGTGCTGGAGGTCGATTCGTCCGGCAACGTGGTCTTTGCCTATTACACCAACCAACAGTCGGGCAGCGTCGAAAACCCCCTACCCACCCGCGCCATTCGCCTTTGCGGCGGGAACACGCTGATCAGCAATCAGTTTGACGGCCAGGTGATTGAGATCAACCCCCAGGGGAACATCGTTTTCAGTTACGGCCAAATCGGCGTCAACGGCAACGGCTCCGGCCAATTGAATGCGCCCTATGACGCCAAGGAAGTCGGCGACTATACGGGCATTACGCCACCCTTCGGCGGTTTCTTCGGGCCGCGATAAGCATTAGGCAACGAACGAAGGCTCTGCGAAAAGGTTGATGGTCCGTGCCGAAACGGATCGCCAATCTTAGGCACCGTTTGCAACCTCCGGCGCGGCGTGGTAGCCTCTCAGGCATGAACCGATACGAGAACGAGACCTTCGAGAAAAGGCACGTGGTGCTGGACGACGGAATCTTCATCAACTGCACGTTCAAGAATTGCAGCCTGGAATATTCGGGCGGAGACGTCTACGTCCAGAACTGCCAGGGGGACGGCTGCCAGTTGATCTGGCGAGGAGCCGCCCAGCGGACCGTTTTCCTGCTCCAGGCGCTGGGGCTGATGGCGGCGCCAGCCACGCCTCCGCCCGTCCCGGGGCCCAGCCGCGTCCAGTAATTGACGATTGACCGAAATCGAAACTCGAAACTGGAAACGTGGCCGCGAGTTGCCTTGGCGAATTTCCAGTTTCGAGTTTCGAATTTCGAGTTTCCAGTTTCGAATTTCCATTTAGACCCATCGTCAATCGTCAATATCTCAAAAGACCGGGGCCAGGGCTACCGAAACCAAGCCGGCGACAAAGAAGACGAACATCAGGGCGAGCCGCCGCTTCACCTCCGGGCCGGCGCCGCGAAATTCCTTCCACACGAACACCCCCCAGACGGCGGAAACCATCGTGGCGCCTTGGCCGAGGGCGTAGGAGGTGGCGGGGCCGACCATCTGCGCGTAGGAAGCAACGAAGTTGGAAATCGTCCCCACGCCCCAGATCATGCCGCCCAGCATTCCCCAGAAGTGCAGGCTTCCGGTGCCCGCGAAGTAGTCCCGGAAGGCAACAGGCGGACCCGTCACCGGCCGCCGCATGAAAGCATAGTTCACAGGCACTGTGCAGACGAGCACGCCCAGCGCAAAGATCCACGCCACCGTGTACGGCCCGAGGTGGTTCTCGCCGGAAGTTGCCTTGGCCACCAAGGGGTAGAACAGCCCCATGCCCACGCCGCACAGGATGCTGAGGACGAGTCCTTTGCTCGAGACCGCGCCGCCTCCCGACTTGAGGCGATAGGCCATGGCGTCCAGCACGATCGCCACCGCGACCAGCGCAATGCCGCCGAAAAGCAGCAACGGATTCCCTTTGGGAGTGATCGCGTAATTCAACACGGAGCCAATCACCAGGGCCAGCCCGATCCCAACCGGAAAGGCGACGGCGAGGCCGGCAATGGCGATGGCAGCCACGAGCAGGATGTTGGCCACATTGAAAATGACTCCGCCGAGGAACGCGTAGAGCAGGTGACGCGAATCGGCGGCGCTCAGGTTGTGGAAGAAACTGTCAGGACTCGCAGCGTCCGTGCGGCCCAAAGTCAGCCCAATGAGGATCGCGCAAAGCAGGATGCCCCAGACATAGTCCCAGTAGAAAAGCTCGAAGCGCCAGCTCCCCACCAGCTTCTGAGTGTTGGCCCAACTGCCCCAGCAGACCATGCTGAGCGCCATCAGCGCCAGCGCCACCGCGTAAACTTGTGGAACGAACATAAGAGAGACGGTAGGTAGTAGACGTATACGGCATACAGCATACAGGGAAGCCACTAAAGGCCGCGGCCCACCTACCGACTGCTGACTGACATTTACCTACTCCTCCTCTTCTTCCTCCGCCGGGCGGTGTGCGGCGACGATCTTGTCGGCGATGGGCTGCGGAACGATGTCGTAGTGGGAGTACTCCATGGAATAGGTGCCGCGGCCCTGGGTCATGGACGTGAGGTCCGACGCGTAGCTGAGCATATCGGCGAGCGGCACCTGCGCCCTGATGGTGGTCGACGCGCCCTTGGGATCCATGCCCTGGACGCGCCCGCGCCGGCCATTCAGATTACCCATAATATCTCCGGCATAATTCTCAGGCACGGTAATCTCAACATTCATAATGGGCTCGAGCAGGCAGGGCTTGGCCTGTTCCATGCACTTCTTGAACGCCTTGGAGCCCGCCAGCTTGAAGGCGATTTCGGAGGAATCGACATCGTGGTAGGAGCCGTCGTAGAGGATCACCCGGAAGTCCACCACCGGATAGCCGGCGAGGTATCCTCTGGCGGCCGCTTCGATGATGCCCTTTTCCACGGCGGGGATGAAGTTCCTGGGGATGGAGCCGCCGAAAATATCGTTGACAAACTCAAAGCCGGAGCCGCGCACCAGGGGCTCCATCTTGATCCAGCAATCGCCGTACTGGCCGTGCCCGCCGGTCTGCTTCTTGTGCTTCCCTTGCGCGTCGGCCTTGCCGCGGATGGTCTCCCGGTAGGGAATCTTGGGCGCTTTCAGGTTGACCTCGATGTTGAAGCGGCGCTTGAGCTTGGCGACGGACACCTCCACGTGCTGCTGGCCGGCGCCCGAAATCAGGAATTCCTTGGTCTGTGGGTCGCGCGAGAAGCGCAGCAGCAGGTCTTCTTCCAGCATGCGGTGAATGGCGGTGGAGAGCTTGTCTTCGTCGCCACGCGATTTGGCCTCCACCGCAAAGCTGATGGCAGGCTCCGCCAGCTTCACCTTGGGATAAACGATGGGCGCGGACTTGTCGCCCAGCGTGTCGCCCGTCAGCGTCTCCTTGAGCTTGGCGACGGCGCCGATATCGCCGGCGTGGAGCTCGGCGATGGCGGTCTGCATCTTGCCTTGGACCACGCCGATGTGCGCCAGCTTTTCGGTGCCGCCGCGGTTGATGTTGGTGAGGGTGGCATCGTTCTTCACCACGCCCGACATCACCTTGAAGTAGCTGACGCGCCCCGCGAAAGGGTCGGCCACGGTCTTGAAAACGTAGGCCGAGACTGGCTGGTCGTCGGCGATCTTGCGCTTCACGGGCGAGCCGCCCTCGTGGTCCAAACCTTCCGCCTCTCCCCGCTCGAGCGGCGAGGGCAGGTACTGGACTATGAAGTTCAGCAGGTCTTCGCTGCCGATACTGGGCAGCCCGGCGCTCAGCAGCACCGGAATAATACGCCTTTCCGCGATCGCCTGCTTCAGGCCGGGAATGAGGTCCTCGGGCGGGATGGTGCCTTTTTCGAAAAACTCCTCCATCAACCTGTCGTTGCCCTCGGCCACCATCTCCACCAGCGCTTCGTGGGCCTTGCCGGCAAGGTCGGTGAACTCGGGGGGAATCTCGCACTCCTTGCCCTTGCCCGATCCGCTCCCGTCATACAGCCTGGCCCTCAGCGTGACCAGGTCGATGACGCCGCGGAAATTCTTCTCTTCGCCCATCGGCAACTGTACGGGGATGACGGCGCGTCCGAAAGCCTCCTGGAGCCCTGCGAGTGCCCGCTCCAGGCTGGACCGCTCGCGATCCATCTGGTTCACCACGATCGCGCGCGGCAGGCCGTACTTCTCGCAGAATCCCCACGTCTTCTCGGTCTGCACTTCGAGGCCGGAGACGCCGTGCACCAGTAACAGCGCGGAGTCGGCAGCCAGTAGCGAGGCCTCCGTTTCGTGCAGGAAAATGTTGTACCCGGGAGTGTCGATGAAATTGATCTTCGTCTTGCCCCAGTCGGCATAGGCGAGCGCGGCGCTGATGGAAAACTTGCGCTGGATTTCCTCTTCGTCGTAGTCCGTGACGGACGTGCCGTCGTCCACCTTGCCCAGCCGGTTCACCATGCCGGCGGTGAAAAGCAGCGCCGACACCAGTTGGGTTTTCCCTGTATCACCGTGGCCCACCAGAGCCACGTTGCGGATATCTTGCCCTTGGTAGATTTTCAACGAACGTTCCTCCGTATCTGGTAGCGCTGGGCTTCAGCCCGGCGCCTGCTCCGGGCTCGTCCTAGCCGCCGCCCCAAAAGGGCGGCGCTCGATGGCGCATACCGGCGATAAAGCAACCCTGCATCCTAACACGGTCTTTCTAATACGTTCAACGCGTCGCGAAATAAGTGCGCGACATGACGTAGCGCGGGCGTCCCGCCCGCTGTGTCGCGGGCATCCTGCCCGCCCGGGGCTGAGCCCTCATGTTCGGCTTGCATCTACCTTTCCTCTCGGGCCGTTGAACCTTCCTCCGCGCGGGAGCGGGACGCTCCCGCCACAGCGGGCGAGACGCCCGCGCTACAGCCCGGTCCGGCGGAATCAGGCGCCGTATCCGGATCCCACCAGCGGCCGGCATAAGCTTCTCATGGAGGCGCTTTAAGCGCTCTAATTCGGGACTTAGCCCCGGGGTCAGCGACGGGTCCCGATTGCCGTCTTGGTCCAGTCCGTGTTCCATCCGCTTCCAGAATCCCGGCCGCCGCATCCGGAACACCCGCCGACGCAATTTACCCTCGAGCCCCTGGCCCGGCGGCGGGATTTCCGGCGGCAGGTCGCTTACCAGCACCTCGATCAACCTCTTCCTCGTCAAGTACCGCCTCCGCTGCACCCAGTAGACCAGCCCGATCCTCCGCCGGGAGTCCCGCATCCCAAAGCGTGTTGGGGATAGCGAAAGGAGCCGCGAACCTGAAGCTTCAAAAAATACAGGAGATCGCGGTTTCGTTCCCAAGACCCCTGCGCCCCACGCCATCGACCACACCCCGGCCGCCACCGCGTCCGCCAGCCGCACTCCCTCCGGGCTCGACACCCCGAAGATCACGCTGATTTCCGCGTGAATCTGAGCATAGAGGGCGAACCCCGACCGCAGGCCGGCGGCAGCCAGCGTTTCAGGGAGCCGTCGAGCGTAGCGGCCGTGCTTCAAGGCGTTCAGCGACGAGCGAGCCTTGCCTTGCGGCGTGCGTGGGCCGGTGCACTTCTGGGCATTGCGGCGGTTTGCCGCCAGGAACGCCGGCGTCCGAGCAGGTGACTTGCACAAAGACATAAAGATCCCCTTTCAACCTTCTTGTGTTTTCTAAAATAGTGAGCTACTTTCTGCATAATAAAGTCCAGTTTACTACCATCAGGGTTACTTTGTCAAGGGGAAGAAAAGGCGAAAAGAAGATGAGACCAGGGTTCTCGTTTCGACCCAAATTGCGGTCCCAGAAGTGTGCATCCGCGCATAAGGCGGGATCGCGCACCTGATGATATCGGTGCGTCGCAGATGGTTTGTGACCGGCGTCACGCACGGCTGTGACCGAGATCACGGCAATTTGCGATGGTGGTAGATATGCTTTACTCGTCGAAGTTTGCTCTAAAAACGCAGCGGTTGCCGCCTAGCCTCGAAGCGTAAGCGACCATTCTCGCCTGATGGCCTCCTCGGTACCCTCGCGAGGCCGTTCGAGCCTGTGCGACAACAAAGGCGGTTCCTCTAAGTGGCGGCGCTAAACGGGAGGCTCTTATGACCAGCACAGCGCAACATCGAGCCTGGACTTCAGAGAGGGGCCGGCGAGCCGCAAGTGGCGCGCTGGCGTTAGCCATAGTGCTTGTGTCGGCGGTGCTTGCGACCCGACCGGCGCAAGCGCAGACTTTCAGTGTGCTCTACGCGTTTACGGGCGGAGCCGACGGGGGAAACCCCGCCACCGGTTTAATCCGGGACGTGAAGGGCAACTTTTATGGCACCACGGTCGGCGGCGGCGCCTCGGGCGTCGGAGTGGTGTTCATGCTGGATACGAGCGGCAAAGAGACGGTAATCCACGGGTTCACTGGGACCGGAGGGGACGGGGCGGAGCCCTTGGCAGGGTTGGTCCGGGACGCGGCTGGCAACCTGTACGGCACCACCCGTTTCGGCGGCGTTGGATTCGGAACTGTGTTCAGCCTCGATAAGACGGGCAAGGAGACCGTGCTTTACAGCTTCAGCGGGGGAGCGGACGGGGGATATCCTGTCTACGGATATTTGGTCCGGGACGCGGCGGGCAACCTGTACGGCACCACCTCCTACTCCGGCACTTCCGGCTACGGAACGGTGTTCATGCTGGATAAGACCGGCAAGGAGACCGTGCTCTACAACTTCACCGGGAGCGGGGGGGATGGGGCGGAGCCTTGGGGAGGTTTGGTGCGGGACGCTAATGGCAACCTATATGGCACCACCGTTTTGGGCGGCGGTTCCGGCGGCTACAACGGCTACGGAACGGTCTTCAAGCTAGATAAGACCGGCAAGGAGACCGTGCTTCACCGCTTCAGTGGGGCCCCGGGGGACGGGGCAAATCCGGTCGCGGGTTTGGTCCGGGATGCGAGCGGCAACCTTTACGGCACTACCTCAGAGGGCGGCACCGAGGGACGGGGAACGGTGTTCAAGGTCGATAAGACGGGCAACGAGACCGTGCTCTACAACTTCACTGGAACCGGCGGCGACGGGGGGACCCCCTACGCAGGTTTGCTCCGGGACGCGGCCGGGAACCTGTACGGCACTACGGTGAACGGCGGCATCGGCTATGGAACCGCGTTCAAGCTAGATCAGACCGGCAAGGAGACCGTGTACAGGCTTAACTACCCAGAGGGGGGGATTCCGTACGCCGGGTTGGTTCTCGACGCGAAGGGTAATCTGTACGGCACCGCCCTGGAGTTCGGTTCTTTCCACTACGGAACGGTGTTCAAGCTGACCCCTTGACGCCAGGTGGCGGTCGCTTGCAGGGAGTGGATGGGACAAGAGGAAGAGCGATCTGTCCGATTCAATATTCACGCTGCCAAGGAGGACCCTATGACGGACACAGTGCAACCTTCCAAGACGCGCCTGCGCGGCGTAAATATCGCCTTGGCGCTGGCGATCATGCTTGTGCCGACGGTGGTCGCCAGCCGACCGGCGCAAGCGCAAACCTTCACTGTACTCTATTCGTTTACCGGCGGGGCCGACGGGGGATCCCCTTACGCCGGTTTGATCCGGGACTCGGCGGGCAACCTTTATGGCACCACCCTCGGCGGCGGCGCTTGCGGCAACGGAACGGTGTTCATGCTGAATAAGACCGGCAAGGAGACCGTGCTCTACAGCTTCACCGGGGGGGCGGACGGGGCAGGTCCCTTCGCCGGTTTGGTGCGGGACGCGGCGGGTAACCTTTACAGCACCACCATCGACGGCGGCTCCTCCAGTGCCTGTCAAGGCCACGCGTGTGGAGTCGTCTTCAAGCTGGATGAGTCCGGCAACGAGACCGTGCTTTACAGCTTCAACGGGGGAGCGGACGGGGAATATCCCTACGCGGGTTTGGTCCGGGACGCGAAGGGCGACCTGTATGGCACCACCGCCTTCGGCGGCGGTGGAGGGTGCCCTAACTACTTCTCCGGCTGCGGCACGGTGTTCAAGCTGGATGCGACCGGCGAGGAGACCGTGCTCTACAGCTTCACCGGGACCGGGGGGGACGGCGCTTATCCTTACGCAGGCTTAGTCTTGGACGCGGCTGGCAACCTTTACGGCACGACCGCCCAGGGCGGCACATACGCCTGCAACTATGGCGAAAATGGGTGCGGAACCGTCTTCAAGCTGGATAAGACGGGCAAGGAGACCGTGCTTTATACCGTCACCGATACCCACGGTGCATATCCCTACGCGGGCTTGGTCCGCGACGCGGCGAGCAACCTTTACGGCACGACCTTGGGCGGCGACGGATCCGGCCGCGGAAGGGTCTTCAAGCTTGATAAGGCCGGCAAGGAGACCGTGCTCCACAGCTTCACCGGGACCGGGGGGGACGGCGAATATCCCTACGCAGGTTTGGTCCGGGACGCGAAGGGTAACCTGTACGGCACGACCTGGTCCGGCGGCACTCACGGCTCGGGAACGGTGTTCGAGCTGGATAAGACCGGCAAGGAGACCGTGCTCTATAGCTTCACCGGGGGGGCGGACGGCGCATGGCCCTGGGCAGGTTTGGCGCTGGACGCGAATGGCAACCTGTACGGCACCACGGTGATCGACGGCGCTTCCGGCTACGGAACGGTGTTTGAGCTGACGCCTTGAAGCCAGCGGGTGGTCGGTTGCAGCAAGTGTAGCGCGGACCTGCTGTTTAGGTCTGCGGCGCTCAGTCATTGATATTTGTCGATTGATGGGAGCTTGAATAAACGTGACCGCACGTGGGGAGCCATCCCACGTCGGGAGGAGGTTATTATGATGAGCCCAATAATGAGTCCAGTCCAACATCGAGGCCCGCTTTCTGCGAAGTCTGGGCGCGCGGCAAATGGCGCCTTGGTGTTAGCCATAGTGCTTGTGTCGGCGGTGCTTGCGACTCGGCCAGCGCAGGCGCAAACCTTCAAGGTACTCTACAAGGTACTCTACTCGTTCCAGGGCTCGCCGGACGGGGGAGATGCAGTAGCGCCTTTAGTGCGGGACGCGAAGGGCAACTTTTATGGCACCACCAACGAAGGCGGCACCGGAGGATGCTTGGACTACGGGTGCGGAATCGTCTTCAAGGTGGCCCCGAACGGCAGCGAAACGGTGCTGTACAGCTTCCAGGGCAGCACAGACGGGGCCTTTCCCACCGCAGGCTTGGTCCGCGACACGAGCGGCAATCTTTACGGCACTACTTCCTGGAGCTGGGACTATGGTCCGGGAACCGTGTTCAAGCTGGCCCCGAATGGCAACTTCACCGTGCTATACACCTTTACCGGAGGGGCGGACGGAGAGGGTCCCGAGGGAACCTTGGTTCGAGACGCGGCGGGCAACTTTTACGGTGCTACTTACTACGGCGGGTCTAACGCCTGCTACGACGAGAACCAATACGGATGCGGAGTCGTCTTCAAGCTGACTCCGAGCGGCAAGTTGAGGGTGCTGTACACGTTTGCTGGTTACCCGACGGACGGAGCAAATCCCGCGGCAGGTCTGGTCCGGGATGCGGCTGGCAACCTGTACGGCACTACCGAACACGGGGGAGCCTATCACGACGGGGTGGTGTTCAAGTTGGATAAGAGCGGTAAGGAAACCGTGTTGTACTCCTTCCAAGACGGCGCGGACGGGGGATTCCCCGCAGCAGATTTGGTGCTGGACGCGGAGGGCAATTTGTACGGCACAACGCCGGAGGGCGGGTCAAGCGGATGTAACGGGTTCGGGTGCGGGGTCGTCTTTAAGCTAGATAAAGCCGGCAAGTTGACCGTGCTGCACAGCTTTGCGGGATATCCAAAGGACGGGGAAACGCCCTACGCGGGTTTGGTCATGGACACGGCCGGCAACCTTTATGGCACGACGGAACTCGGCGGGTCCTATGGATGCTTCGGGACCTATGGGTGCGGAGCCATCTTCAGGGTGAATAAAGCCGGTAAGGAGACCGTGCTCTACAGCTTCACTGGAGGGGATGACGGAGTCCAGCCCTTCGCTGATTTGATCCTGGACAAAGCAGGGAACTTGTACAGCACCGCCTCCTTCGGCGGCACTGGCACGTGGGGAACGGTTTTCAAGCTCACTCCGAAGCATGATGGGGAATGAGGTTACCTCGACGAACAGGACGAAAATCACGGGTGACGTGGGCCTGACGATGCGAGCGGGCCGCGTCGTTTGGGGCCAAAAGGAGGGTTTATGACCAGCGGAATACGCTACCGTGGCTGGATTGCCGGGGTTGGCCGCCGTGGCGTGCTTGCCTTGGCGATCGTGCTTGTGTCTGCGGCGCTCGCGACCCGACCGGCGCAAACGCAGACTTTCACCGTACTCTACTCCTTCTACGGCCCTTCTGACGGAGGTGGCCCCGAAGCAGGCTTGGTGCGAGACGCGGCCGGCAATCTTTACGGCACCACGAGCGGTGGTGGCCCTTCCTACTTTGGAACGGTGTTCAAACTGGACACCACGGGGAACCTGACCGTGCTGTATAGCTTTGGCGGCGGAACGGACGGCGGAGATCCCTATGCCGGTTTGGTGCGCGACTCGGCTGGCAACCTTTATGGCACCACCTCCATCGGAGGCGCCTCCAATGGCGGAACCGTGTTCAAGGTGGATACCACCGGCAAGTTCACCGTGCTGTACAGTTTTACCGGCGGTGCAGACGGGGGATATTCCCAGGCGGGACTGGTCCGAGATGCGGCGGGTAACCTGTACGGCACCACCCCATACGGAGGACGTAGCGGATGCCGATTTCAAGTTGGCAGCAGCTTGAAAAGGCAGGTTGGCCCGCCCGGCTATGGATACGGTTGCGGAGTCATCTTCAAGCTTGATATGAGCGGCAAGGAGACCGTGCTGCACAGCTTCACCGGGTACCCGGACGGGGAGGAGCCTTACGGAGGTTTGGTTAGAGACTCGGCTGGCAACCTGTACGGCACCACCTTGAGTGGCGGCGATTTTCGCGCTGGAACCATTTTCAAGGTGAGCCCGACCGGGAAGGAGAAAGTGTTGTACAGCTTTACGGGGGGAGCGGATGGAGGAGGCCCGTCTGCAGGCTTAATCCGGGATACGGAGGGCAACCTTTACGGCACTGACCTGGTGGGCGCTTCCGGCATATGCCAAGGCCAAGGGTGCGGAATCGTCTTCAAGCTGAGCACCAAAGGCAAGCTGACCGTGCTGTACAGCTTCACTGGTGGTTCGGACGGAGGAAATTCCTACGCCGGTTTGGTCCGCGATGCGGCTGGGAACCTGTACGGAACCACCGCGTACGCCGGCGAGCCCGACAACTGCGTGTACGGATGTGGAGTGGTCTTCAAAGTGGATAAGACCGGCAACGAGACCGTGCTTCATACCTTCACGGGCGGGTCGGACGGCGGCGTTCCTTTCGGCGGTTTAGTCCGGGACAAGGCGGGCAACCTTTACGGCACCGCCTCTGAAGGCGGCGCCAACAAGTACTTTGGAACGGTGTTCGAAATCACTCCTTAAAGCCAGCGGGTGGTCGGTCGCAGGGCGCGAGCTAAGCTGGATTCCCGCTCCCCCCCTTTCGAGCGGTCTTCGTAGTGGCGCCCTTTAGGGCGGCACTTTGAATCCAATAAGATGCCCGGCTAAAGCCGGCCTCTACGAGACCCTGACCTCGTCTGAACCCGCCACCACGGTGCTACGCGCCCGGAGCCGAGTTTTTGGCTTCTCAAGCTTCGTGCCGGTGCCACCACTGGCGCAGACGCTTGCAGCGGCCGCCGGCATCAAAGTCCAGGACGAAGATCCCATCCAGCCTGACGCGCTTCCTGGCGGGCAGGCGGTCAAAGGAACACCACCAATGCACGATACATCGATCGTCGCTCGACGTGAGAATCTCATGACTGAAGTGGACGCTTTCGTGATTCGCTACGGCGCGTGTCCAGTAGGCCTGAATCTCGGCGTGCCCGCGCAGTGGGTCGATGAACGGTGTCTCCTCGTAGGTGGCGTCTTCTGTAAACAACTGGACGACGGCGGCGGGATCATGGGTCTCCCAAGCGCGCCCGTAAGCGTCCAGCCACGATTTCAATGATTTGTGATCCATTTCAGACCTTCCCGAAAACGCGGCGAAATACGGCATCGGTATATCGAAGTTGGCGCTCCACGGAAAACGCCCGCGCGATCTCGCCGGGCTTGAGATATCGACGGATGTCCGGGTCGCGTTCGACGAGGGCGCGAAAATCCTCGCCCGTCTGCCAAACCCGCATGGCGTTGCGCTGCACCCAGCGGTAAGCCTCCTCGCGCGCCGCTCCCTTTTCCACCAGGTCGAGCAGGAGCTGGCCGGAGAAGATCAGGCCTTTGAGCAGGTCCAGGTTCTCCCGCATCCGCTCGGGGTAGACGAGCAGGGTCTCGACCAGCGTGGCCGTTTTGTCGAGCAGGTAATCGACGAGGATGGTGGAGTCCGGGAGGATGATGCGCTCCACCGAAGAGTGGGAAATGTCGCGCTCGTGCCACAGGGCCACGTTTTCCAGCGCCGCCTGGGCATTGGAGCGGACCACGCGCGCCAGGCCGGAGATCTGCTCCGCCGTCACCGGGTTGCGCTTGTGCGGCATGGCGGAGGAGCCCTTCTGCTCCGCCGAGAAGTACTCTTCCGCCTCGCGCACTTCCGTGCGCTGCAGGCCGCGGATTTCGAGCGCGATCTTATCCAGCGAGCTGGCAACGACGGCCAGGGTGGCCATATAGAAGGCGTGCCGGTCCCGCTGGATGACTTGCGAGGAGATGGGGTCGGCTTCGAGCCCGAGCCGGGCGCAAATCTTCTTCTCCAGCGCCGGACTCAGGTGCGCGTAGGTGCCGACCGCGCCCGAGATCTTGCCCACGCGCATCTGCTCCGCCGCATAGGCCAGCCGCTCAGTATTGCGCCGGTTTTCCTCGTACCAGATGGCGAGCTTCCAGCCAAAGGTGATGGGCTCGGCGTGGACGCCGTGCGTGCGCCCCACCATCGGCGTGTCCTTGAATTCGAAGGCGCGCTTCTTCAGCACTTCGCCCAGGCGGTTGAGTCCGGCCAGCAGCAGCTCCGAAGCCTCGCGCACCTGAAGCGCCTGCGCCGTATCCACCACGTCGTTCGACGTGAGCCCGTAGTGGAGATAGCGGCCCTCGCGTCCGATGTTCTCCGCCACGTTGGTGGTGAAGGCGATCACATCGTGCTTCACCTGCTTCTCGATGGCGAGGATGCGCTCGACGCTGAAAGCGTCGCGGCGGCGGCCCAGGCGGGCGATGGCGCGCGCCGCGCTCTTGGGGATGAGCCCCGCCTCCGCTTCCACTTCCGCCGTGGCGATTTCCATATCCAGCCAGCGCCGGAACTTGTTTTCGTCACTCCAGATGCGGCCCATCTCCGGGCGCGTATAACGACTAATCATGGGATTTTGGATTTTCGATTTTGGATTTTGGATTTCAAGACTCACCACTCGTTCACTCGCCACTGCTTTCTTCGCTCGTCACTTGTCACTCGCCACTCGTCACTGCTCTGTTCATCAGTGCTCTTCAGTAATAACGAGGCGCCCACCGCTGCCTTCTTCACTCGCCACTCGTCACTCGTCACTGTTCGTCAGATCCGGCAGTGCGCCAAGCCACGCTTTTCGAGGTACTGCTGATGGTAGTCCTCCGCCCGGTAGAACTCCGAGGCAGGGGCAATCTGGGTGGCTATGGGCTTTTTGTACTTGCCGGAGCTTTCCAGCTTCTCCTTCGAGGCGCGTGCCGAGGCCTCCTGCCGCGCGTCGTGGAAAAAAATGGCCGAGCGATATTGCGTGCCGTAGTCGGGCCCCTGACGGTTGAGCTGGGTCGGGTCGTGATTCTCCCAGAAGACGCTCAACAGCTCGTCATACGAGACCTTTGACGGGTCAAATTCCACCAGCACCGCTTCCGCGTGTCCGGTCTTATCCGTGCAGACGTCTTCGTAAGTTGGGTTCTTCAGGGTTCCCCCCGTGTACCCCACGGTAGTCGCTGTGACGCCCTCTACCTGGCGAAACGCCGCTTCGACTCCCCAGAAGCAACCCGCCGCAAAAGTGGCCTTCTCCATGAAATCACTCACTCCTTTTCCGTCAGACTCTTCCATCCCGCTTCTACCAGCGAAAGACCGGCGTCGCCGCCGTTTGGCTGGCTAGGTGTAATTCGAACTTCTCGCCACCAGTCCGGCGCTCGAGCGCTTCCAGAGCGGTAAGCCGCGCGATCTCAGGATGGTTGTTGGTCTCACTGAGGTGAGCGAGCACCAGCACCTGCGCCTGGCCGTCGTAGTCCTCGCTCAGAAACTCGCCCGTGGTGCGATTGGAAAGGTGGCCCTGGCGGCCCATCACGCGCTGCTTGACGTGCCAGGGGTAGGGCCCCACCTTGAGCATGTCCAGGTCGTGGTTGGATTCGAAGATCAGGCAGTGGCAGCCCCTCACGTGCTGCTTGACGATTTCGGGAATGTAGCCGAGGTCCGTAACCACTCCGATCTTGATGCCCTGCGCTTCGAAGGTGAAAGCCACCGGGTCGGCGGCGTCGTGGGGGACCGAAAACGGGGTGACCTCGATATCGCCGAGGGTGAACCGGGCGCCGGTCTGGAACATCTCGAAAGCGGTGATCTTGGGGTCCCAGGTGATGGCTTCGCGCGTGGCGGAGTTGATGTAGATGGGAATCTGGAGGTCGAGCGCCAGCACTCGCAGGCCGTTGATGTGGTCGCTGTGCTCGTGGGAGATGAGGACCGCGTGGCAGGTCCTGGGATCTTCCCCCGCCGCCACCAAGCGTGCGTAGGTCTCCTTGCGGCTCAAGCCCGCGTCGACCAGGAGGCACGCGCGTTCCGTGGTAATCCACGTCGAGTTCCCCCTGCTCCCGCTGGCCAGGACCGAGACGCGAACGCTCAAGACTTGGCTCCCCTCGCGCCGGGCGACGGCGACCGCCGGTCACCGGACTCCGGGCAGTTCTTGCTCAAGATCAACGTCCAAATTATACGGGGAGCGATCGGAAATGGAAAACGAAAACTCCGGGGAAGAATCCGCAGATTACGCAGATTATACAGATTAGAAGACGGAGGACCGGCGGTATTCCCAGACAGACCTTCTTCTGAGTCTTCGCTCTTCCTTCTGCGTAATCTGCGTAATCTGTGGATTCTCTTTCGTGTCGCGCGCCCCGCCTCAACGCCCCACCCGAACGCTTGACAAGTCACTCGCTGAATGAGCAAGCTGTAAGGGATGCCTCTGCACGGCTTACCACCCTTACTTCGAATGGTCCTCTTTGGCCTGATGCTCCTGGTTGTCATCGCCGGCCAGGTCTTCTGGCTTCACCGTGTGCGCAAGTGGGCGACAGGCCTGATCTCGAACCCGGCTTGGCGGAAGCGGCTGGGCTGGATGGCGCTCGCCGGCTATCTGATCCTGTTGGCCGAAGGGTTCGGCGGGTCGGGGCACGGCGCCAGTCCCACGCATCTTACGCTGAAGGCAGCTTTGCTTGAGGCGCCTTTCAAGTGGTGGTTCTTCGGGTCGACGGTTGGCTTCCTTTTTGTGGTTTTGTTCTTCGCCGTGGCGCGGGTCTTTCGCCTCGTCGCCTGGGCCTATCACCGGGTCATTCCCTCATTGAAGCTGACGGGAATCCCGTCGGACCCGTTGGGCTCGCCAAGCCGCCGGCGGTTCCTGGAGCGGACGGCGCTTGCCGTGGGCGCTCTACCCTTCGCCGCGGGTGCGTATGGCCTGATTTACGAGCGGCTCGATCTCCAAACCACCCGGCAGCGCATCCACCTGCGCCGCTTGCCCAAGGCTTTCGACGGCTTTCGCATCGCGCAACTCTCCGACATTCACATCGGCCCCTTCATGACTGAGGCCGACATTCGCCGGATCGTGGCCACCACCAACCAGCTCAAGGCGGACCTCATTGTGCTCACGGGCGACTACGTCACCTGGGACCCGTCAAACCAGGGAGCCGTCGTCAAAGCACTGGCGGGCCTGAAGGCGCCTCACGGTGTCTTCGGCTGCCTCGGCAACCATGAACTTTGGACGCGGACGGAGGATTCCATCACCCGGCTCTTCGCGGCGGCCGGTATTCCCATCCTCCGCCAAGCGCGGTTGCCGATCATGGTCGGCGGCGGGGTCGGCGCCGAGAACCTTAACCTGATCGGCGTTGACTTTCAGACGCGCTTCACGCTGGGTTTCCGCGCCAAGGGCAAAGGGCTTGTACGCGAGTACCTCTTCGGGGTGGATCGCTTGCTCCAGCCGGACACCGTCAATATCCTGCTCAGCCATAACCCCAACTCGTTCGACCGCGCCGCCGAGCTGGGCATCGACTTGAGCCTCGCCGGGCACACCCACGGCGGCCAGGTTTCAATCGAATTCGTACATCGCGGCATCTCCCCCGGTCGCCTGATCTCGCCTTACATCCGCGGGTGGTTCCAAAAGGGCGATGCGCAACTCTACGTCAACCGCGGCATCGGCACGATTGGGATTCCGATCCGCATCGACGCCCCGCCTGAGCTTACCGTATTTGAGTTGGTCCGCGGGTAAGGCAGTAGGTAGGCAGTAGGCAGAAAGCAGTAGGCAGAAAGCAGCAGGCAACCTCACGCATCCCGCCCAACTGACCAACGCGGTGAGTGCGACTTGTGCGAATCGTTTCTGGAGAACGAGCGAGGCTTGTTTCTAAACACGATGCCATAAATAAGCGCGCATGGCGGTCATCGAGAGCCACTGTTTACGCGGCCCGAGTTGCAAGATATGCGCAAATACTTATGACGCTCAGTTTAACTGCCGACCGCCTACTGCCTTCTGCCTACTGCGTACTGCTTACTGCCCACTGCCGACTGTTTTAAGGAAGTCCCGGCCTCGCCGTTCCGGTCCCAGAGAGATCACGATGATGGCAACGGCCATGGCGGTGATCTCGAACGCCGCCATGGCCCACGAGTACCCTAGCCGGTGGCTCAGCGCGTACTCGACGGTGTTGGTGGGCGCGGCGAAGAGGATGCCGAGCTGGTAGGCCAAGCCGGGAAGCAGGCTCCGAGTGGCATCGTGCGACACTTCGTTCAGGTGCGCGGGAATGATTCCCCATGCGCCTTGAACGCCCACCTGCATCAGAAAAGCTCCCGTCGCCAGCACCGCCACCGTCCCGCCGAACGCCCAGAACGGAATCACCGCCAGGGACAGGATGATCGCGGCAACCATGCTCCGCCGCCGGCCGAACCTCTGCGAAAGCTGGCCGAAGATGACGGCTCCCACCACTGCTCCAACGTTGTACAGCATGGCCAGATAAGAGACCGCCGTAGCGGTAAGGCCGCGCTCCGTCTTAAGGAAGTCCGGATAAAGATCCTGGGTCCCATGGGACAGGAACATCATCAAGGTCATGAGAAGCACCAAATACAGAAAACTCTTCCAATTGCCGGCGAGGATCTTCAGGATGGCGCCGGTGCTGGACTGCCGGTGCTGTCGCCAGGCCTCAGACTCCGGCACTTTGACGAGGACGTAGAACGCCAGCAAACCGGGCACCGCTCCCGACCAGAACATTGCCCGCCAACTCCACGCCGGCAGAATGAACCGCGCCGCCACCGCCGCCAGGAGGTAGCCGATGGAATAACCGCTCTGCAGCACGCCGGAGACAATACCGCGCCAGCGCCGGGGAGCCGCCTCCATAGCCAGCGACGCACCCACGCCCCACTCGCCCCCCATCCCAATCCCGTAAAGGGCGCGAAGGATTAGAAACGTCCTGTAACTGGTCGCAAACCCACAGAGCAACTCGATGGCGGAAAAGTAGAGCACGCTGGCCATGAACGGCACGCGGCGGCCATAGCGGTCGGCAAGCAATCCGAAGAGCAGGGCGCCCAGGGGGCGCGAGGCGAGCGTGGCCGTAAACGTCCAGATGATTTGCGCCTTGCTCACGCCGAAGCTCGTGGCCAGCGTGCCCACCAGGAACACCACCACGAAGAAGTCGAAGGCATCCAGCGTCCAGCCGAGAAAGCTGGCAAAGAGAGTGTGCCCGTGGGCGCGCAGCAGCGGTTCTCGGCCGCGGCTGGTTCCCTGAACGCTGATGCTGCTCATGAGGTAAGACCCTCGATCGGGCGACGGGTGTAACCAACGCGATACGGTCGTCCTGAAGAATCGCGCCGGTTGAAAAATCAAGGGAGTGGGCTCGCTCTCTCGCTCCCGCCGCCAAGCAACACGCGCCAGCGTAATCGAGCGGCGGGAAATTACGCAAGCAAAATTCGTCGTGTTATGCTTCGCTGCGGAGGACAGGATTTTCCACCCCCGCGTCGCTTACCGGGTCCGGGACCTCTGGAGGCGTTATCAGGGTGCGGTTTTCTCTATGCGTCTGGTGATGAAGCAGGAGGAAAGGCGGCAGGCCACGATTCCGTTGCTTGGGTCAACGCGGTGAATCGCACGTGCCGCCCCCTGAGCAGCAACCAGCGTCATGTGTTGGGTGATCGCTGGGTCGTTGATCGACGCTGGTGAGGGTGTCGCCATCTGCCAGCTTATCGGCCAGAGTCTGGCCGGACATGAGCGGAGGGTGACGGTCACTCAAAGGTGAACTGGTGTACGGATGCCCCGCAAGGAAGGGCCTCCTTCGTCGATCCAAGCGCTTGGCTTCATGCCTGGGGGCGTGATCAAGCGCTCTTGCGATGTAGGCCTTTTTATATGGAGGCTAGGACCTGTTCGATCGGCGAGGGTCATAGGGGTCCAGAGGAATGGAAGTGGAGCCCGTCAGGACCAACTCCGCGACCAGCCGGGCGGTGATGGGCGCCAGCAGGATGCCGTTGCGGAAGTGGCCGGTGGCGAAAACCAGGTCTCGAATGCTGCCGAAGCCGAGGATGGGGAGGTGGTCGACTGTGTCCGGACGCAGGCCGGCCCAGGCGCGGCGGAAGTGAAGCGTCTTCACCAGAGGAGCAAACCGCTCCACGCCTTCCAGGATCGACCGCAGGCCTTCGCCGGTGACGGCCTTTTCGAAGCCAATGTATTCCGCCGTGGTGCCGACGAGAAGGCATCGCCCGCGCGGCACCAGGTAATGGTGGCCGGCCCGCACCACCAGCGGTATTCCGGTAGGAGCGTCAAACTCGATCATCTGCCCGCGGCAGGGCTGCATCGGCAAAGTTATGCCGAGCGTGGCGGCAAGTTCACCCGACCAGCACCCGGCGGCCAGGATGAAGCTGCCGGCGGAAACCGTGGTGGCGGGGCTGGTACCTTGATTCGCTCGTATCTCTACACTCTCCAAGCGCTCGTCGCGCACGATCAGCCGGGTTGCGACCGTATGGGTGTGGAACGCCACCCCTTGGTGCCGCCCAGCCTCGACCAGCGCGGTGGCCAGCCGTTCGCTATCCAGCCAGTGGTCGCCCGCTATGAAGAGCCCTCCCGTCAGGTGCGGCGAGAGGCCGGGGACCCGGCGGTGCAGATCTTCCGGCGTCAGGCGCCCGATCGCGAGGCCGTGACTCGCCTGGGCACGATAGACTTCGTCGAGCTCGGCCTGCTGCCCTCCATCGACCGACACCAGAATTGCGCCCTCGGACCGGTAGCCGAGGCTGACGCCGGTGAGTTCCTCGAGCTCGGCAACCAAGCTGGGATAGAGGTCACGGCTGGCTTGGCAAAGCTCGAAAAAAGCGCCGAACCCGGTGGCTTCTCCCTGCGGCGCAATCATGCCGGCGGCTGCCGAGCTCGCTTCGCCGCCCGGCTCGCCCCGATCGATCACCGCCACGCGCAGGCGCGCCTGGGCCAGACGGAGCGCAATCGCCCCGCCGATCACGCCGCCGCCGATCACGACGACGTCTGGCGAAGAGTTTGAATGGGCTTCCACGGGTTGAGTATAACTCGAAACCAGCCTCGGCCGCCAGCTATCAGCAGTCAGCAAGGCGCGACGCAAGCGGTTCGCCAAGACTGAGAGCTGATCGCTTCCTTTTTCGATTCAATGACTGAATGCTCCGATGACTCAATGCCTCAATCTGCCGAATCGTTCGATTCCGCCGCAAAGTAGTGTAAACTGTCCCTTCCTGTTGCCTGGAGCCTTGATTGTCCTGTCCCATCTGCCAGAAGCGCAAAGCGAAGCGATTCTGTCCCGCCAAGGGCGAGAACATCTGCTCGGTCTGCTGCGGCACCGAGCGGGAGGTGGCGATCGACTGCCCTTCGAACTGCCCGCACCTCATCGCCAGCCGTCAGTACGACTGGGAACGCAAAGAGCGCATTGACTGGTCCCAGTCCCCCTTCCCCGAGGCGAAAGTTGACCGCGATCTTGTCGCCAGCCAAGCCCAGTTGGTAGACGCCCTGGCTTTTGCCATCTGCCTTTTCGCGCGTGACAATCGCCCTCTGGTGGATTCCGACGTGATCACCGCCGTTAAGGCGCTGGCCGATACCTACCGCACGCTTGCGAGCGGCATCTACTACGAGAAGCCGCCGGACTATCGCCTCCAGCACGAACTCTATAGGAACCTGCAGGAGGCGGTGAACGATTTCAAGAAAAAGCAAGCACCGATGGGGCTCACCAGCGTGCGTGACTCTGAGATCCTCGACGTGCTCGTCCTCGTGGCCCAACTGGGCTACGCGCACCAGAACGGCCGCCCCAAGAGCCGAGCTTTCCTCGATACTCTTCGCCGGCAGTTCAAGCGGCCTGAGCTCGAAAAACACGCCTCCTCTGTCCTCGTGCTTCCTTAGCCCGGATTTCTCACCACGATGGGGGAAGTGGATTGATCCATTGAAATCATTGATCCATTGAAGAGCAAGGGCAATGAGTCAATGAACCAATGGAGCAATGAACCAATGCCTTCCCTCTTCGTAGTGAGAAATCCGAATTAGGCATTGGTCAGCACCACCCGGAACTCCGCCTTACCGCTGATCATTCGCTCATAGGCGTCCTTTACCCGGGCGAGGGGAAACTGCTCGATCATCGGCCGGACGCCCGTCAAGGCCGCGAACCTGAGGGTGTCTTCCGAGTCCGTCGGGGTACCGGACGGCCATCCCTGGATGCCCCTTCGTCCCTGAATCAACTGGATCGGCGACACTTCGATCGGTTCGGTGCTGGCTCCCACCACGAGCATTTTGCCGTTGATGCCCAAGCCGTCGAATAGCGCGGACATGGCCTTGCCGCTGGGCGCGGTCGACAGGATCACGCGCGCGCCGCCCATTTTCGTCAGTTCTTCGCCGGCGTTGCGCGCCAGGCTATCGATGTAGTCACTGGCGCCGAGCCGTTTGGCGAGCTCGGCGTTCTCTGGTCCGCGCCCGACGGCCACCACCTTAAACCCGAGCTTACTCGCAAACTGAATGGCGAGGTGTCCCAAACCGCCAATTCCCTGCACCGCGATCAGGTCTCCGGCCAGGGCGCCGCTGTGCCGCAGCGCATTAAAAGTGGTGATGCCGGCGCAAAGCAGGGGCGCGGCCTCCGCCGGGACCAGGTCGTCCGGCAACAGAGCCAGGGCCTCCGCCGGCGCCACCATGTACTCCTCGTAGCCGCCGTCGTAGCTGATGCCCGTGATCTTAAGGTTCGCGCAGCTGATGAAATCACCCCTGCGGCAGGGGAGGCAATGCCCGCATCGTCCGCCGTACCAACCCACTCCGACGCGCTGCCCTTTCTTCCAGTTCGGAACCTCGGGGCCGAGCTCGTCGATGATGCCGGCGACCTCATGACCCGGCACCCGGGGGTACTGGATTCCGGGCCAGTGACCTTCCTTCACGTACAAGTCGCTATGACAAATTCCACACGCCTGGACCCGAATGCGCACTTGGCCCCGGCCTGGCTGCGGGACTTCACGCTCGACCAGCTCGAAATCGGCTCCCGGCTCCCTCACCTGCGCAACCTTCATGTTCGCCACCTTCCCCTCCCTTGACCCAAGCCCGGTGAGCCAGCCTAGATTCTAACAGGCTGGCTCCGTGCAGTTTGATCCGCCAAAATCTTGGTATCCAATTGAAAAAAATAGAGATGACCCCGCGCAGTTCGATTCGATCCCCTACGCCTCGCCAAGCCCCGCCTTGTAACGCTTCCCAATTCCTGATAGAGAGATTTGCCCCCTTTGCCGGAAATCGGGCCTAAAATGGACGTAAGCTCCTGACAAGATTGATCTTAAATGCCGTGGCTTCGTTCTGGTCATTTTCCGCCTATCTTACTGATCTCAAATAGCTTAATATCAATGGCTTCGTTTGGCTTCGTTTCCTTAAATCGGCTCTAAAATTGCCACAAACCTTTGATAAGCTTAATGTTATTAGCCGTGGCTTCGTTTCGCTTTACGCTTATCCTCTTGATCATAAATGGGTTAATCCCCGTGCTTCGATTGGCTTCCTTCTCGTCCATTGGCTCTTGTCCAAACTCCTCACCGGGATTGCTGGATCGCATCCCTCCGATCGGTAAACCTGGATTTGCCGCCGTTCTCCGAGTTCTGGCATCGCCTCGGCTCCGCCCAGCGAATTTCGAGCTTCGAGTTCCTAACCCGCAGTCGGCAATCGCAGCGTGCTTCTGCTGCCGCCCGTCCATCCTGTACCGGCATGTACCGGGTTGCAAGCGGCATACCAAGGACCATTATAAGCCCATAATTGGAGGTGTCAAGTGAAATATTTATGTCATGGTACTTGTCGCTCCCGTGGCGTCCCGGCATCGGATGGAGAGGCGCATGCGCTGCCGCCTCAACCGGAGGCCTGGCGAATGCCGGGCCTGCCTGTCAATCGTAAGTGCCTTAATTGGCTTCTCGAAGCCATTTGCATTCGTGAGCGGACAGAAGTATGCTGTGGTGCATGACACTGGAAGGCATCAAACAAGCGATTGCCGAGCTTCCCAAAGGGGAAATGACCTCACTCGTGGTTTGGCTGAAAGAACGGGACGCCGAGGCTTGGGACAAGCAAATCGAAGACGATTTTTCCGAGGGTGGCCCCGGCATGGCGATGCTTGAGAAGTGGGACGCTGAAATCAAAGCCGGAAAGTCCATGCCGCTGGAAGAGTTTCTCGCCCAGCGAGAAAAGGGTTTGGCGCTGGGGCGGCGTCTGCTTCGCTGGCACTAGCCGGCGATCAGACCCAGGCTGAAAGGAGTCAACGGCCATGCGTATTTGGGCACTGATGGTGCTGACCGCGACGCTCGCGCTTGGGCAGGCTAAACCTCCCGATACCGTCCAAACGTGCCGGCGGATGCTGGGCGAAGCCGCTCAAGACAAGAATCCGGACGTTCGCAAAGCCGCGGCGGAGGCCCTGAGCCTGGTGGGGTTGAAAGACAACCCACTTCAATCTCTCGGCCCGATGCTCGATGACCACGACGTTATCGTCCGGATTGCGGTGGTTACCACCTTGGGCGACTTCAAGGACAACAGTACCATTCCTCTCTTGAAGAAAGCCTTGGACGATCCTATTCCTGAAGTCGACTTCGCCGCTGCCAAGGTGCTTTACCAGCTCCACGATCCGGACGGAGAGCAGTTCCTTTTCGCGGTGGTTAGCGGAGAGTCCAAGGCATCTTCGAGCTATCTCAGCAAAGAGAAGCGGAGCGCCTTGCGCTTGCTGCACACTCCCACCAAGCTTTTCACCACCGTCGCCATCGGGGCAGCAGGTTTCGCTCCCGTGCCGGGTCTCGGGATGGGGCTCTCTTCGGCGCAAGGCATTTTGTCGGACCCTGATTCTTCGGCCCGGGCGGCCACCCTGCTACTGATTGGCGACTCGCATGATCCGACCCTCGCCGATGCCGTGGGATCGGCTTTGTCAGACAAGGAGTGGTCAGTGCGCGCGGCGTCCGTTCACCTGGTCGCGACGCATCCCTACCCGCAATTCCGGCAGGACTTGGTGACCCTGCTGGACGACAAGAAAGAGGCTGTGCGCTTGCGCGCTGCTGCGGCCTACATCAGATTGCAGCCGCGAGCGAAGGAGCGGCCGAAGAGGCGCGGCGCGACCACTCACTAACCGCTCCTGGGAGCGCGGGCGTCCCGCCCGCTCTTAATTTTAATTGCCGATTGCCGATTGCTGCACCCTCGGACTGTCTTTGGATGGTCAATCGTCGATCAGCAATCGCCAATACAAGGTGCGGGCGGGACGCCCGCGCTCCTAGGTAACAAAGTAATATCAGGGAACTGATGAAAGCTACTGCCGACGGGGAAAGAGGTCGAAACGGGGCTGTTCTGAGTATGCCGATTCTGCCCGAGCCCTCCACGTTGAGTTCCGCCAAGGCGCTGATCAACGGGTTTTTCGAATGGTTCGGTGAACTGGGCCTTTTCTCCTGGCAAGTTATGCAGGCGGCAGTGACACCGCCCTCTGAGTTCCGCGAGCTTATCCGGCAAGTCGACGAGATCGGATCGAAATCGCTTCCGCTGGTTGCTTTGGCGGGCGCCGCCGTCGGCACCGTCCTCTCCCTTGAAACCCGCGCTAGCCTGGTTCGATTCGGAGCCAAGTCATTGCTTCCCGCCGCCGTCGTGTTCTCGATTATCCACGAGATGGGCCCCATCATCACCGGCTTGGTCGTCTGCGGGCGAGCGGGAGCGGGTATCGGCGCTGAGTTGGGATCGATGAAGGTGACGGAGCAGATCGACGCCATGGAGGCGTCAGCGGTAAATCCCTATAAGCTGCTGGCCGCATCACGCATTCTGGCATGCATCCTGGTGCTGCCACTCCTGACCCTGGCCGCCGACTTTTGCGGTGTAATCATGGGTTGGGTGGCTGACGCCCTGGCGGAGCCGATTTCCTTCCAGCAGTTCATCCATAGCGGCTTCAGCTATTTCAGCTTCAACGATTTTCTGCCGCCAACGTTCAAGACCGCAGTGTTCGGCCTTATCATCGGGATGGTCGCGTGCTTCGAGGGAATGCGGACCGAGGGCGGCACCGAGGGCGTCGGGCGCTCGGCGACGAGCTCGGTGGTCCTATCGTCGCTGTTCGTGATTCTGGCCGACGTGGTCCTGGTGAAATTGATCGTGATGCTTTTTCCATGAAGATTTCTTCTTCAGCGACCGTAAGGGGAACCGAAAGGGGGATCGCAACCGCATCGTGAACGAAAACGTTGAGGCAAGGAATGGCGAACCGCCCGTGATCCTCCGAGGTCTGCACAAGGCTTTCGGCGGCCATAAGGTCTTGAACGGGATTGACCTCGCCGTCGCCCGCGGTGAAACCCTGGCGGTGCTCGGCCGCAGCGGTACCGGCAAGAGCGTTCTGTTGAAGATCATCATCGGGCTGCAGAAGCCTGACTCGGGCTCGGTGAGCATCCACGGGCAGGAGATTACCCGTCTCAATCTCGACCAGCTCAACGAAATCAGGAGAAAGATGGGGTTTTTGTTCCAGCAGGCGGCACTCTACGACTCGCTCACGGTGGGGGAGAATGTGGCCTTCCCACTGAAGCACAATACAAAGATGCCCGAGTCCGAGCGGCGGGATCGAGTCGAGGAATTGCTGAAGAGTGTGGGTATGGAAGGCGATCTAAGGAAAATGCCCTCCGATATTTCCGGCGGCATGCAGAAGCGCGTGGGGCTGGCGCGCGCGCTGGCTCTCAACCCCGACATTCTGCTGCTGGATGAACCCACGGCGGGACTGGATCCCATTACCTCCGCCGAGATCGATGAGCTGATTCTCAAGCTGCAAAAAGAACACCACATGGCATCCATCGTGGTCACTCACGATTTGCAAAGCGCCAAAACCATTGCCGATCGGCTGGCACTGCTCCACCAAGGAGACATCGTGATCGAGGGCAGCTTCGAGGACCTAGAGAAGAGTCGCCTCGAGTTTGTGGAAGAGTTTATGAGGCGGGACTCGTAGGAGGACCTATGTCGAGAGCGGCACGGTTGGGAGCCTTCATCGTTGCGACACTGGCGGTTCTCGCAGTCGGAATCTTCATCATCGGCAGCAAGCAATACCTCTTCACCTCCACGTATCGACTCAAGACGCAGTTCGCTAACGTGGTGGGCTTGGATGAGGGCGGCGAGGTGCGGGTGGCCGGCGTTCACCGCGGAACCGTGCAGCGAATCGAGTTGCCTCGCAAGCCGGGCGATAAAGTCACGGTGGTAATGGATCTGGACAGTTCCACCCACGAGATCCTCAAGCAGGACTCCGTTGCCTCCATCGAAACCGAAGGTCTGCTGGGCAACCAGTATATGGCGATCTCGTTTGGGTCGGCCGGGGCAGCCAACGTACATGACGGTGATACCATCGCGAGCCTCCCCCCGCTCGCCATGTCGGACCTGATCAAGAAGACGGACGGTATTCTGGATAGCAGCCAGGAAGCTCTCAAGAACGTTACTCAGGCTACGGCGAGTCTAAGCTCGATCAGCGCCAAGATCGACCAGGGTCAAGGGACCATCGGGGCGCTGATCAACGACAAGACAGTCTATCGCAATCTTGACCAAACGATGACCGGCATCCGTGACACGATGGTCGAGGCCAAAGCCGGGGTCACTGATTTCCAGGAGAATATGGAAGCGCTGAAGCACAATTTCTTCCTGCGCGGCTATTACAGCAATCGTGGTTATGAGAACTCCGCTGAGCTGACGAAAGACGAAATCGTCCGACTGCCCCAGAGCACACCGCTGAAGACGTTCACCTATGAGGCGAAGCAACTCTTCGGCAAGGTCGACACGGCCAAGCTGAAAAACCAGAAGTCTCTGGACGCTGCCGGCGAGTTCCTGGCCGACAACGACTTTGGACTTGCCGTCGTGGTTTCTTATAGCAGCATGGAAGGAGATACCGGGAAGAACCTGGTGCTGGCGCAAGGCCGTGCCCTGGTGGTCCGCGAGTACCTCGTGGAGAATTTCGGTTTCGACGACAGGCAGCTCAAGACCCTGGGAATGGGGAAGAAGAGTGGCACGAGCCCTGAAACCGGTTGGGGCACCATCGAGGTCGTGGTTTACCCAACCGGCACCGAGATTCCGCCCGACAAGGAGCCGCAGGCCGGCAGTTCATCCAAGAGTACGTCAGATCAACCGGTTCACTAGTCTCCGGCTACCGATCAAACCCTTTGCTATCGGCCGGCAAGGGGAGCCCGCAGGCGGTGAAAGTCGCGGGTCAAGGGCAGCGATTTGACGCTCCATCCGCAGAATCCCCATTTCGGCTCAATAATACTGAGCGACAACGTCGGAAGGGTATTCCCCGTGACGTAGGCATTGCGCGAGAGGCGTGCTTCCGCCTTCGCCTCGACGCTGCTCCGGCTTTGACCGGGGAGCTTCGGTTGCTACCTGCTCTTATTCAAAGTCGCGCTCGCGCCAGAATGATCCATGCCGCGCCGACGATCAGCCCTGAAGCGAGGAGAAGGGCGGACGAGGGCTCGGGAACGGAAGGGGGGGCTGCGCAATCGTCGGTCGAGATGGTGTTCGTATCCAGCGTCACGGCGGCATTGAGCGCCAAGGCTCTTCCGCAACCGATGGTCGCGCCGGTGTCCACAGTTATGCTCTGGTCGGCGAGAATACTTCCATAAAACGAAGAGTAGGTACCGATAGTCGCGGAGCTGCCGACCTGCCAAAACAGGTTGGCCAATGGACCGCCATTAATGAAAACAACAGACGAGGCGCTCGGGCCGCTCGCGGTCGTGAGCGTGCTCCCGATCTGGAAAACGAAGAGCGCATTGGGATCGCCCTGGGCGTTGAGGGTAAGCGTTCCTGTCAAGTCAGCCGAGGAGTTGAACGTATAGACTCCCGGCGTGAGTGTGAGCCCACCCAGATCCTGGCCACTCAAGTTGCCATTGGACGACAGGCCTGCTAAAACATTGTAGGCAGTCAGGGCATCAGCCTGCGCCTGCATCGCGACCCCGCCGGGATCATCGTCGTATATCGTGCCGTTCACGACCCCCGGAGGAAACCCCGTAATCGAAGTGCCGGGATAGAGACCCAAATTCCCGTTGAGGACGGTATCTCCGGTGTTGGTCACCGTCGAGGCGCCCAGGACCGCAAAGCTGCCCGCTGTTCCTAAAGTAACGGTGCCGGCATAAGCGCTAACTGTCATAGCCAGCAGAACCAACAAAAAAGAAGCACGTAATTTCATATTTCCTCCTGTTTCCTCCGAAGTTCCTCGACCCTGTGCGAAGGGCCGAGATCTCGATTCAGGTGGCAATACTTCGCTGCAGCGGCTTCTTCTGGTGGATATCAACGATTTCGAGCCGCCAGAGTTACCAAGACAACTCTGTGCTGCCAAAAATTCCACATCCGCCCCCCAGCCTTACATACAACATTTTTACAAGCATGTCAATGGCATAAAAAGTGCCATCAAAATTTCCAGCTACCGCAGAGTAAACTATAAGTCTCTGTCGATGGGAAAAGCCAACCATCAACCAGAGGACGATTGACCGTGGCTCACTCTCCCCCATTGGCAAGCGTGGGTTTGCCTTGCCGCAAGACGATCTTGGGGTGCCGGTAGACGATGGCATTGGCGAGACGGGTTGCGGGGAGTTTGAGCCGAGAGTATGGGTTCGGCCGCCGCCGCGCCGAGTTCAGCAAGCCTCGAAATGGCTCGCTCAGCGATTTTGAAAAATACGGGGCCGCTCTCGCTGCGGGCGCGGTCAGGCTGCTCTCCCCCCGGGGTCAAGGGCGGTGGCTGACAATGTCCGAGTCGAGGCGCAACTTGGCTTGGCCGGATGGGTTATATTCCTGAAGGAGGACTAATCGAGCGCGACATAAGTCAGCGGCAACCGTCGGCCTGTCATTCTGAGCCCTTCGCAGCGCTCAAGGGGAAACTCGCGCAGCGTAGCGAAGAATCTCTCTTGTGCTCCGCAGCGGGTTAAGAGAGATGCCTCGCTGCGCTCAGCATGACAACCGGGGAGTCTTCCGCACCGACTTGCGCCGCAGTGCAGAGCTTTGAGCCTTTGGCCTTCGGCCTTCGAATTCCGCCATGAGTCAGGTTGATCAGGTTCGGGCGGCGGCGGACATCGTCCGGATAGTGGGCGATTACGTCAAGCTGCGCAAGTCGGGCGCGAGGATGGTGGGTCTATGCCCATTCCACCAGGAAAAAACTCCCTCCTTCTCGGTGGAGCCGACCAAGCAATTGTTCTATTGTTTCGGCTGCCACGCCGGTGGCGACGTGTTTAAGTTCGTGATGCTGATTGAGCACCTGACCTTCCCCGAGGCGCTACGGCGGCTGGCGGAGAAGGTGGGCGTTCGACTCACGGAATCGGCGGACGACGCCACCTACGATGCCAACGCTCGCGAGCGTGCCGCGCTTTACAAGATTCACGAGGTGGCGGGAAAGTTTTATGCGACGCAGTTGAGCGCCACCGTGGAGGGCCGCTTGGCGAAGGCGTACCTGGCTGACCGTGGCCTCAATGACGAGACCATCGCGCGCTTCCGCCTCGGGTACGCGCCGTCGGAGGGAAGGGCACTGACGAAACACCTTACGGCTGCGGGCTTCACTCCGGAGGACCTCAAGAAGAGCGGGCTCGTCCTCGAAGACGCGGAAGGCCAGCGTTCGTTCGACCGCTTCCGGAGGCGGGTGATCTTTCCCATCGCCAACGATTCCGGCAAGGTGGTGGCCTTTGGCGGCCGGGCCCTGGGCGACGATCAGCCCAAGTATCTCAACTCGCCGGAAACGCCGATTTACACCAAGAGCCGGGTGCTGTATAACCTCGACCGCGCCGGCGCCGCCATCCGCAAGCTCGATTACGCGATCCTGGTGGAAGGTTACATGGATGCGATCGCGGTGGCGTCATCCGGCATCGAAAATGTCGTCGCTTCCTGCGGCACCAGCTTGACCGAAAGCCAGTTGCGCCTGCTGGCTCGCTATTCGCGCCGGGCGGTGATGAACTACGACCCGGATTCCGCCGGCGTTGCCGCCACGGAGCGATCCCTTGCCATGCTCTTGGAGGAGGGTTTCGAGGCCAAAGTGCTGGCCCTGCCCGGGGGTCTGGATCCGGATTCGTTCATCCGCCGGCAGGGCGTGGAGTCTTACCGCCAGCGACTGGCGGCGGCGCCGAGTTACCTTGATTACCTCACGGAGCGCGCCGTGTCTCAATACGATTTGACGAAGCCGGAGGGGAAAGTGGCGGCGGCCAACGCCGTATTGCCTTATCTCGTGAAGGTTCCGAGCCAGCTGCTGCGAGATGAGTTCGGGCAGCGCCTGGCGGAGCGGCTGCGGCTGGACGAGCGCCTGTTGCGCGACGAGCTGAAGCGCGCCGCGGGCGAGGGCCGCAAAGAGATGCGGACCACGACGGCGAAGGAAGCCACGAGCGCCAGTCCCGCCGAGAAGCAGTTGTTGCGCGCTTTCCTGGCCAGTGCGGAACTGGCGGATGAATTCCTACCCAGGCTCGTCGCGGAGGGCGATTGCGAGGCCTTACCCACCGAGGGAATCTTCAAGCAGCTTCTGGAAGTCCGGCGCCGGGGAGAAAGGCTGAAACTCGGCAATCTCGAGGATTCGTTCAGCCCCGAAGAGAAGCGCCTCCTCTACGATTGCGAGTTCACATCCGGGGAGGCGGTTGACGAGAAAGGCGTGCTTGCCTGCTGCCGGGCGCTGCGCCGTCGAAGAGTGGAGCGGGAGCGCGAGAAGTTGCAAAGCGCCATCCAGGCGGCCGAGCGCGAGCACGATCAGCAGCGGCTGGCGGAACTGTTGCAGGCTAAGGCCAAGTTGCTCAAAGACCTGGCTCAGAAAGACAGTCGACAGTCAAGAGTTGAAAGTCAAGAGTAAGCGAGTTTACCTCGCCAACTGGCGGCCTAAAGCCGCCTCTACATTATTTCAGTGGAAAATCCGATCCGATCAGTGTAACATAGGATGAACCATACATTGCCGTGTCACATCTAACGATGAGGGGCATTTCTACGCGTGCGGCGTTATCGGCTGAGCCGTCACCCTTGGAGAGGGGTCCCAGCGGCGATCTTTTCCCTATTGGGGGTCGAAGACCTTGGCGTTTGATGACAAGTACGACCAAGTGAACAAGCTGATCAGCTTGGGCAAAGAGAAGGGCTACCTTCTCTCTGACGAGGTGAATGATCTTCTGCCCTCCGACGTGCACTCGCCCGAGGACCTGAGCGATTTGCTCTCGATGTTCGACAGCGAGGGGATTGAGGTCCTGGATGCGCCGCGGGTGAAGGGGTCCGAGGCTCTCGGCCTCGAGAAGGACGAGATCAGGGCCGAGGAAGGTCAGGAAGATCTCGACCTCGACCTGACGCCGGGCGCTCTCGACAAGACGAACGACCCGGTCCGCATGTATCTGCGGGAGATGGGGACCGTACCGCTGCTGACGCGCGAGGGAGAAGTCGGGATTGCCAAGCGGATCGAGCGTGGGCAGGTAGCGGTGCTCAAGGCCCTCTCGCGCTCGCCCCTCGTCGTCCAGGAAATGTTCGCCTTGCGAGGGCAGTTCGAGCGGGCGGAGAAGTCCATCAAGGAAGTGATCGTCTTCAACGACGACGAGCTCACCGAAGACAAGATCCACGAAGGCCTGCTCAACGTCATCGCCACCATCGACGAGATGGACCGGCTCTATAAGCGCGCCCTGCAGTTCAAGGTGAAGCGCGAGTCGATTCCCAGGACGAAGCGGCCCCGCGATTACCGGCGCTATGCGCTGGCCGAGGCGCGTCACCGCATCCTGGTCTCGAAGCTGTTCCGGTCCGTCGAGTTCACCCACGCGGAGCGCAAGCGGCTGATCGACAGGATTCGCCAGTCCGTCGAAGAGCTCAAGCCGGTCGAGCGCGAAGTGAATCGACTGGAAAAGCGCCTGGAAGGGTCGCGCGCCACTGACCACAAGGACCTTCGCAAGGAGCTTCGGCAGTATCGCGCCCGCCTGGCCGAGATTGAGGAGGAGAACCAGTCGAGCGTCGTCGCCCTCAAGCGCACGCTGCAAACGATCTTCAGGGGCGAGATGGAAGCCGAGGCCGCCAAGCGGGAGTTGATCGAGGCGAACCTCCGCCTAGTCGTCTCCATCGCCAAGAAATACACGAATCGCGGCTTGCAGTTCCTGGACCTGATCCAGGAGGGCAACATCGGCCTGATGAAGGCGGTGGACAAGTTCGAGTATCGGCGAGGCTACAAGTTTTCGACCTACGCCACGTGGTGGATCCGGCAGGCGATCACGCGCGCGATCGCCGACCAGGCGCGGACCATCCGCATCCCGGTCCACATGATCGAGACCATCAATAAGCTGATCCGCACTTCGCGGCAGCTCGTGCAGGAATATGGGCGCGAGCCGACCTCGGACGAGATCGCCAAGCGCATGGATATTCCGGTGATCAAAGTGCGGAAGGTGCTCAAGATCGCGCAGGAGCCCATCTCGCTCGAGACGCCCATCGGGGAAGAAGAGGATTCGCATCTTGGCGATTTCATCGAGGATCGCGGCGTCATCTCCCCCGCCGAGGCCGTGATCAACATCAACCTCAAGGAGCAGACGGACTCGGTGCTGAAGACCCTGACGCCGCGCGAAGAGAAGGTCATCAAAATGCGCTTCGGCCTCGACGACGGCAGCGAGCACACCCTCGAGGAAGTCGGGCAGAGCTTTGCCGTCACGCGCGAGCGCATCCGGCAAATCGAGGCCAAGGCCCTGCGCAAGCTGCGCCATCCGTCGCGCAGCCGCAAATTGCGCGCCTTCCTGGATCAGACGCCGCACGAGGTAGGGGGAGGACCGGGAGGAGCGTAGGCCCTTGCGCTTCCCTGAAGGGGCGATTACAATAACCGGAGGGATGGCATCCGTAGAGGGGTAATCTGCGGAGGTCGATCCTGATCCGGCTCAAGGCCAAAACTTCGATGGAGCTGATCCTCAATTTAGGTTGGTTGCTGCTAGCGGCGGCCTGCTTCCACTTCTGGTGGCCTCGCAAGCGATCGGGCGGCCGAGGGAATCGAGCGGCGCAGTGCCTCCTGGCTCTCGGCTGCGCCCTCGTCGTCCTCTTTCCGGTTATCTCCGTCACCGATGACCTGCACGAGGAGCAGGCCGTGATGGAGGACTCCAGCGCCAAGCTCAACAAGCGTTGGGCTGGCAGCCACGTTTTTGCCGGCCAAGACTTCTCTGCTCCGCCCAGCGCTTATTCTTCGGCTCTTCCTGATCTCGCGCGCGCCACGGGCTGGGTGCTCCCTGTGGAGTCACCGTCTCCGCTCTTAGGCGCGGTGTTGCCTTTCTCGGAACGCGCTCCTCCTTTCTCCCGTTTGTAGTTTCCTCACCGCCACGACCTGTTGGCGATTCTTGTCCGGCAATCGGGCTGGCTTCGCGAGGCTGGGCATGTCTGCCAGCCTCGGCCAAGACGAATGCCTGGAGGATGAACTCCGTGTTCACCGGCTGAACGTGGTGAAAAGCGCGGGAAGAAACCTCTACTCGTACGTCTCCGCCAGAAACAGTCTGGGCTTCACCATGAACATCGACATCCCGATCTTCGAATCGCAATCAGGGCGAGATCGCAAGAACGCACTACGCGACGACGCAGGCACAGGAGAACAAGACCGCCTTGCGCGGCGGAATGGTTGAGGCCGACACAAGGTTCGGCCAAACGAAACAGAAGGTGAATTATGAAGCATCGTTTTTACACAAGAATCTCTCCACTCATCGCCATTTGTTTGGCTACTTGCTTTTTGCCAAGTTGCAACCGAGGGACGGCCGACGCGGCGGCGGAAGCCCCGCCGCCGGCACAGGTGGAGCGCGAACAGGACGGCGGGGCGTTCAAGGTGGAGCACCCCGAACAATTTACGCTGGCGACGGCAGGCAAGCACGAGGCGGCGCCCGAGCTGCGGGCCACCGGCGCCGTGAGCCCTGACATTTCTCGAAACATTCCGGTGGTTTCGCTGGCCTCTGGCCGCGTGGTGGAACTTCGCGCCCGCTTGGGCGACACCGTGAGTAAAGGGCAGCTCCTGATGCGCGTGCAAAGCCAGGACATTTCGCAGGCCTTTTCCGATTACCGGCAGGCGGTTGCGGATGAAACTTTGGCGCGCACGCAACTCAATCGCTCGAAACTCCTGTACGAACACGGCGCTGTCGCGTTAAGCGATCTTCAAGTTGCCGAGGACGCTGAAACCAAGGCCAAGGTCACCGTTGAAACCGCGCTGGATCACCTTCGTGTCCTCGGGGCAGATCCCAATGACCCTTCGGCGATTGTCGACGTCCACGCTCCTGCCTCCGGCGTCATCACTGACCAACAAGTGACCAACGCGGCGGGCGTGCAGGGCCTGTCTTCCCCAAACCTGTTCACGATTTCCGACCTCTCGAACGTCTGGGTTTTGTGCGACGTCTATGAAAACGACTTGCCTTTCATTCGCGTTGGAGAGTACGCAGACATTCGTCTCAATGCCTATCCGGACCAGATCCTGAAGGGTCGAATCGGCAATATCGGCCCCATCCTCGATCCCAGCCTGCGCACCGCCAAGGTTCGCCTGGAAGTTCACAACCCGGGGATGTTGCGGCTGGGAATGTTTGTGACCGCGACATTCCACGGGCTGAAAAAGGAAGTGCACGCCACCGTTCCGGCGACCGCGGTGCTGCACTTGCACGACCGGGATTGGGTCTACGCGCCGATGGAGGGCGGAGAATTCCGGCGCATGGAGGTCGTCGGAGGAAAGATGCTGCCAGGCAACCTGCTGGAAATCACGTCTGGGATCCAGCCGGGTCAGCAGGTAGTAGCCAACGCCCTGGTGCTTCAAGCAACGGCGGAGCAGTAGAAAGTCGTCAGTTGTCAGTCGTCAGTATTCAGTTACTTGCCAGCGCTGAGCATTCAATCGTGGCTGCGAGCCGCTGCACCTCGTTTTTTCTGAAAACTGATGACTGATAACTGACGACTGACGGAGGATAAGAGATGATCCGCGCCGTAGTTGATTTTGCCCTGAACAAGCGCCTTCTGGTGTTGGCGGTCGCCCTGCTGCTGTTCGCTTGGGGCACAGTTTCGTTCCACAACCTTCCTGTCGAGGCGTACCCCGACGTGGCGGATAACTACGTCGAGATCATTACCCAGTGGCCCGGAATCGCGGCGGAGCAAATCGAGCAGCAGGTCACGATTCCGCTCGAGATCGTGATGAACGGCATCCCGCACGTGACACATCTGCGCTCCTTTTCGCTCTTCGGGCTTTCCGACCTCAAGCTGATCTTTGACGACGAAGAAGAGAACTCCTGGAATCGCGAGAGAGTGCTGGAGCGGCTTTCGCAGGTGACCCTGCCGCCGGGCGTGGTGCCAACCATGGGCACCGACTGGAGCCCGGTCGGCCAGATCTACTTCTTCACACTGCACAACACCAATCCTCAGTACGACGTGATGGAATTGAAGTCGATCGAAGATTGGGTGGTTGAAAAAAACTTAAAGGCCGTCCCGGATATCGTCGACGTCGCCAGCTTCGGCGGGCCTACGCGCGAATACCAGGTTCGCGTCGATCCGGACAAGCTCGTTGCCTACGGCCTCAGCCTCGCCCAAGTGGAGCAACAGCTCACGAATAACAACGCGAATGCGGGCGGCAGCTTCGTCGAAGCCGGCCTGCAGCAGATCAATGTTCGGGAAGTGGGACAAGTCAGAGATGTGCACGACATCGAAAACACAGTGATCACGACCAAGGGCGGCACGCCGCTCCGGGTGAAGGATATCGCCGTCGTCTCACAGGGACCCAAGATCCGGCTCGGCCAGTTTGGCCACGCGATTCACCGCGAGGACGGACGGATCATTGACAACGATGATGTCGTTTCAGCGTGGGTACCCATGCGCAAAGGCGCCGACGCCGAAGCCGCGCTTAAGGGACTGCACAAGAAAGTGGAGGAGTTGAACGACCGTCTGTTGCCGCCCGGCGTCAAGATCGTTCCGTTTATCGATCGCAGCGACCTCGTGCACTTCACCACCCATACGGTGCTGCACAATCTCACCGAGGGTTTCATTCTGGTGACGATTGTTCTGTTGCTCTTTCTGGGCAATGTCCGGGGCGCGCTCATCGTCGCCTTGACGATTCCGTTTTCGCTGTTGTTCGCATCCATTTGTCTGGACCTGCGCCACATCCCGGCCAATCTCCTGTCCTTGGGCGCGCTGGATTTTGGGATGGTCGTCGACGGGGCGGTGGTGATGGTCGAGAACATCATCCGCCACATCGGCCATCGGGAAGAAGTGCAAAAGTCGGTGTTGGATAGAATCCGGGCCGCCGCGCACGAAGTGCAACGGCCCGTCTTTTACGCCATCATGATTATCATCACCGCCTATTTGCCCATCTTCACCCTGCAACGGGTGGAGGGCCGGCTTTTCCGGCCGATGGCCTGGACTGTGGCGTTTGCCCTGCTGGGCGCGGTAATGTTCTCGATTACCATCGCGCCAGTCCTGGCCAGTTTCGCATTTCGGAAAGAAATCCGGGAGTGGCAGAATCCGCTGCTGGCTTGGCTGACCAAATACTACCGGCAGGCCCTGGTCTGGTCCATCCATCATCGCTGGGCGATGGTGGGCGTCGCGGCGCTCGCGCTGTCTGGCAGCATTTATCTAGTGACGAGTGACGTTATAGGATCGGAATTCCTGCCCCACCTGGATGAGGGTGCGCTGTGGGTGCGCGGCACTCTGGCGCCCAGCACCGGACCGAGCGAAGGTATCCGGTTATCGAACCAAGCCCGAATACTACTTTGCTCCTTTCCTGAGGCTACCGAATGCACCAGTCAAACGGGGCGTCCGGATGATGGCACGGATACAACCGGCTTTTTCAACACCGAATACTTCGTCGGCCTGAAGCCGAAGGAACAATGGCGTCCTGTGTTTCACGAAAACAAGGAAGAACTGATCGCGGCCATGAACCGGGAACTGGAGAAAATCCCCGGCGTCATCTGGGGTTTTTCTCAGCCTATCGAAGACAACATGGAAGAGGCCGTCAGTGGCGTTAAGGGTGAGCTCGCCAACAAGGTCTATGGGGATGATTTGAAGACCCTCGAGGAAAAGGCCAATCAGATCGTCAGTGTCATGCGCGGGGTCAAGGGAATCGAAGACCTTGGAGTCTTTCGCGTCCTTGGCCAGCCCAACCTGAATTTCACCGTGGATCGGCAGCAGGCAGCCCGCTACCAGATCAACGTGGCGGATGTGCAGGATGCGATTCAGACGGCGGTGGGAGGCAATGCCCTGACTCAGGTCCTCCAGGGCGAGCAGCGCTACGACCTCGTCATGCGCTATCTTCCTCAGTACCGTGATACCAAGGAAGCGATCGAGAACATTCGCTTGTTATCGCCCTCTGGTGAACGGGTATCGCTGGCGCAGCTCTGCCAAGCCGAGGTGAGGGACGGCGGCTCCGAAATCTATCGCGAGGGCAATCAGCGATACATCGCCATCAAGTACAGCGTGCGGGGCCGCGACTTGGGCGGCGCCGTGGAAGAAGCGATTAGGAAGGTCACCTCACAGGTTCAACTGCCCCGCGGATATCACCTCGTTTGGGAGGGCGAGTACGAAAGCCAGAAGAGAGCTGAGGCACGGCTTCTCTTTATTGTGCCTCTGACCGTATTCTTCATATTTATGATCATCTACGTGGCGTTCGGCTCGGCCAAGTGGGCCTGCCTGAATTTGGTCAACATGATCGTGGCGCGCATTGGAGGTCTTCTATCACTCCTGGTGACAGGAACACATTTTAGCGTGTCGTCGGGCGTGGGCTTCCTGGCTTTGTTCGGCGTTTCCGTTCAGACCGGCGTCATCATGGTGGAGTACATCAATCAACTGCGGGCGCGGGGCAGCACCATTGAAGACGCTGCTGTCGAGGGAGCCGTCCGCCGGCTCAGGCCAATCATGATGACCATGCTCGTGGCCTCCTTGGGCCTTTTGCCGGCTGCACTCTCCCACGACATTGGATCGGACGCGCAGCGGCCATTCGCCATCGTGATTGTCGGCGGGCTGATCGCCGACCTTCTGATGAGCATTTTCTTGCTGCCCACTTTTTACGTGTGGTGGGCGCGTCCCACCGATCAGCTACCCGCGGCCGAGGAGTCGAGGAGCGTCTACGAGTAGCGATCAGCGGCGGACACATCGAGGGTCGAAGGTCGAAAGTAACCACCGAGAGATTTTGACCTTGCCCCAACCCTCGACTTTCTTCAGGCCCTTGCTTCCCCG
>Ga0326728_10002653_pt1 | contig 58655 bp, 45 predicted proteins | sample MB3enrmetagenome_FD_207602 | JGI IMG/M metagenome (GOLD analysis project Ga0326728, IMG submission 207602) | Lab enriched peat soil microbial communities from McLean, Ithaca, NY, United States - MB31MN | ecosystem: Environmental > Terrestrial > Soil > Wetlands > Peat | place: USA: New York... | reverse complement strand
AGAATCAGGGGCAAATGCAGGGTCAGGATTCGGGTCAGTACATGACTCCCGAGTCGGACCAGGGACAGGACATGGGTGCGACGCCGAACCGTCCATTGTTGTCGGACGGCACTTACGGCACCGACGAGCAAGGCCAGAACGGTCAGAATGAGCGTCCGCCGATGAGCGAGCTTCCGCCTCCGCTGAAGCCGAGTCCGAACGGGCCGAGCATGCAGGGACCGCCGCCGGGACCGGGAGGTCAGGGATATCCGTCAGCGCAGGGCGGCAACCAGAATGCCAGCAATTACGGCGTGGCGCGCGTCAGCTTGATTCATGGCGATGTTTCGACGCGTCGCGGAGATTCGGGCGAGTGGTCGGCGGCGCAGCTGAATGCTCCGTTGATGTCGGGCGACAGTGTTTCGACGGGCGACAAGTCGCGCGTCGAATTACAGCTCGATTACGCCAACATCTTTCGGCTAGCTGAGCACACGCAGGCCAACATCACGACCCTGACGCCCTCGCAGATACAGATTCAACTGGCACATGGCATGGCGAACTACACCGTGCTGCGCAACAGCGACGCGACGGCTGAGATCGACACGCCGAATGTTGCGATCCGCACTGAGCGGCGCGAGACGAGCTTCCGGATTCTGGTGACCGCGGACGATCACACCGAAGTGCTGGTGCGGCGCGGCGAGGTTGAGATCACGACACCGCAGGGCGGAACGCGCGTGGGCGAGAACCAGTTCATCACGATTAAGGGCAGCGGAGCCGAGACGCAGTATCGCATCGGGGAAGCGGCGCCGCGCGACGACTGGGATCAGTGGAATACGGATCGCGACCGGATGATTAATGGCTCAATGTCGCGGCGCAACACGAACGACTATTACACGGGCACGCAGGACCTGGACGCGAACGGCAACTGGCAGAACGTTCCTGACTACGGCCAGGCGTGGTTCCCGAATGAGCCGCCGGGATGGGTTCCTTACAGCGCGGGCAATTGGGTTTATGAACCTTATTATGGCTGGACGTGGGTTTCGTATGAGCCGTGGGGCTGGGCGCCGTATCACTACGGGCGCTGGTTCGAATACAACGGCTCGTGGGGTTGGTGGCCGGGACCGGTGTATCCGTACTATCGTCCGATCTGGGCGCCGGCGTATGTATCGTTCTTCGGGTGGGGCGGCGGATTTGGCATCGGAGTCGGCTTTGGCTGGGGATCGATCGGCTGGTTCCCGATCGGCCCGTGCGACTTCTTCCACCCGTGGTGGGGCGGATGGGGCGGGCGGTTCGGCTATGCCGGATGGCACGATTACAACCGTGGCGGATTTGGTCCGCTGCACGGCGGCAACCGCTTCTCGAATGTGTGGGCAGCGCAACATGATCCGAATTTCCGCGGCGCAACTGGAGTGGCGGCGAATCGCTTCGGGCAGGGACGCTCGGCGTTCACGCCGGTAGGCCACGAGGCGCTGCAGAATGCGCACTTTGCTACGGGCAATTTGCCGGTTGTTCCCACGCGGGCGAGTTTGAGCGCCAGTGGACGTCCGGCGGCGGCGAGCACGCTGGTGAATCGCGGCGGAAGCCACATCTTCTCGCCGCACGGTACGAGCAGCGCGGGGACTGGACGGTCGTTCGAGCAGGAGCAAGCGCGGGTTTCGAATGCGATGCGGCAGAGCGGAGTCTCGCCGGTGAATGGGAATGCGCGCGGGTCCGAGGGCGGCAACAATCGTGTTGCCGAATCGAATGGCCGCGGCACGGCGAGTGGCAGCCAGGAGACTGGACGAACGGGCTTCTCGAACGAAGGCTCGCGCGGCAATGAAAGCGCGCGCAGCTTTGGCCAGTCGGGCACGAACAGCGCGCGATCCGAAGAAGGGAACCGTGGTGCGTCGAATTGGGGTTCAGCGCCGCGGCCCGGGAATTCGGCTGCGGAGGGAGGGCGCGAAGGCGGAGCCAGCAGTGGTGGCTGGCAACACTTCAGCCCGATGACGCCGCGCTCCACGAGTCCTTCATCGGAAGGCGCGGGCCGGACCTATAGCAACGGAGCGGAAAGCCGCGGTAACAGCAGCAGCATGGAAAACCGTGGGTCGTATGGGTCTAACCGTGGCATGGAAGAACGCGGATCGTCTGGAGTTTCGCGCTATCCGGGCTCGGAGGGCCGTATGTCAGGTGGAACACCCAACTATCGGCCGCCACTCAACATGAGGCAGCCGATTGTGACGCCGCGGTCGTCTGGCGGGAACTTTGGCGGAGGCCGCGCTCCGAGTTTCGGCGGAGGCCATGCGCCGAGCGGTGGACATGCGCCGAGCGGTGGACATGCGCCTAGCGGTGGCCACTCGGCACCAAGCAGCCATGGCGGTGGCGGATCGCACGGTGGCGGCGGGTCGCATGGTGGAGGCGGTGGGCATGGTGGGCACCGCTAAATGATATTGCGGGCGCTCGGCAAGTTGAGCGCTCGAAACGAAGTCTCTCTTCCCAACGTGGGGCGCAAGAGTATCGCGTCCCACTATTTTTTTGTGTTCCTCCGGTCGTCGAGTCGACGGCAATTTCAGCGAACAGAATGGTGTAGAATCGCCCCTACCTCCGTTCAGGCGCGGAGAGCTGCTAAGACCCGTGGGGAGATCTAATCTGGTCGGTCGCACGCTCGCACACTACCGAATCAACTCCGTCCTCGGCGCGGGCGGCATGGGAGAAGTGTATCGGGCGACGGACACGAAGCTGGGGCGCGACGTCGCGCTGAAGGTGCTGCCGGCGGAGATGGCCGGCGATGCCGACCGGCTCGCCCGCTTCCAGCGCGAGGCCCGCGCGGTGGCCGCGCTCAATCATCCCAATGTGGTCACGCTGTACTCGGTGGAGGAAGCCGAGAACGTCCATTTCATCACCATGGAATTGATCGAGGGGCAGCCGCTTGATCGATTGATCGCGAGCGATGGACTTCCGCTGGACCGGATTGTCGAAATCGCGAGCGCACTGGCGGAAGCGCTGGCGGCGGCGCATGAAAAAGGCATCCTGCATCGCGACCTGAAACCCGCCAATGTGATGGTGACGAACGAGGGGCGGGTGAAAGTGCTCGATTTCGGCCTGGCAAAAGATGTGGGGGCCAAAAGCTCGAGTGACGCCACACTGACGTCGGCAGGGCACACGCAAGCCGGAATCGTGATGGGAACTCCGGCGTACATGTCACCGGAGCAGGTGGCGGGGCGCGCGCTCGACCATCGCACCGACATTTTTTCGCTGGGTGTGCTGCTGCACGAGATGGCGACGGGACAGCGTCCGTTCGAAGGATCGTCGTCGGCCGAGCTGATCTCTTCGATTTTGCGCGACACTCCACCGTCGGTGACAGATTTGCGGCCGGAGTTGCCGAGCGACCTAGCGCGCATTATTCGGCGCTGCCTGGAAAAAGACCCGCGGCATCGCATGCAGACGGCGCGCGACGTCAGCAACGAATTTCGCGATCTGGCGCGGCAGACATCTCAGAAGATAGCCCAAGCGACAACTTCGGCCACGCACACTGCTTCAACCACGCGCACTGCGGCGGTGTCCGACTCCGGCGGCGCGCGTACGGAGGAAGGCTTCTGGGTGGCGGTGCTTCCGTTCAAGTACGCCGGGAACAACGCGGACCTGGCGAGTTTGGCCGACGCATTCGCGGACGAAATTATTACCGGCCTATCGAAGTTCTCTTACCTCCGCGTCATCTCCCGCAGTTCTACATCGCGATACGCCGGACAGGCTGTGGATGTGCGCCGCGCCGGCAAAGAGTTGAATGCGCGTTACGTGATGGAGGGGACGCTGCGTCAGGCGGGAGGCAAGCTGCGGCTGGCGGTGCAGCTGGTGGATTCGATTTCGGCCGCGCATCTGTGGGCGGAGAATTATGAGCGGGCTTTCAGTCCGGAAGCGGTCTTTGAGATTCAGGACGATCTGGTTCCGCGGATCGTTTCCACCGTGGCGGATATGAACGGTGCGTTGCCCCGCAGCATGAGCGAGGTAGTGCGCAGCAAAGCTCCAGAACAATTGAGCCCTTACGAGGCGGTGTTACGCAGCTTCGCGTACTTTCAACGATACACTCCCGAAGAACTGTCTGCATCGCGGTCCGGGTTGGAAGCGGCGGTGCGCAAAGCACCGGCTTATGCAGATGCCTGGGCGATGCTCTCGTACCTGTGCGCCCAGGATTACATCCATGGGTATGAGCTGCAGGCGGATGCGTTGGCGACCGCTATCTCCGCCGCGCGGCGGGCGGTCGAACTAGGCCCGTCCAATCATCTGGCCTACTTCAGTTTGGCCCAGTCTCTTTGGTGCCAGAAGGACTTCGATTCGCTTCCTGATGCCGGCGAGCGGTGCATCGCGCTGAACCCGATGGACGGCAACTCAGTTGCCCAACTCGGCGAATACCTGACTTATATCGGCAGCGCGGAGCGCGGCATGCAACTGGCGGAGCGCGCAAAACAGCTCAACCCGAATCATCCCGGTTCCTATTGGTTCGCGGATTTCTACCACGCGTTCTCCCAAAGCGACTACCGCGGCGCGCTCGCTTTCGCGCTGAAAGCCAAGCTGAGGGGCAATCCGCTGGCGCCCATGTTTGTCGCGGCTGCTTGCGGTCAGCTTGGCGACGCGGAAGGCGGGGCAAAGGCAGTTAGCGAGTTGGTGAAATTCCGTCCCGAACTTCCGGCATTAATGCGCAAGCAGGTGGCCAAGGTCTGGAATCCCGAGTACGGCGAGCGCTTTCTGGATGGATTGCGCAAGGCGGGGATGGAAATTCCAGCGGCTGGAGTGGCCGCGAGCCAGAGGAGTTCAACCAATTTCACTTCTTCGGCGCTGCGTACCGGAGCTACTCCCGACTCCGGGGCCGCACGCGCTGATGAGGGCTTCTGGGTCGCGGTGCTGCCATTCAAGTGTGCGGGCGACAATCGCGACCTCAAGGCATTAGCCGAAGGCCTGTCCGAGGAAATTATCACCGGACTGTCTCGCTTCTCGTATCTGCGAGTGATCGCGCGCGGTTCGACGGCAAAATATTCCAGCGAATCAGGAGACGTTCGTGCTATCGGGAAGGAACTCGGCGCGCGCTACGTGATGGAAGGCAGTTTGCGGCAGGCAGGAAACAAGCTGCGGCTCGCGGTGCAACTTGTTGACGCGGTCTCCGGGGCGCATCTCTGGGCGGAGAACTATGAACGCACGTTCAGCCCGGAATCAGTCTTCGAGTTGCAGGATGAATTGGTTCCGCGCATCGTTTCCACCGTCGCCGATGCTTATGGCGTTCTGCCGTACAGCATGAGCGACGTTGTCCGGAGTATGGCCCTCGACCAGTTGACTCCCTATGAGGCGCTCCTGCGCGGCATCGGCTACGGCTATCGGGTAACTCCCGAGGAACATGCCGTGGCGCGGAGTTGTATGGAGCGGGCCGTCCAACAGGCGCCGGGCTATGCCGATGGCTGGGCTATGTTGTCGCTCCTGTATGCGGAGGAATACGGCCTTGGGTTCAATGCGCAGCCGGACCCGCTGGGGCGCGCGCTGCAAGCGGCGCGGCGGGCAACGGACGCCGCGGCTTCGAATGCGCTTGCCCAAACCGCGTTAGCCAGGATTCTATTCTTCCGCAAAGAGTTTCAAGCGATGCGATCCACGGCGGAGCAGGCCATGTTGCTCAATCCCATGGATGGGGCCGCGCTCGCGCAGTTGGGTAGCGTACTGGCCTACTCGGGCGATTGGGAGCGCGGCTGCGATCTGCTTCAGCGGGCCATGCAGCTCAACCCGCGTCACCCCGGATGGTACCGGTTTCCCCTTGCCTGGAACGCGTACCGCAAAGGCGACTACCGTGGCGCGCTGAACATTGCGCTCAAGATCAATCTGCCCGGTTTCTACGCTACCCACGAGCTTCTGGCTATGGTTTACGGCCAGCTTGGGGAACGAGACGCAGCCAGCCAAGCTCTCAGCGAGATGCTGAAGTTGATGCCCAACTTTGGAAAGATCGCGCGCGCCGTGAAGTCGATGTGGTTCACTCCCGAAATGGTGGAACTCGTGCTCGACGGCCTGCGCAAGGCGGGGTTGGAGATTGAGGACGAAGCGGGAACATCAGCCGCGATGAAGAAGCCCGAAGCTGGCGCCGCCGTACGAGAAGACGAAGGCTTCTGGGTGGCGGTGCTGCCGTTCAGGGGGCCTGGCGGGGATGCGGACCTTGAGGCTCTGGCCGACGGGCTGACTGAAGATGTCACCACGGGGCTTTCGCGATTTCCGTATCTTCAAGTGATCGCCCACAATTCGGCGATGGCTTATAAAGGGCGCGCGGCGGACATCCGCACGGTAGGCCGTGAACTCGGCGCGCGCTATGTGATCGAGGGGAGCATACGCAAACGAGGCTCCGCCATTCGCGTGAGCGCGCAACTGATGGACGCCGTGACGGGCACGCAGCTTTGGGCGGAGACGTATGACCGCGAAATCATCGATCACCCGAGCAGTGATCGTCAGAGCAGTGATGGCCAGAGCAGCGCCGCGGGCACGTTCAAGCTTCAGGCATTCGAGGTTCAGGACGATCTCACCGACCACATCGTGACCACGGTCGCGGATGGGTATGGAGTTTTGGTTCGCTCCATGGCCGCTCCCACGCGAGATCGAAAAGTGGAGGAACTCAGCGCGTCCGAACTTGTTTTGCGCCACTATGCGTTTAACCAACAGGTCGATCCGCAGGAGCATGCCGTGCTCCGCGCCGGCCTGGAGCGGGCGCTGGAACGCGAACCCAACCACGCCACCGCCTGGGCTTGTCTTTCGAACCTATATCAATTGGAGTATTTCGACCGGTTCAATCCGCGGGAGAAACCGTTGGAGCGCGCGCGTGAAGCCGCCTGGCGTGCGGTCAAGATTGATCCGGCCTGCCAAATGGGCTGGACGCAACTGGCGGCTGTGCAGTTTTTTAGCCGCGACTTCGCCGCTTTTCGCGAGACGGCGGAGCGGGCCATGTCGCTCAATCCGCGGGACGGCACCACCCTGGCTTGGATGGGGATCATGATTGCCTTCTCCGGCGAGTGGGAGCGCGGCATGGCTCTGACGCAAAGAGCGATGGAACTCAACCGGCATCATCCCGGCTGGTATCACAACGTCGCCTTTCAGCATCACTATCGCAAAGGCGAGTATGAAGCAGCCTTGCAAGCCGCCAAGAGGATCAACATGCCGGAGTTCCATTGGATGCACCTGATGACTGCGGCCTCGTGCGGCATGTTAGGGCGCCATGAAGAAGCTCGCACGGCCATTGAGTCTCTGCGCAAATACAACCCAACGTTTCTCGACCTTGCAAATGTCCGCGAAGATTTCGGCCTCTGGGATCCGGATGAGAATGACGTGGAACGGCTGCTGCAGGGACTGCAGAAGGCTGGCCTGAAGTATGGCTCGGCGGATTCTGCGGCGGTAGCGGATTCTGTAGCGACGGATTCTACCGGCATCAAGATCGAGAACAAACTGAAAAGCGATGCCACCACGACAGCATCGGGTGCGTCTCGTGCCGCGGTGCGAGAAGAAGAAGGCTTTTGGGTCGCCGTGCTGCCGTTTAAGTACGCGGGCGCAAGCGCAGAATTGAAAGCCCTGGCGGATGGTCTGTCCGAAGAAGTTGTCACCGGCTTGTCGCGATTCTCCTACCTGCGCGTGATTGCGCGCGGCTCGACCGCAAAACATTCGAGCGAATCGGGGGATGTGCGGGCTATCGGCAAGGAACTCGGGGCGCGCTATGTGATGGAAGGCACTCTCCGTCAGGCAGGAAGCAAGCTGCGGCTGGCCGTGCAACTAGTGGATGCAACATCCGGCGCGCATCTCTGGGCGGAGAACTATGAACGGAGCTTCACTCCGGAAGCAGTGTTTGAGATCCAGGACGACCTGGTTCCGCGGATCGTCTCGACTGTCGCCGACATGAATGGTGCCTTGTCGCGAAGCATGAGTGCGGCGGTGCGGGGCGGCGATCCCGCGCAACTCACCCCGTACGAGGCCGTGCTGCGCAGCTTTGGCTACTTTGAACGAGTGACGCCGGAAGATCTGGCAGCCGCTCAGGCTGGATTGGAAGCGGCGGTACGCAAGGCGCCCGCTTATGGCGATGCGTGGGCCATGCTGGCGCTGTTGCACGTGCAGGACTATGCGCAGGGATTCGGCTTGCAGGCGGATGCGCTGGTCAACGGAACAAAAGCGGCGCGGCAGGCCGTTGCCGCAACGCCATCCAATCACCTGGCACATTTCAGTCTGGCGCAGGCGCTGTTTTTCCAGAAAGAATTTCCGAGCTTTCGCAACGCGGCGGAACGAGCTGTGGAACTGAATCCCATGGATGGGAACTCGCTGGCTTTACTTGCGGAGTTCTTTACATACTCCGGTGACGCGGAGCGCGGCCTGGCGCTGGCGGATCGAGCCAAGCAACTCAATCCCAATCATCCCGGATGGTACTGGCACGTCAACTTCAACGATGCTTATCGCCGGGGCGATTACAGGGGCGCGCTAAGTCTGATCCTGAAAAGCAACATGACCGAGAACTGGGGCCGGCACGCGTTAATGGCGGCCGCCTACGGGCAGCTCGGGGAGCGCGAAGCAGCCAGCAAGGCGCTGCAGGAACTGCGCCGGCTGCGGCCGGATATTGGCAAGACGATCCAGCGCGAGGCGGTGAAGTGGTTCGACGCCGAGCATGGAGCGCACCTGATGGAAGGACTCCGCAAAGCCGGCCTGGAAATTGCAGACAAAGCGGGAACGTCTGTTGCAGTGAAGGCCGCTGACTCCGGCGTGGTTCGCGCCGCCTTACGAGAAGATGAAGGCTTCTGGGTGGCGGTGCTGCCGTTCAAGTACGCGGGCGACAATCGCGATCTTAAAGCTCTGGCCGAAGGCCTGACGGAAGAAGTCATCACGGGCTTGTCGCGGTTCCCGTATCTTCGCGTTGTCGCTCGCGGATCGACGGCGAAATATTCGAGCGAGTCGGGCGACGTTCGCGCGGTCGGCAAGGAACTCGGCGCGCGCTACGTGATGGAAGGCAGTTTGCGACAAGCGGGAGTCACGCTACGGATTGCGGTGCAGCTGGTCGACGCGGCAACTGGTGCGCATCTTTGGGCGAAGACGTACGAGCGTACGTTCCGCGCCGAGGATGTCTTTGCGGTGCAGGACGACATCAGTGATCGTGTTGTGGCCACTGTGGCGGACGCCAACGGCGTTCTCGTACGCTCCATTGCCGCCGGCGTCGAGGAGAAACCCGAAGCCACGCTGACCGCTTTGGATTGGATGCTGCGCTGCTTCAGCTACCGCAGGAGCGTGACTCCAGGAGCGCACGCCAGGCTCCGCGAAGGCCTGGAGCGGTTCTTGGAACGTGAACCCAAACACGCGGACGTGTGGGCTTGCCTGGCTCTCGTCTATCTCGATGAATTTACTTTTGGATTTAACGTACGTCCCGATGCTCTTGGCCGCACGCTCGCTGCTGCCCGCCGGTCCGTCAAGATTGACCGAACGTGCCAAGGCGGAAACCTGATGCTCGCGAACGTGCATTTCTTTCGCAGGGATATTGCGGCGTTTCGCACGGCGGCGGAAGAGACGATCGCGCTCAATCCTCGTAACACCGAAGCGCTCGCCCAGTTGGCCATGCTGTTTGTGTTCATCAGGGAATTCGAGCGCGGCGCGGATCTGGCGCGTCACGCCATGGATCTGAATCCACATCACGCTGGCTGGTATCACGTCGCGCTGGTTTGGGATCATTTCCAGAAAGGCGAATATCAGCAAGCGCTTGACGAGGAGACGCGAATCAATATCCCGGGGCTGTTCTGGCAGCCTCTGGCGGTCGCGGCCTGTTGCGGACTCCTGGGGCGGCAGGCGGCGGCCGCTGCTGCAGCCGAGGAACTGCGTCGGCTCGATAACGACATCGAGCGTCACCTGTGGCGTCACATCGAGATCTTCAATTACGCGAGCGGCTTCATGGACCGCATCCTTGAAGGCCTCGCCAAAGCGGGCCTGCACGTGATCGAGCCCTCCGCCGCGCAGGAAGTGTCGGAGGAAACGGGACAGCGCAGCCACCGATTGGAAACTCCCGCCGCGCTATCTTTGCAAACGGCTTCCTCTGGCACTATTCCAGGGCCAACGCCATCGGGAGACGTTAGAACCAACGAAGGCTTCTGGGTGGCGGTGCTGCCTTTCGAATACATTGGCAGCAATGCCGATCTGTCAGCCTTGGCGCGCGGCCTGACCGATGAGACCATTACTGGACTTTCCCGATTCTCATACCTGCGCGTGATTGCACGCGGATCGACAGCGAAGTATTCAAGCGAATCGGGTGACGTACGTAAGATTGGAAAGGAACTCGGTGCGCGGTATGTGATGGAAGGCAGTCTGCGCCAGGCGGGAAGCAAGCTGCGACTTGCGGTGCAACTCGCCGACACGGTTTCCGGAGCGCACCTGTGGGCGGAAACCTACGAACGCTCTTTCACTCCCGAGTCCGTTTTCGAAGTGCAGGACGATCTTGTGCCGCGCATCGTTGCCACGGTCGCCGATCAATATGGTGTTCTGCCGCGCAGCATGAGCGAAGTGTTGCGAAACAAGAGCGCAGACGCGCTGACGCCGCACGAAGCGGTGCTGCGCACCTTCAGCTACTTTTCGCACATAACGCCCGAGGAACACGCGACGGTGCGCGCAATTCTGGAGCGTGCGGTCGGCGAGGCGCCGGACCATGCCGACAGCTGGGCCATGCTGTCGATGATGTATCGCGGCGAGTTCGCACAGGGATACAATGCGGGGCCGAATCCGCTGGATCGCGCTTTGGCGGCGGCGCAGCGCGCAGTGGAGCTGGCCCCCACCCATGCTCTCGGCCATTACGCGCTGGCGACGGTTTGTTTCTTCCGTAAGGAGATGACTCCCTTCCGCGTGGAGGCAGAACGCGCGCTAGCGCTCAATCCGCTGGACGCTTCGGCCAAAGCCTATCTCGGCTTGCTGATTGCCTCGTCGGGCGAATGGGAGCGGGGCTGCGAGATGGTCGAGGCGGCCATGCAGCTCAATCCCAACTGTCCGGGGTATTTTTATTTTGCCCGCTGCTGGGACAGCTACCGGCAAGGTAAGTACGAGGAAGTGCTGGAGGCTGTGGCGCGCATCAACATGCCGAACTACTTTCACGTTCCAGCGATCCGGGCGGCCGCGCTTGGTCAACTGGGGCGGCATGACGAGGCGGATAAAGCTCTGCAGGATCTGCTGGCGCTGTGTCCTGATTTCGCCGCGATCGCCCGCAGGGAATATGCCAAGTGGTACTCCGCCGAAGAGACTGAGCCCATCATCGACGGCCTGCGTAAGGCGGGATTGAAGATCGACGACAAGTAAGCATCGCGGCCGCAAAGCGCGCTGCTAAGACTGCCTGCAACGCAGGTTCCATCAATCTCTTAATTTGAGAGAAGAGCCGCGGGACAGGCATAGCCAATGGGTAAATCGGTGCGGATGACAAAACCCAATCCAGTGAACTAAGCTAGAGGTCGCAGACACTCACCATCCCGGCCGGGATGGCGGAACTGGCAGACGCAGCGGACTCAAAATCCGCCGGGCTTCGGCCCTTGGGGGTTCGATTCCCCCTCCCGGCACCAGCATTTCCTCTTGTGTTTTTAATGACCTACGGTTCCTTTTGCTCACTTGTCTCACGGCCGTTTTCTGATGGAAACAACTCACTTAGTAAAAGTGCAGTAAAAGCTAACAAGCTTTTCATTGGTTTCCTCTGCACAGCCGCCGGCTAGCTGAGACCTGGGGCGAGATGAATGGGGCGCACAGACCCTCAACAGCAGAGAGACGAGCGGGGGCTTTCCGACCTCTCGTCGCGTGGATGGAATCTCCGAGGCCTACTGGTAACTTTCCACCACGAGAGCTCCTATTGCCTTGAAGAAAAAAGACGTTAGGGTTAGTTCAGAGGCGAGCACTGGCGGCTTAGACTGCCATTCGTCAATCTGACGAACACGAACCCCCCTGGTTGCGATGTCCACGGAATCAAATTGGGGACACGATCGCAGGGATCCCATTTTCTATCTATTGGTTGCGTTGCGGATCTCGCATCCGCCCTATGGCACCAAAACTGCATGCCTATCTTTGTGAGTTGAAGGACCTTCGCCTTTTTGCGTACCGGAGGAAGCTTATGTCACTCGTCGCGGCGACTGGAGACATTCACTTGAAGTCGGTCTTGATCGCAACCGACTTCTCGGAAGCATCTGAGAAAGCCCTCCGTCATGCTGTTGCCATTGCTCGCCACTATGGCGCAAAGCTCTACCTGGTGCACGTAGTCAACTCGCTGGCCTTCACTCTGGTGGGTCCAGAGGCAGTGAATACGGTCACCGAGATAGTGTGGAAGGATGCTCGTCAATTGGAGGACCAACTTGTTCAAAGTGGGGCGCTGACCGGTCTGCGTCATGAGATCATCATTTGCCAAGGCAACGTATGGGAAGAGTTGGAAAGAGTAGTCAGGCAAGAACAAGTGGAACTGGTGGTCATCGGTACCCACGCTCGACGAGGTTTTGGAAAACTACTTCTCGGATCAGTGGCGGAACATATCTTTCGCCATTCTGAGTGCCTGGTTCTAACCGTTGGTCCGGGTTCCTTGCAGGATTCCCCAGTCGACGGCACTAGAGCCGTGCGGCCCTTTCTGTTTGCTACGGACTTCGGCAGATCTTCTTTGCGGGCCCTGCCCTATGCCATCTCGTCCGCCAATCACTTCGGGACCAAGCTCGCTTTGCTCCATGTTCTCCCCTCGATCCCAATACCGGAAGGTGTGAATCGTGCCACTGCGGGCGACGTCATGCAAGCGAGGGAGAATGCTCGCAGAGCCAGTCAGCAGAGGCTCGAGGAATTGGCGTCGCAGAGCGCCAAGCTGGCGTCAAAACCTGAATTCCTGGTCGGGTTCGGATCGCCGAGTGAAACAATTCTGCAAACAGCGGACGCTCTCAAGGCCGATGCGATTATCCTGGGCTTGCATCGCTCGACTCATATCGATACGAAATCCCACATGCCGTGGGCCACTGCATATGAAGTAGTGTGCGGCGCAGGCTGCTCCGTCTTAACAGTGAGGGATGGAGAGGGCTAATACAGAGGCGTTGCCAGGCACTGAAACAGGATCAGAGTTCGTCGACACCGCGGCTGCCGCTCTCCAAGCCTTCATACGCTCAGAACCGGAATCTGCACCGCGCAAATGATTGCGTAGCCGTGCATCAGCAGGTTGCCGCCATAGGGGTAGCAGCCGATGACCAGCAAATCGGCTTTCGTCTGCTGCGAAGCTTGGCTCAATACCTTCGGTACGTCGCCACTTCCGATTAATACGTCCGCCTTAATGCCCACGTCATGCTGAAGCTCTGCGAGATGCTGAGAAGCATCACCGACGAGAGCCTCTTTCCATTTTGGATCGACGTAGCTGCCACCGGGTCCCCAAAACTCCACCGATGCGGTGACGTGGACGAGCGCAAGACGAGCACCGAATTTGGCGGCTATTTGCGCGGCCCACGACACAGCTTTGTGACTACTGGGGCCGAAGTCGATCGCGCACAGGACGTTGTGAATCGCAAATTCCTTTACTGGCGATTCTTCCACGTGAGCGCCGGTCCAAACCGGACACTCGCTTCCGTGTAGCACTTTCGCCGTCACCGAGCCAAGAAGGAACTGCTCGAACATGAAGCCATGAGACGGCATCATGATCAGATCGGCATTTTCTGCCTGGGCCGTCTCCACGATTGCCCGAGCGGGGTCGCCTTTCAGCAACATGCGTCGGATGGCAAGACCATCTAATTCGGCCTCGAAGGACTGGTCCAGCTTCTTGGCTTCTTTAGTGATCTCTGTCAGAAGATCCCAACCGTTGATCTCGCCGGCGGTCTCCGGCACGCCGGCGGCATGGCTCTCCGGCGTCACAACGTGCAACATCACGATTCCAGAATTGAAATGGTGGGCCAATGTCGTGGCCTGATGAAACACATCCAGTGAAGCAATTGGGATGTCCACTGGTAAGAGAATTTTCTTAATATTCCTCATCGCGCACCAACCGTGAACTTCGCCTTGTCGTTTACGAGCCGTTTGTAGGCGAGCTTGAGGATCCCTTTCACGGCGCGGTCCTTTATTGACTATTCGCACGCCGATGACCCACTCTTGTGGTTGCGTCCAAGGGTTCTTTCACAGTCGATTCAATGAGTTAAGTGGATGAGACATCGCAACGAGGAAGTGCCGTTACCTGCACGCGATATCAGGTTGGCGTTGTTTCGTCATTGTGACGATATCCTTTGCCCTCCCTGCTCTTCACCTCATGCGCGAGTTAGCCCTAACTCCAGGTACAGCCACATTTTTCATTTTGTCCGTCTCTGTGCGATTTGGGTTCTGAACTGCACGGTATTCAATCGAAACCTTTGAGGCTCGATGGCGGGCAAACGAGGACATCTGGTTCGTTGTGAAACTGCAGTCGATCTTGGACGGCTCGACTGCGAATGACGTCAGGTCAGTCAATAGGGGAATATGTGATGTTGAAAATTAACGTGGAAGAGAAAGTGGATTTCACTACGTTCCGACTCGAAGGCAAGCTGGCAGGCGATTGGGTGAGGGAATTAGAGCGATGCTGGACCTGCGCCAAACGCACCGAGCCCGGGATGCGGTTCAAAGTTGATCTGAACGGCGTAAGTTTTGTGGACGAAAAGGGCAAAGCTCTTCTCGAAAGCATGGTCTCAGAGGGTGTTGAGTTACTGGCCAATAATCCGATGATGACGTCACTAGCGCAAAGCATCGTCGAAAATGCATCGGCTGGCAGCCGGGGCAAAGACTCCGTGGAAAATAATCTGCCCTCGAATCTCCTGCTGGGAGATTAGAGACCGGGTGACATTTCTGATCGGCATGGGTCTGGGACGGATCGCTGGGGCAGTTGTCTGGAGTTCAACAAGCCATTCCGGGGAATGGGTAGTACTTCTTCGAGATAGGCTCTTAGTTGAGGAATGCGCTTGTCCGGTGGACGAATCATCTCCGAAGTGTAAGAATTTCAACATCCTAGATTTCCGCAAAGGCTGTGCAATTGAAATCCAATCTCCTAGTAACTGCTCTTTTTCTCGTCGTCACATTGGTGGCCTTGCCTGTTGTCGCGGCGCCCGCCACATTGAGCAGGCCAGCGGCGCCGCTGAGCGGCGAATATCGTTTGCGGTTTTTTCATACGCACACAGGCGAAAAACTGGATGTCGTGTACAGGGACGGCGAATCCTACATTCCCGCGGCGCTTGCCGAACTCGATCACTTTCTGCGCGATCACCGAACGGGCGAAGTGCGCCACTATGATCCGCGGCTGTTCGACCTTCTGCATGAATTATTAGAAACTGCGGGTCGCCCCGACGCGCAGATTGATGTTGTGTGTGGGTACCGCACTCCATGGAGCAACGCATATTTGAGGAACCACGGCCATGGCGTTGCCCTGCATAGTCTCCACATGCAGGCCATGGCCATCGATATACGCCTGCCTGGAACCAGCACAGCGAAACTTCGCGATCTGGCGCTAGCGCTGCATGAAGGGGGAGTCGGGTATTACGCCGACTCTGACTTTGTTCATGTGGATGTGGGCCGAGTGCGGCGTTGGTAGTAATTCGCGAGTCTCTTCGTCGAGCAGATTAGTCGCTTGGATATGGGTAGCCCTTCGCGAGCACCCGTTTCAGCGCTGCGTCATGCCCATAAATATCCTCAAAGAAGTGGACTTCACCTTTGTCATCCGCGATAGCGGTTCCGTAGAGAATCAGGACCGGGATGGGTTTGACGAGGTCGACTTGGACATTGTCCTTGCCGGTTTGCATAGCTGACAGGACACGAGCTCTGTCCCAGCCGGGTTTGTTGCGAAGTACCCACGTCGTAAGGTCAACCGGATTTTCGACGCGAATGCATCCGTGGCTGAAATCGCGGCGCGGTCGGGCGAATAGCTCAGGGGACGGCGTGCTGTGCAGGTAGACGTTATATTCATTCGGGAACATCAACTTCACAAGCCCAAGGGCATTGTTGGGACCCGGCCGCTGGCGAACTGCCAGAGTACCAGCCCGCAACCGTCGCAGGATGTCGTCGCTGATTGGCCCACTCGTGATGACGTCGCCTCCGTGGGTCACCACTTCAAAACCTTTCTTTGCGATGTAGGATCGATCGCGCTCAATGGCCGGCACAGTCTCACTGCGCTGAATGCTTAAAGGAACATTCCAGTAGGGGCGGAATATTACGAACTTCATGTCCTTCGCGAAGACGGGGGTCTGGCGGCGGTAGGCGCGGCCTACAACCACGTTCATCGCCAGGGCAACTTTGTCGCTTTGATCGAAGGCACGCAAGCGAAATTCCGGAATATTGACAATGATGGGCGGCTGCGAGAACTCATGTGGCAGCCAGCGCCAGCGCTCCAGTGTCAACTGCAATTGGGAAACCCGCTGGCTGAGCGGGATATTTAGTTCTTTGACCGTCGCTTCATCAAGATGCCCATTTTGTTGCAGGCCATGCCTGCTTTGGAAATGCGCTACGCCATTAGCCAATGCAGTCGTATACACATCCGCGGTTTCCGTCAGACAAGCATCTGATTGCAAATCCCCCAAGAGGCACAAAAGCCGCTGCAAACGTTTCGTGCCAGAGTATCGATCGCCGGGTACGACTGGCCGCTTCGGAACTGTGAGCTGCTCTCCATCATCCCGCTGAGCAAGTTGACGATACAGTCCGAGTGCCTTCACTGTCCGGCGATAACCCTCGAATGGCGGTTCCACCGTCGCTAGCGCGGCCTCTACATCCGGCGAGCGCACGAGTCGCTCACGAACGAAATGGGACAAGTCGTACCTGTTGTGCTCAACGTCAAACCCGAAGTGGAAATAACGTGGATTGACCCTTCCAAGGTGTAGATCCGAAAGATATCGCATCACCGAAACCGTCAACGCCAAGTCGAAGTGGGCGAGATCGGTTGTCGAAGCTGATCGTAGCTTCTCGATCCGAGCGGGCCAAAGCGTACCGTCATAGTCTTCAGGGTTCAGACCCTTGGTGTCAGCCTGCTTGAGGCCTGAAATCATCTCTTGCGCTTGCGGCGTTGGGCTTGAGTTCTGAATCCAGGCGGGGGCGTAATCGGTGGGCTCATAAAACTGGTGTATATGGACCAGGTAGTCCGAATAGTCAGGCCAGCGGAGTTCTGGAAGTGTCGCGCGACTGGCAAGTGCGCGGAGTTCGTCTTGCACGGTCGGCGAGTCGGTGAGGCGGGCGGTTTCAAACTCATTGTCGGCCGCAGCCGAAGCGGTTCTTCTTTCGGTGGCTTGCAGATGTGCTACGGCAAACCCCGCTGGCAGAAACAGGAGTAGGAGGACAAAGGCAAAAATGTGGGCAGCGCGTAGAACGCCGGCTTTCATCTGGGTACTCAACTTGAAGCGACTCCAGTTCATCGGCCTCGATTGTCTTGCACAAATTCGGCGCGCCGGTTCCGCTGAGAACAGTCTTCGCTATGCTCGGCACAAACGGGTCTGTCTTTACCAAAGCTCGCGGTCTCGATGTGGTCGGGACTCACACCTGCCTGAACCAAGGCCTGCTAACAGTTTCGGCGCGCTCTGCGCCGAGCGTCAAGTTGTACTCCGTGGATCCGCTATCGTCGCAGTTTTCCTCAATGACCACTCTGAGGTCAGGGTGTTGAAGCAAGGCTTGCACATCGAGGAACAGCGGACGCCGTCAAAATGGTGAGTCCGTGTGGGCCTGCGACAATGTTGACGGAGATCACCGACCGCCGAAAGTAGGGAATGAGAGTTTCGGCGAATGCAACGAAGGCATTGAAGAATGGATATGGAAAAACGTTGGTGCGAGGCGGCGGTTTGTTTCCCGGCTACGCGAGCTCAGTGCGATGTCTCAGGCCGAGAATAGATCGCTACGGGAGATTTGTAGTTTGCGCATTTTTGAATTCAAGGTCGTGCGCTTCATCCCCAGCTTTCCCGCTGCGCTGGCAATAACGCCATTTGCTTCGCGGAGAGCGCGGAGGATGAGCTCCTTTTCTGAGGCCTCCAGCGTTTGGACCTTCGTGCTCAGGGGAGTTGGCGCGCCGCCATCTTTCAACTCGGCAAGCGAGACGTTGAGAACCGGTCCTTTGGAGAGAATCAGAGCCCGCTCAATTACGTTCTCCAACTCGCGGACATTACCCGGCCAATGCCAGCGCGATAGGGCGCGCATCGTGTCTGCCGGAATTTTCTCAATGTGCTTGCCCATTCGCTTCGCGTGCTTGTTCACGAAAAAATTGACCAGCAAGGGAATATCTGTAGCTCGCTCACGCAACGGAGGCACATGGATGGGAAAGATGTTGAGCCGGTAAAACAAGTCCTGGCGAAACTCCCGGTGAGCGACCATCTGAGGGAGGTCGCGATTGGTCGCGACTATCAGCCTTGCGTCTACGCGGATCGTGCGTGTGCCGCCCAGCCTCTCAAATTCCTGCTCTTGAAGAACGCGCAGTAGCTTGGGTTGCAGTTCCAGTGCAATATCGCCGACCTCGTCCAGGAAGAGGGTTCCCTTGTTTGCGAGCTCGACTCGTCCGACCTTTTGAGCGATAGCACCGGTAAACGCTCCCTTTTCGTGGCCGAAAAGTTCGCTCTCCAACAACCCTGTGGGAATTGCAGCGCAATTTAGCTTCACCAGCGCCCGGTCGCGACGATGGCTAAGATGATGAATGGCGCGGGCAATCAATTCCTTCCCGGTGCCGGTTTCTCCAAGAATCATGACCGTCGAGTCTGTGCAGGCCACGGTTTCCACTCGCTGGAGGACCTGCTTCAGCCCGGCGCTTTCCCCTGTGATTTCTTCGAAATTGTGTATGGTTCGGATTTCATCTTCAAGGTAACCCTTCTCCTCCGCCAGCTTGGTTTTGAGTTCAGCGATTTCTTGAAATGCCAAGGTGTTCTCGATGGCGATCGCCACTTGTCCCGCCGCTCGCAACAGGAAATCAACGGCCTCCTGGCTGAATGCGTTCTCATCCCGGCGAGCGAGCGTCATCACTCCAAGCGTCCGATTTCTGCTGATCAGGGGTAGAGCGCAGATAAACCTCAGGCCCTCTGCGCGAGACAGTGGAGTCGCTATGGGAGCTTCCTGCTCATGAATGACATCCACTACGAGAGACTTGCCGGTTTTGAATACCCTGCCTATCGCGGACCCCTCGACCGGCTCCAGCAAATCCTCCGCCAAGAATCCCTTGCTTCCCGGGAAGTCCATCGCGAACTGGCGCAATTTGCCTTGCTCCACATCCGGCAGCCACACCGCGACACCGTCGAAGTGCATGACTTGCCGAATACTCGCCGCGACCGTTCGAAGGAGATCACGAAGCTCCAAATTCGAGACCAGCGTGTTCGCCATGTCCAGGAGCAACTTCAGTCGGTCGTGTTCGCGTTGCAGATCCGCGCCTGCGCTCGGCGACTTGTGGGAGTCGAATGAGCGGTCCGGTATCGGCAAGGAGCTCATCCGTCAACCTCCTGAAGTTCAGTGTCGCGGTCGCTGCGCGTGCCAATCGCGCTGGTCTGTGCGATAAGCTGAGAGAGGTCCTCATCATATCATTTGGTCGAGCAAAGGCAGGCTCGTTCTCGCCCTGCCGAGCACATCATACGAAGTTGAACATCGCGGCCGGCGCAGGAGCCTCCGGCCGCGAATTCATGTTCGACTACTTGAGCGCTGGGTCGTCGGGGCGAGATGGAAGAGAGCTTTGCCAGTTCATTATTTCGGGCAGGTCCTCGAGATGTTCCCGAATATAGACGTGGTGTTCGTACAGTTTTCGGTTGAACGTGTCGGATCACGTCAGAAACCTGCGAGCGCAGCCGGGGAACGTACTTGAACGCATCCATTGCCAGATGGAACCGGAAACCGCCATCAAAGACGCGCTGGCGCTGAAGTAGAATACTTGGAAGTCATGAAGTCTACGTTCTAAAATCCCCCCAACGGGCAAGCTAAAGCGTTGACTGGGATGCAAGGTACCCTCGGGATCGATGCTGCTAACTTCCACTGGGTGAAGGCCGAGGCCAAAGTTGTGCGTCCCGTCTGGATCTATGGTTTCGTCGCACCAGATAGAACCTGGAACGCATCATGTCATCCTTCCATAACAGGAGTATTGAGATGCACAAGATCGTCCTGCTTCGCCACGGAGAGAGCGTCTGGAACAAAGAAAATTTGTTTACCGGTTGGACGGATGTGGACCTATCGGACGAGGGCAGACAACAGGCCAAGGAGGCGGGTCGCCTGCTTAAGGAACAGGGATATTCCTTCGACATTGCCTTCACGTCGCTGTTGAAACGAGCGATACGTACGCTGTGGATCGTATTAGACGAGATGGATCTCATGTGGATTCCCGTTCAACGCGACTGGCGACTCAACGAACGACATTACGGGGCATTGCAAGGCCTCAACAAAGCCGAAACGGCAGCGAAGTATGGGGAACAACAGGTGAAGCTATGGCGGCGCAGTTACGATATTCGGCCGCCGGCGCTCGACGAGGCAGACCCACGCAATCCTGGGAATGATCCACGCTACAAAGACATCCCAAAACAACAACTTCCTCTCACTGAATGCCTCAAAGATACGGTGGCGCGCTTTCTGCCCTGCTGGCAACAACTGATTGCCCCTAGCATCCGGTCGGGAAAGCGAGTATTAATTGCGGCCCATGGCAATAGCCTACGGGCCCTAGTGAAGTATTTGGAGGATGTCCCGGACGACCAGATTGTTGATCTGAACATTCCTACCGGTGTTCCGCTAGTGGAGGAGCTTGACGATAACTTCAAGTCTCTTCGTCACTATTATCTTGGAGATCCGGAACGAATCCAGCAGGCGATCAGCGGGGTGGCAAGCACCGGCAGTCTCTAAGTAAAAGATCAATTGATCCTATTCATTGCAGACATCGGCCACGATTAGGTCGTGCCGCCGAAACGCTCAAAGAGTCTCGCGGTAATCACCCCAAAGACGAAGCCTCCAACATGAGCTGTATAAGCGACGCCACCGCCCTTTACATCTGCCACAGCACCGACCTGACTGAAGAATTGGATGATGAACCAGAGTCCGATCAAGAGGGCAGCGGGAATAAAGGTAATGCGGGCAAACCAGCCAAATATAAGCAGCGCGCGTATCTTATCCGTAGGATAAGTAATCAAAAAGGCGCCCATCACTCCTGCAATCGCGCCACTGGCGCCCAGATTTGGAACCGTGGAACTCGGCATAGCTGCAATCTGTGCCGCCGAAGCCACAACCCCACTGAGCAGATAAAACACCAGGTAGCCTAGCCGCCCCATCGCCTCTTCGATTTCCGGGCCGAATGCCCATAGGAACACCATGTTCCCAATAATGTGCATCCAGCCGGCGTGCATAAACAGCGCCGTCAAAATGGTGATCAAGTGCCGGCCGGCAACAATATCGGCGGGGATTACCGACCATTGTTTTACAAATTCCTCACCGCCCATCATTTCCAAAACGAAGACGACTGCGTTCACAACAATGATCGCGGTCGTGACGACGGGGAAACTACTGGGCCGCCGAGATGCGTCCGATAAGGGGATCATGCCGCCCATGGTGTCTGCCTCCGTTTCTCGGGATATGCCCCTTCAGCAAATGTGTCGGCATCGAAGCCACCGTGGTCGCGACAGACCGAATAATCGCGGCGGTGCCGAGCAGCAGCAACACGATGTGCTCGCGCCTCAGCTTGCTTTCGCCTTCGCTTCGATCCCTTTTACCGACTTCTCGAAATCAGCGATCCGGGCCTCGATATCGGCTTTCTTCTGCTCCCACCGGCCCCCGCCCGACTTCTTCAACTCGTGCAGCTTCTGCAGGATCATCCGCATCTGGGTCAGCAGATCTGTAATTGCTCTGACTTCGACGTTCGCTTTCGCTGTTTCAGCCCGTGCTTTCCGCGTGTCCAGCTGCGCTTCAGCAGTGTGGATCTGGGCCTCCAACTTGTCGACGATTGCATCTGGGTTTCCGAATCGGGGAAAAAGGCCTTGCAGACGAATAACTGCTGCGAAATCGATAGGTTAGATTCGAGGCTTTAGGCGCCGTCTGTGCTGCTGGAACCAGCTTCTCCGGCACTATTCCGTCACTGTGGCGAACCGATCAAGCGGCTAAACCCCATGCTGCGGACGCGGATCGTGCGTAAGCTGCTGACTCGAACGGGGAAATTGATCCAGTGGGAGCCGCAAGGCATTGGGAACCGCACGTGCATCCTCAAATTATTGAGGATTGACGCCGTTATTCGTGGCAAGAGTGTGGAGCACTGGACCCTGCCCGAAGCAAGCACGGCCTGCGGAATGGAGGAGGTATGTCACAACTCAGTACCCCTGTTGAAATCTCGTTGAAGAATATTTTGGTGGCCACTGATTTTTCTCCAGCTGCATATGCTGCACTCACGCGCGTAATGTCGATCGCGAGACACTTCAATTCTGTGGTTCATCTTGTTCATGTTATTCATCCTCCGGAGATTGATATCGCTCCGGCGGCGAATTCAGAGATAGGCCGTCAGGTCCACACAGATGCTCGACGGCAGTTGGAGCTTTTCGAGACCGCGGCGGGAACCGTTCCGCACCGCACATGGCTACGGGAAGGGAAAGTTTCGGAGGCGGTTGAGGACCTTGCCAGGTCACAGCATATTGACCTGGTAGTTGTGGGTTCCAGCGGGAAGTCGGAATTGAAGAAGTTCTTTCTCGGATCAGTTGCAGAAGAGATTGTCCGCAGCGCTACGTGTCCCGTCCTGGCAGTAGGACCGCACGTGTCTTCCACCGGCGGTGGTGAGCGGTTAACTCAACTACTCTATGTCACCCACTTCTGGGAGGAATCACATTATGGTTTGCAGTTTGCGATCCACCTCGCGATTCAGTACAAGGCCCGTCTCTTGCTTTTGCACGTTATCGAACAGGAAAAGCCCACGCAATCAGATGATGCATGGCTCAGAGAGTACCGTCGGATTCTGCGGAACCTTTTGCCGGAAGACGCCGGCGCTCTTGTCGTGGAACCGGTATTGAGAGTCGAGGTTACTAAGAATTCTACGGCACGTATTCTCCAAGTGGCGGACGAAATTGCGGCCGACCTTGTCGTCATGGACATTCGTCCCGAAGAACCATGGGCTACTCACTTGCGCGACAAAGTCTCTGAGATTATTTCTTGGGCAAACTGCCCCATTCTAACGGTGCGTACCAAACCGGAGCACAACGGAGAGGAGAAATAGGTTGGGTAAGCCGATGAAGAAAATTCTTTCCGTTGAAAACTTATCGGTACATTTGGATGGGCACAGCATTATATCGAATGACCGCGCGAGTGTAGCTCACAAGCGAGAGTCCGGACCGCGTTTCTTGAATTTGAACCGACCCAAGAAGGTCAAAGGCAGACAGTATGAAAATTCTACTTGCAATCGATTCTTCAACCGCATCGCAATATGTCGTAAATATGGCGGCCGCCCGCCCGTGGCCTTCCGGTACGCTATTTTGTGTGCTTAGCATTGTCGATATGCGCCTGTGGAATGGACTGCCACAGCTCATCGAAGATGCACAACGTGAGGCACAATTCCTGGTGAAGGGCGCAGCGGAGAAACTTACCCAATCTGGACACGAAGTTTTTTCAGAAGTCCAATTGGGTTTACCGAAGAAAGCCATCCCAGAATGCGCCAAGCAATGGGACGCCGACCTCGTGATGGTGGGCGCGCACGGCCGAAGTGCGTTGACTCGATTGCTCTTGGGCAGTGTTGCGCGGGCGGTTCTGCACACGTCGTACTGCTCGGTTGAGATCGTACGGCCCGGTCCCACTCCCTCAACACCGTCGGATGGGATGAAGATACTGCTCGCCACGGATGGCTCGGAGTGTTCTGCCAAAGCTGTTTATTCGGTTGCGAATCGCCCATGGCCCCCGAAAAGTCAAATCAGGATCATCAGTGTAGTAGACCTTTCGATCGTAGAAACTCAATCCACTGCGCCGCCAATGTATATTGAGTACCCCGAAAGCGTGCTCGAATCGCTGATCAACGACGCACGCACGCGCGCAGAAGATGCGGTTCGCGATGCTCAAAAGGTTTTAGGCGCTACGGGCTTGGTATGCCAGGGCGAGACAACACCAGCGGGCGAACCTCGAACGTTCATTCTTGATGAAGCAAAGGCGTGGGATGCGGATTTGATTGTGCTCGGTTCCCATGGCAGGCACGGATGGGATCGGTTGATAATGGGGAGCGTTGCTGAATCAGTCGCCATGCATGCCCACTGTTCTGTTGAGGTAGTTCGGAGCTAGCCGAGAGAATCCAGAGACCACGCGGATTCGGCTGTTTCCCGAAGTGACTCCGGGAGCAGACCACGCGGCATGTTTGGCCGCCTGGCGTTCGGAGCAGGAAGAAACTGTGCCCTTCAAGGCGCGTCGTGTCTAGTCGTGTCTAAATGACAGATGCCAAATGCTGTTAGTGCCTGAGTTTTCCGATCACATACAGCACCAGGGAAAGTACTATGCTCAGAAGGATGCAGGTCGTCAGCGGAAAATAGAAGGTGGTGTTCTTTCCATGGTAGATGATGTCTCCAGGCAGTCGTCCGATAGGCAGGTTGGTGCGTCCCAGCAGAACGAGGATGAGTCCCACCGCCACGAGGACCACACCGAAGAGAACCAATATCTTTCCAAAACCAGCCATTAACAACCTCTCCCGTCGTAATCACGTCGCGAGGATTCTATCGCCGTCATATTTCTCCTCATAGACCCATCCGGGTTTGTCGAAGGGCTTAGGAACGAGCGTGGCAAGCATGGGCTGAACTCGAAATGGAATCCTGTTCGTCAAGATGCCCGCCTTCTCCGCTCGCTGTGCCCTGACGCCAATGTCGGGCTGGTTGGGTTTCGCCTTTCGCTGCTCGGATCGCCGTGCGAAGCTCTGTCGACATCGCCCCTACCGCCCACAAGAAGACGGCATTTCTCATCGAAACCGGTACGCAGGAACCACATATCTGCGACCACGCGCCGGCAAAATATCTTGCTTGTAAATAGCAATCTGGCGGAAATGTTGCGCAAAGCTGATGGCAAGTGCTGCGCCACGGCTTCGAGAGACTCCTGCCCTGTACTAAGTCGGCGTCCCAACTCTTCAGGGTAGGCTGCCAGCCGATTGCGCGAATAAGTTTTCTCGGCAGTCTGGATTACTTCGGCGGCCAAAAGTCCCGACTGGACCGCGGGTCGAATACCTTCTCCGCTTTGCGGATACGCCAAACCGGCCGCATCACCGATCAGCATGCTCGCATTGCGGACTAGCCTTCGTGGTGAGCGGCCGAACAGGAAGTATGCATGGCCCCGGAACTCATCAGGCAAACTAGTCGAGAGCTTGCCACTTTGCTTCAGGAAATTGCAAAACCCGCGAACATGATCTGGAAGGCCACGCGGATCTAATCGGCCCAGACCGATATTCAAGTAATCGCCCTTGCGGAAACACCAGCCATATCCCTGCATGTCATTACAGAAATAGAGCTCGGGCATTTCACCGCGGACGGCGCAAGAGGCCGCCTGTTTTAAGTTCATTTGAAATTCGATCTCTTGAGCAACTACTGGCTGTCCGACATCAGGTCCGCCAAGATATCGAGCGACGGGGCAGAAGTGGCCGCCTGCCCCTACCAGCAATCGAGCCTTGATCTCGCCATTGATGATCCAGCCGTCATCGGTCCACTCAATGCTTCCGACTTCCGTCTCCTCTCGATAGCGAGCGCAACAGCGCCTTAGCAGGTACTCGTCAAACTCGCAGCGGCGGATCCCATAGCTAACAATTCGACTGTAGCCGACATCAAGCCCGCCGTCGCCGATGCAGCCGATCTTGAATCCAGTTATAGGTTGCAGAGTTCTTGTTTGCCCATATTCTTCAGGGCGGATATGCAGCATATCGAACACAGCTGGTGTGATCCAGCCTCCGCAAACCTTATCCCTCGGAAACTTGCTTTTCTCGAGGATCAGCACATCCAGCCCTGAAGATCGGAGTCCCCAGGCGCAAGACGATCCCGCCGGTCCGGCGCCGACGATCAGGACATCGCATGAATCCATGGCTGATCCTCTTGTTTCTGCGCGGCGGCGGCATCGTTGCCGAGATAGGCCCTGGTCCATGGAATCCCTCGGCATTCGCGTCCGGCAAACACGATTTGAAAAAGTTGAAGCGAACCGACCTTGAATGCCGCAATCGAGCCCGCCAGGTAAAGTCGCCACATTCTGGCAAACTCGGACCCGAATCTCTCTGCCACGACGTCATAGGAGCGCTCAAACCTTCGCAGCCAGTGTTCCAGGGTCTTGGCGTAATGCAATCGGAGGTTTTCTACATCCAGGACGCTGAAATCGGAAGGCTCGAGTATCTGCATCGCTTCCCGGAGAGCGGGCGCATGGGCTCCGGGGAAAACACGCTTACGAATCCACACGCTAAAAGGCTGGGGAGAATTTCGCCCGATAAAGTGCAGCAAGCCGCGGCCAGAGTCTCCGATTGCGTCGTGGATCACTCGACCCATTTGACTGTAGTGCTCCGCTCCAACATGCTCGACCATTCCAAGGGAGACGAAAGCGTCGAAGCGACCACGGATATTCCGATAGTCATCCTCAATGAACTCGACTTGGGCCGAGAGGCCCTGTTCCTTCGCTCTTGCCCGCGCAAACACAATCTGTTCGTGAGAAATGTTGAATGCCTTAACCCGCACACCATAATGTTCGGCCATATGCAGCGACAATGCGCCCCAGCCACAACCAGCCTCGACCACGGTCTCGCCCGGGTGCAACCAAAGCTTCTTGCACACCAGATCGAGCTTTGCTCGCTGGGCTTCCTCTAAACTTGCCGCGCGCTCGGGAAAGTACGCGCAGGTGTACACCATCTTGGAATCGAGCCAAAGCTTGTAGAAATCTGCCGGGAGATCGTAATGATGATGGATGTTTTTGTGTGAACCCTCCAGTGAGTTCGACTGGAACCACTTCAGCCACGCAGAAATTAACTTCAAGTTCCAACTGGGGGTCCGCGAGGTGGATTGGAAGAGGGTCCCGAGCACTGAGATCATGTCGCCATCAATATCGAGGCGGCCTTCGCTGTAGGCATCGCCGAAGCTTACTTCGGGATTCAACAACAGCGCTGCAAGTGTATGTCGGTTGTCGACCCAAATTGTGGGCACTGCTGGAGATAGTCGCGAAGTGGGAGCGCTCTTACACGGCAGTGCCAGCCGAACATCAACGGGACGTGCGATTCTGCGAACGGCACTCAACAAGCTGCGGTCCGCCCAGGAAAGGGCGCCAGTCATTTGGATACTCCAAGCAATCCTTTTCAGGAAGTTGGCGACACTACTTGATTGCAGTTTGGAGTCCTTTATCTTCCCCGAGCGGCGAACATCCTAAATGCATATTGGACCGAGACTTAAACGGCTATTCAGAAAACAAAGATTCTCAGGCGACGGTGCTATTTCGCCAAAATGACGAAGCAAGAAACGATTCAGGTAATCCAATCTGCCGGCAAGACTTGAGTTCCAAGCTGTGCAACTTGCTGCTCCTCAAGCATTTCAGCGTGGCTCCGATTGATTGACGGGAAGATCAAAAGTCGTGCAGCACCAAAACCGAGTTTCGGTGGAGCGTTGGAGCGAAACCGGTAACCCACGGGAGGCTCCTCAGCATTCGCCTTTTTGGACGAGTTCCACGGGCATGTCGCTTAGCTTGGCATAAATCCGGCTCCTTCGTAGTAGAGGCCACCAATCGTATAGATAGATCTGCATCGGCCGCCACATGGCAACCCACCCGGCAATCGTAAAGCTCTCCCGCACAACAGCAGCCCAGGTGCCCACTTCATGACCTACCAATATTTTGCTGAGGAGTAGACATGCGGCCAAGAACAGCAGCCCGATAAAAAGACTGGTACGGCCTTGCCTCAGGAGCCGTTTGAACTCTAAGTCAGTAATTTCAGCGCGATGAGCAAAGTGGTTGTGGACGGCCGCCCTGATCAGTTCCTGGGGGTCTTCGGTCGGCCACTGGTCCAGGTAGATGCGCAGCTTGAGCGGAGCCTTAGGGGGGAATTCTTGGGCCCAGCTTACGATGAATTCTTCCGCGTCGTCGTCGAGATCCTTTTCAATGAAAGGGGAAGGGTCCATCGAATTGAAGAGCTGGTTCATGTCACGCAGTTTCAGACTTATAACGCGCGGCTGTCCCCGGTCTGAAGCGGTAGTGTCTGAAAATGAAAGACGCATATGCGAATCTCTGCTGTTTTCGGTTTTACCAGATATCGGCTGTTTCCTGCTGTTGCTAGAACGCCATCTGGTGCGTCGGCCTTGTCAAACGAGGCCTAACTTCTGGGTCGGCCGCAAGGCCCCGCATCGGCAATCTGGTGCCCGCAATGAAAGGGACGCAGATCGTTTATGTACCGAATATCGGAAGATATGCATCACAGCGTTATCAACATCATGTTCCTCAACACGTATTCGCACGTATGTCCGAACAAGCTGCTGATTCTTGTTGCGATTTTGCTCCGACCCGAAATACTAGGGCACATATCCCGGGCCTCGTAACACCTTGCCGGGCAGGGCTCCAGTCATCTTGCCGTTTTCAATGACAGGGACGCCGTTGACCAGCACGAAGTCCATCCCTTGTGAAAGCTGATTGGGATTGTCGAAGGTCGCCAGATCGCGAATCGTTTCTGGATCGAAGATGACTACATCTGCCCACATGCCCTGTTTCAGCACACCTCGATCTGTAAACCTCATGCGCTGGGCGGGTAGTGCCGAGAATTTGCGGATGGCGTCTTCCAAAGTCAGTTTCTTTTCCTCTCTTACATACTTACGCAGAATGCGCGGAAATGTGCCGTAGGCGCGAGGATGAGGATGCTCCTCACCCAGAATGCCTTCCAGTGATGTTCCCTCCGAATCGTTGTCGATGGAAACCCATGGCTGCTGGAGAGCGAGCGCCACATCCGGTTCGGACATTCCGAAGACAGCGCAGTAGGTAAATGCTTTGTCCTCGATCAGGAGGTCAAACAGCGCATCCATCGGATCCTTGTTCCAAATGGCGGCGATATCGCTGAGGCGCTTGCCTTGGAATTGCTTGAGTGCCGGATTCTGGACGACGCCGATCATTACATCCTGCGGACTTTTAATTTCCTGCCACTCGTTATCCCAGTCCCGTGAGGGAGTCTCCAAATCCTTGCGCATACGCGCCCGCATTGCCGGATCTTTGAGCCGGTCCACGAGTTTGGCATCGCCCCCATCGTGGGCCCAGGGCGGAATAAACGCAGATAAGGTGTTGAACCATGCCGTGTATGCATAGGTGTTCGCGGAGATATCCACGCCTTGCGCCCGCGCTTCGTTGATCTTTGCGACCACCTCGGGCATGCGCCCCCAGTTGTTTTTGCCGGCTACTTTCAGATGCCAGATTTCCACCGGAATATGCGCTTGCTTTCCAATGCGCGCCGCCTCGTCAATAGCGTCGAGAACGCTGTCACTCTCATTGCGCATATGGGTGGCATAGATGCCGCCGAATGGGGCAGCTTCCGAAGCAAGAGCGATGAGTTCTTCGGTCTTGGCATAGGGGGCGGGCGCATATTCAAGAGCAGTCGAGACACCAACCGCTCCGTCGTGCATGGCATCGCGAACCAGAGATTTCATTTGGTCAAGCTGCGCTGGGGTCGGTTGCTTGTCGTCATCGCCCAGCACCATGCGGCGAACCTGTGTGGCTCCGACATAGCTCGCAAGATTGATCCCCATGCCTTGCCGTTCCAGTCGAGCAAAATACTCGCGGAAGGTCCGCCAATCGGGGTTGATCTTGTAATGGGCGTAAACGGGCCGGTCAGCCTGAATGATGGTTTCGTTCAGCGGCGCGGCAGAGCCTCCTTCGCCCGTGACCTCGGTCGTTATGCCCTGGTAGATCTTGGAAGGCAGACGGGGATCTACCAGGATTGTGGTTTCGGACTGGCCCAACATATCAATGAAGCCGGGCGCGACCACTTTACCGCTGGCGTCCAACGTGCGTTTGCGAGCAGCAGCGGAGAGATTGCCGATGGCCGCGATGTGTCCGTTACGAATGCCAATGTCACCGGAATACCAGGGCGAGCCCGTACCGTCGATAATCCTGCCCTTGGTGATGACCAGATCGAAGGGCAATGCGGATTGCCCGAGAGATGAGCAGACCAACGACGTGCAGAAGAACAGGGTAAACACGACTGCCTTGCGGATCTGTTTCATGGTTGAGTTCCTTTCGGGATCCTGACGTACAAGCCGCAATTTCCACACCTCGCGTGCCCGCGAAATTAAGCCTCGGCAACCAACTCGGCCGAGACAGCAATCCAATGTGCCCACTATCGGCAAAAAATCGCCGATCGCCGTGCACAAAAAACTATACGGGATAAAGACGGCGAACGTGTATTTCAGCCTGTCGCGGAGTGTTTTTTCCCTGGGCAAAAAAAATGAACCGCGGATCAACCGCGGTTCATGAACGAGGCAAGCGGAGCGGAAACGACGAAGTAACGCGAAGACGATGAATCTATATTCGGTCAGCGAATGGTCGCAATATTGTGTCCGACCACAGCGCCTTCTCCCGCCACCATAAGCCGCAGAGACATACGCTCTGCTTTGTAGTGGTGAGAACGATGCAGAAGATAAGCGGCACCCAGGCAGGCGCCGAACCCAAGAGCCGAACCCACGGCATTTCCGGCTGGCCCTCGCGAGACGAATGGACGCATAAGAGGGTCCATTTCCTTGAACCCGTTATGCACCCCGATCTGCGTAGTAATTGTGTCGGCCACGAACAGGCTTCCCAACATCCCGAACCCAAATGTGTTCTCAGGCGTCCAGAAAGGACGATAAAAAAACCGATGATTCGTAGGATCCGGTAGCGGACCGCTGGCAGCAGGAATCGCCCCGGCGTGAGCCACCGTGCACAGCAGAACTATGAATAAAACATATCTCAATTTGTTTATCTCCGCGACGCTCTTTGTATCTCCAAGGTCAAGGTTAGGGCAGAAACACACCAAGGTACATGGCCCAAAGTAAGGAGAGTGGTGGCCTCAACGTAACCGCTATGGCCGCCCTCGGTAACTATGACTGAGGCTCAAAACGGAGTGCGTGGGCAGGTGTCGTGGTTCACACCTGCGTGGTCCACACCTGGATGATGGGCGGGAAACCGGCGGCGCAGCCCTGGAGGGAGTCCACACGGGCTTGTTCGGATTTCGTAACGAGTAATGCTTCAGTGAACAATGGTTTTTTTTCTAGCGCTAGGATGGCGACGTTGTGCTGGAGGATGGGCGGAGCTGGTTCGTGAGGTACCCCCCTCGCCGGGCTCCGCCTCCCTCTAAACCGACGAGGAGACCCGCACTTGTGCCACCGTCTTTCCGTCGAGAGACGCGGCCATGTGTTTTGCTGCCAGATAACGGTTGGCGACGGAATTTGACGGAGAGAGCAGCGTGGGGAACGCAAGCGCGGCGTTGAGCCGCAGGGCAGATGCCAGGCACCTCATTTTCAGCTGCACGGCTCGTTGCATGAGTTCCTGTCCCGAGGCGGCAATGCTCTCATCGGGATGATGGCGCGCTGACTGGCCGGCAGCGACCAGAATGCTGGCGTTTTGCGATAAGGCGGAGACATACATCTTTGCCGCCCGAATCCGGCATCGTTGCACCTTGCGGAACTCCGGACGAGGGAGGTTGAGCTTGAGGTAATGTTCTTCCTCCGGATCGGTCAAGTTTTCAAGGGCATCGAGGTCAACTGCAGTGAGAGAGGGCGTTAACTCAGATCCGACCTTCGGGAAGTGCCTCCGCAAAACCTGTAGCGCCAGGAACAAGACGAATACCAGGGCCGCGAACGCCAGAATGATCATGGATACGATCGATACCATCGCTAAACCATCCTCTCAAGTTTGGCGGCTTGTTCGAGCCACTGCGATTGATTGACCTCGGGGGGCACAGGACCACTTTCCTTGACCTGGGTGTAGTAAATCCAGATGAGAACCGCAATGTGAAAGACACCCATCTGGAAGATATCTACAAGTCGAAACATAGGGCGTGGCACGTGATTCTTGAAAAGCAGAATAAAGGGCTCAAGGCCGAAAGCCATCCCCATGCCAACCGAGATTCCGAATGCCATGGGCGACATTCGGACGCCCAGGAATGCATGCCAGAGAAAAACGAGAACCAGCAATCCGCATTGCGAAGTGTTGAGCGCCTCGACCACTACATATGCATTGGGTATCGGGTAATTGAGAGAGCCGTAATAAGTCGCTCCGATAAAGACAGAAGCCAGGACGATCATTACGGCCGTGACCCAATTGAGCAGCCGGCTGATATTCCGGTGCAGCAAGACGCCATTTATCACGGGCGCAAAAAACAACTCGCGGAGAATTCCGAAATGCAGGGCGATGCTTACAGCCCGATCCAGCACATCGACCTTTATGTAGACGAGGGGTGGAATTTTCAACCAATGCAAAGTGAAAAGTGCAACGAATTTGAGAAACTCGAATAGCAGATACAGGAAAAAGAACGGGAAGGACTTATGAAGTCTGCGGCGAAGCATCAGAACTGCCACAACGAGAAGGAGTAAGTGTGGAGCGACCCAGAAATAGAGCCAGATGTAGTTTACTAAATTCATTACTCGAACGCCGCCGTAGGGTCAATCTATCACCCAACGCGGCGGCGCTCAAGAGAGTTTTAGAGTCTACTGTCCGGCTATGGTGACGGAACGAGGGGGATCAGGTATCGGGTTTCCATCGGCATGGGCCAAAGTAGGGAGTACGGTTAACGTGGCAATAGCGAGGAGCAACAGCATGATCTTTGCTTTCAGTGTGTTCACGAGAAGTCCTTTCTGTGTTGAAATGGAATCTGGGTGAACGCAGTTTCCGGCGGATACGGGAAAGCAGCTGGCGAAAATGACCGCGGCGGGATTTTCGAAAAATGTAGCAACTCAGGAAAAGGCGGAAAGATGAGGCTGAAATCGGCTTACGAGGATCTGCGGGAAAGGACCTTGGGTAAAATCGAGGGGATCTGGGGCAAGTTAGCCTATGTCGCCGAGCGGCGTTCGCAAGATGGAACGTACCAACATTGGGGGCTGGAACGGGTTCACGGAGCCGCAGTGGTCCAGGAAGCGTTTGTGCGCGTGCACTACTCGCTGATCAATACAATCCTGCAGACGAGATTGCGCTTGCTGCGGGACGATCTCGCGCAAACCAGCGGCACGGCTGGAACTAACTCAGCTTCCTACGTTGCGGAACTGAAGGCAGGCTTGCCCCGGCTGCTGCCGTCGGACTGCCCGAAAATGACAGAGTTGCATTTGATTTCGGTCCTGAAGGCTCTCGCGTCGATCGAGATTCATTCGCAACCTGGTCGCCAATCCGCATGGCAACGCCCACAACCTGGCCGATTACTTCGGCCTCCTGAGGGTGCCTGAGAATCCGCACCGGCACAGGGGAGAGTGGATGCGGCTGAAGAACCAGCGCGTTCGTGCGCTGCGAGCACCAGCAGCAGGTGAAGCCATCACGCGTCTCCACAAAATATATGGGCCGTTCATATTCCGAACGCCATTGCCGCTCCGCAACGCGCCGGTTTGACTCATCGACCTGAACCAACGATCCCGGGTTCAGAATCGGATACATCGTGTAATCGTCACTTCCGACGTAAGCGTAGGTGTAGTTCTGCGAAGCCAGGTGGCTTAGCAAGGAAAGCGGGACCAGACCCCACTGCTGCACCATCCGGCCCAAATCCGAGGTTTCGCTCAGGTCGAACCCGGGGTCCAATCGGACAGGGATTTTCAACGCAGCCCGGTCGTTCTCCAAGGCTACGATATGGGAACGCGCGGGCTGCGACGATGCCCACTCCTGGTTGATTTCCTCCAGGTTGATGCCATAGAGCTGAAACAGCGCGGCCACAGGTTTACGGTAGATTGCAGCCAGCGAGTAGAAGCGGAAAATACTGGGCACAACCCCTTTCGTTTCGATGTCGGAGAGGCGACTCGGCGGGATCAGGTATTCCTCGCTGCCGCGATGCTGCGAGATCAGCATGCTGGCATTTTCAACATCCCGCATCGTCAGCCCGAGATGCTCGCGAATTTTGCGTAAGTCTATGCCTGCCGTGAGCATAGGTTCTCCTCAAAGAGCTGGTCCTTGAGTTCGTCTTAGGGCAACCGAGGTTGGGTGTTCGCCGCTGGCGGTAGCCAAAGAGCCTGAATTTTCCCATTTTGGGAATGCATTCATGAACCGGGACAAAGGCTCGTTGCATGCTTATATCATACTTAGTGTGCGCCTTTTCAAAGAAAATGTTCGGCTTTTGTAACGCATTGCGAGTGCGCTGCGTGGGGAGTTTCAGGAAAACGATCGACCGCGCGGATCCGCCGCACGCATCAGGTCACGCGCCTACAGATCTATCCAAGTTCCGATTTCGTAAATTTACGGCCGGACAATCGCAGATTGCGGGGAACAGACTTCAATACAACGTGGCATCTTCTGCAATAGGCTTGCATCCCAGCAGTGCTTTGCGCAATTGTTCTCTTTGTTTTCCGCTGAGCGCCGTGAATCGAAAACCATAATGCGTGCCTCGGGCCCGAGTCACAATGGTGGGGACCACGAGTTCAAACTGATTGGACAATGGAATCTTCAGTCTGGCTATTTCTCCGACCGCGAGCGCGCTGCCCGCAAACGCGCCGGCTCCGCTTTCACTCAAGTCACGCATCCATCCCTCAGCGAAGATAGTTTTGCCGTCCCGTACGAGTTCAATCCTGATTCTTGCCTCGAATTGGTACCGAGGCAGAATGCGATCGCGTCGCTGCTGTTCGGACTCGACAAAACTCACGAAACGCTCCCCACACAGTCCCTGATTGGGACGAACAGATCATTCAACAGGAACTTCCCAGCCCTCGTTCTTCATCTTCTGGTTTGACCAGTGTTGCAGTTTCTCGTAAAGCGCCGGTTCCACCACCACGAATCGGAGTCCCGCTCTTCCTCCAACATCGGCCCATACCAATCGTCCTTTAACCTGCATCGGGAGCTCGCTATCGGGAAGGAGAAAAGCGACGTCGAGTATTCCGGAAAAGCCGGCCGGATTACTGACCGCGTCCAATCCCATTCCTCCTACGCTGAGGTTGACGGCTTGCACCTGCAATTCCTTTCCGGCCGCATTCCTCAAGGTCACAAGGATATTCACTTTGGCGCGAAAGAACTTTTGCTGTTCCGGGCTAATGGTTCCCAGAGCTTTGGGAGCCTGTCCCGCTGGGACGTCGATTCCGTACTCCCGCAATTTCCGGCTGAGCGTCCGGCGCGAGATGCCAAGATGTTCGGCGGCCTGTGAACGGTGGCCGCCGCTGCGCTCGAGAGCGCGGATGATCATCTGTTCTTCCATATTTTCCAGGTTGTCAGTCGGCAACGCGGTTCGAACCGGGGTCGCCGCGGGGCCATCCTGCCGCAACTCGGCCATGACCTCGTCAGCGGTGATCTGCCCGTCGTCGGCAGACATCGCGAACTTCGCGACCAGGTTGCGCAGCTCGCGCACATTTCCCGGCCAGACATGAGCCTGCAAGGCTGCCAGGGCGTCGGTGGAAACAGTTCTTGCGGATGACTTCAGCTTGAGAAAGTGGCGGGCGAGTGCCGCCACGTCTTCCGGACGCTCACGCAGCGGGGGCACACGCAACTGAAACTGGCTCAGGCGGTGAAACAAATCCTTGCGGAATCGTCCTTCCTTCACCGCCAGTTCAAGATCCTGGTTTGTGGCCGCAACCACCCGCACGTTCACCGTGATTTTCCGATGACCTCCCAGCCGGTAATAGGGCATTCCATCGAGCACGCGCAGAAGCTTGACCTGAATCTGGGGTTGCAATTCGCCAATTTCATCCAGGAAAATAGTGCTTTTGTCGGCCAGTTCGAACAGACCTGGCTTGGAGCTGTCGGCGCCACTGAAGGCTCCTTTCTCATAGCCGAATAGCTCACTCTCCACCAGGTGCTCCGGAAGCGCCGCGCAGTTTATATCCACTAAAGCGTTCTTGCTCCGGTAGGAAGATTCATGAATGGTGCGCGCGACTAATTCCTTACCCGTGCCAGTTTCTCCAATGATCAAAACGGTTTCGGTGTGTCCCGCTACGCGGTCGACCATCCCCATGAATTTGTGCATCACCGGGCTGGCGATGACGAATTCAGTGTTGTCGATAACTCGCCGGGCAAGAGGAAGAACTGCCGGAGCCTGTGCAGGCGGGGAAAGGCGACCACTTTGCGTCGCGATGGCCTCGCCGTCCGATAGGTCGATGGCGATGCCCGCCATGCCGACCGGCCTGGAATTGGCGTCGCGTATCAGCGTCAAGCATAAGTGCCAGGTAAACTCACTGCCCGATTTGCCTCGGAGCGCGATCTTTGTCTGGAATCTGCCCCTCTCACGAACGGCTGGAATCGCCACGGTAGCCAGGAAATGACTGTCTCCGGAAAAGAGGTCGGAGAGATTTCTGCCAACTAATTCGTCAAGGGAGTATCCGTATTGGCTGAGTGCGGCATTACAGGCCGTGATGCTGCCTTCTAAGTCGGTTGCAAAAACAGGATCCTGCAAGCGATCCAGGATATCGTAAGAGAGATTTGCGCAGAGTGCACCGCCTGAAGGAGTGTTACCGCCGAGAGTCGCGCCGGATTTCTGTTGTTTCTCCATGAAGAGAGCCGAACGCAGGCGTGCTCCTTGCGCTCCAGGACTGAATCCTGAGTGGACTCAGACAATTGACCATCGGACGAAGACATCCGGCAGTTCAGCCCGCGTCGGAACCCGCTACGCAACGATGCTGACACAAGCGCAGCGGCTATGGCGAACTTTCGGGCGGGCTGCACAAAACGAAGGTAACGCGCGCATTTGGCATTGCCAATCTGTCCCGTTGCGCCAATCTGTCCCCGTTTTTTCGCTGGCCTCCCCCGAACGCCATCGCCTTTTCAATCACTTCGGTCATGGCACTTGGGTGGAATGATTCCGCCTCGGTTTGGTACACGTCGGCGGATTGGAGCAGATTTGCGATCTGGGGCGGTGGCACGGTAGCCAGTAGCACCACCCCCACAACAGAGTCCGTCACTACCCTGATTGATGGGGATACCGAGTAGGCAATCCACTTGCGACTGGCAGTTATGTCCCAGTGTGTGCGCTCACGAGTTAAGGCGCGCCTGGTTTCCGCACGGCAAGATGTTCGGAAGCCAGGCGCGTTGTTCTATGGTTACTTCGGTAAGTACCAGCGGTCTTCGACCTGCACTACGATCTCGTTGTAAGCGACTCGCAAAGTTACTCAACCAGCGGCCAGTTGACTGACCTACCGGCGATTGGACTCAGGTCTTGTAGGAGGCAGCTGTGTATTGGCGGCGGCGAGATGCCAGCCTGAAAGCAGGACCAGCCTGAAAGCAGGACACGAAAGGGAGAGCGTTTTGTAAGAAGCGCGATACATGTCCACGCGGGCCAAACTCTTCATCATTACGACCGCTGCTGTCGGCATTGGCGTGGTGGCGCACGCCGTCTGGTTCTGGCAGACCACAGACCTTCCGCGCTTCATTTGCTATCTGCTGATTGCCGCATTTGCCTCCGGGCTCAAAATCCAACTGCCCGGCATCGACGGCACCATGTCGGTGAACTTCCTGTTTATCTTGCTGGGCGTGCTCGAAATGAGCCTGCCCGAGACGCTTGCCATCGGGTGTATCGCAAGCTTGGTGCAATTGATTTGGGCGACGCGCCGCAGACTGGATCCGGCCAAGGTTCTCTTCAACGTCTTTAGCATGATGGCCACGGCCATCGCTATCTCCTATTTTGCATTCCATCGCCTTGAGCGGGTTCTTGGCGAAAGCGCGCCCTTGTTGCTGGTGGTGACCGCACTTGTCTTTTTCCTGGCGAACACCTTGCCGGTGACCATCATCATTTCCATCACCGAGGGAAAATCGCCACGCAAGGTTTGGTCGGAGTGCTACTTCTGGACGTTTCCGTATTATCTCGTCGGTGCGGCGGTTGCCGCTCTGGTGGATTTCATCAACCGGCATACAAGTTGGCAGACGACCTTGCTGGTTCTTCCCGTTATTTACTGGGTCTATCGTTCATACCGCCTGTATTTGGAACGTCTGGAAGCGGAGAAAAAGCAGGTTGAGATCGAGAAGCGTCACGTCGAAGATGTCGCTCAGCTGCACCTTCGGACCATCGAGGCCCTGGCGCTCGCCATCGAGGCGAAAGATCACACGACGCATAAGCATCTGCAACGTGTCCGCGTATACGCGCTCGAAATTGCAAAAGAGTTGGGCTTCGAGCCAGGGGAGATCGAGGCCCTGCGGGCGGCCGCCCTTTTGCACGATATCGGGAAACTCGCCGTTCCCGAACACATTATCAACAAACCCGGCCGCCTGACTCCTGAAGAATTCGAGAAGATGAAGATTCATCCGATCGTGGGTGCCGAGATCCTCCAGCGGGTCGCTTTCCCCTATCCGGTGGCGCCGATCGTGCGCGCGCATCATGAACGCTGGGACGGGGCCGGCTACCCTGACGGTCTCAAAGGCGAAGAGATTCCCAGAGGAGCTCGTGTGCTCGCAGCCGTCGATTGCCTCGACGCTCTCGCCTCTCACCGTCAATACCGCAACGCTCTTCCGCTTGAAGAGGCGATGGAGCAAGTCGTCAGCATGTCCGGAACATCGTTTGAGCCTGCGGTCGTGGAAGTGCTGAAGCGGCGCTACCACGAGTTGGAGGCCATGGCGGTCTCTTCAGGACCCGCGGAAATCTCGGGCCTTTCCCTTGACGTCCGCGTCGAACGGCAAGTTCAACCCGCTACCGGCTATGAGCAATCCGCGTCCCCAACGGCCGCCAACGAAGCCGACTTCCTTTCTTCAATTGCCTCCGCTCGCCAGGAAGCGCAGACCATGTTCGAACTGAGTCAGGATTTGGGGAATTCGCTTAGTCTTGGCGAAACCTTGTCTGTTCTGTCCATGCGGCTGCGCAAGCTGATCCCCTACGACTCCCTGGTGGTTTTCCTGCAGAAGGATGGCTATCTCGTCCCCGAACTGGTGAGCGGTGACAACTTCAGGCTACTCTCCTCGCTCAATATCAAAGTCGGCGAGGGCATGTGTGGTTGGGTTGCCGAAAACCGCAAGCCGATTCTCAATGGCAATCCGGAAGTCGAGTCCGGTTTCGTCAGCGATCCAAAGTTCACGATTCAGCGCTCGGCTCTGGCGGTTCCGCTCGATGGGCTGAACGGTGTGGTCGGCGTGCTCGCCATGTACCGGGCGGAGCGCGACGCCTTCACCGCCGATCACCTGCGCATCCTCCTTGCTGTGAGTTCCAAGATCGCTTTGTCCATCGAGAACGCCCTCAAATACCAGCAGGCCGAAAGCTCCTCTGTCACCGATTACCTCACCGGCTTGCCCAATGCCCGCTCGCTCTACGTCCACCTCTCGCGCGAACTTTCCCGTTGCCGCCGCACCGGCACAACGCTCGCCGTCATGGTCTGCGACCTCGACAATTTCAAGCAGATCAACGACCTCTATGGCCACCTCGAAGGCGATAACCTGCTCAAGGACTTTTCCACCCATCTCGGGGACAACTGCCGTGGCTACGACTACGTCGCGCGCATGGGAGGAGACGAATTCGTGATCGTTGCGCCCGGCATGCAGCCCGAGGCAGCCGTCGAAAAAGCCAGCCGGTTGAACCAGCTCGCCATCGAAGCGGGCCGCAAAATTGCCGGCCGAAACCTGGTCTCCATGAGCGTGGGCACGGCGTTTTGCCCGCAGGATGGGTTCGATGCGGAGCGTCTGCTGGCAGAAGCGGACCGCCGCATGTATTCCATGAAACAGGTTCATCGCGCCGATTCCAACATCGCCGATGTGCCTGCGCTGCGCAGCCACAGAGCGACTGTCAACTAGAAAGCACCTATGCTCCTCCGCAGAATCGCGCGTCATATCGCATCGATCGCAGCGCTCGTTTTATTGGGCGGATTGCTCTCCGCCACGTTGGTGCGGCTGGCCCCCGGATTTGACGCCGACGAAAGAGAGCTGGACCCAAGTCTGAGCGCGGAAAGTCTGCGCGCGGTTCGCGCCGAACGCGCCGCACAGCACAACATCCTGCATTTTTATGGAGGCTATCTGCGCGGAGCGCTTCACGGTGATCTCGGTACCTCGCAGGCTCTGGGACAGCCGGTAAAGATTCTCTTGCGTGAGCGCTGGCCAGTCACGGCGCACGTTGCCGGCCTGGGACTGTTGTTGGGTTGGCTCCTCGCCGCCAGTGCGGCTTTCTTCTCCTGCCTCTGGCTGCGGCCTCTAAGCGACATCCTTGGGACAACGCTGAGTGGCGTGTTCCTCTGTATTCCGGCGGCGGTGCTTGCGCTTGCCTCGGTGATCCTCAACGCGCCCGGCTACCTGGCGATTGCCCTTATCGTGTACCCAAAGATTTACCGCTACTCCCGAAATCTGTTGGCGAAAGCCTACGCCATGCAGCACATCACCGCGGCGCGCGCCCGAGGCCTCGGCGAACTCCGGATTCTTATCCGCCATGTGTTACCTGTCGCCGGTCCGCAGATGATCGCCCTTGCCGGCATCACCATCAGCCTCGCGCTTGGGGCGGCCATCCCGGTGGAGAGCCTTTGCGGCATACCCGGCATCGGGCAACTGGCGTGGCAGGCCGCGCTTTCTCGTGACCTGCCTCTCCTCGTCAATCTTACAGTTCTGGTTACGCTCGTTACCTTGTTGGCCAACTCCAGCGCCGATGTAATGAACTATGTGCTGAGGCCCACGGAGGCATAAGCGCTGCATGAAAGCAGCCCGCTACTTGGCGTGTATCGTGGTGGTCGCGGTGTGCGCGCTCTCGCTCTCCGCCGGCTGGCTTGCGCCCGCTGGATACGCGAAGCAGTTTCGCGAAGCCCCGGATTCGCCGCCCTCCCGCGCCCACTGGCTGGGCACGGATGACGTTGGCCGCGACCGTTTCGCTCGCGTGCTTTATGGCACCCGAATCTCGCTTTTGCTTGCTCCCGCCGCGGCTTTTGTCTCGACTGCACTCGCCGCGCTCATCGGCGGATTGGCGGGCTATCTCGGCGGGGTGTGGCTCAAACTAGCCCGCGCTTTCACCGATCTTTTTCTCTCACTACCGTGGCTTTTTCTCCTCATTACCGTGCGCGCGCTACTTCCACTCAACGTCTCGCCGGTCGTCTCGGTCCTGATCACATTCCTTATACTTGGCCTGCTTGGTTGGGCGGCCTCGGCTCGGGTTCTTTCCACCAGCGCCGACGCCCTGCGCGGTTCCGATTTTGTGCTGCAGGCGCGGGCATCCGGCATCGAGGGGCCCCGACTCTTTCTTATTCACGTTTTGCCAAATCTCAAACCCGTCCTCTACGCGCAATTCTGGATTTCAATTCCTGTTTTTATTCTGAGCGAAGCCAACCTCGGTATCCTCGGTCTCGGCGTTGCCGAGCCTCTGCCTTCCTGGGGAAGTTTGCTTCGTGAACTCGAAGGATTGATGTCCTTCCGCGAGGAACCCTGGCGTCTGGTTCCGCTGCTATTGCTCATTGTTGTGATGACGTCTTTCCAACTGCTGCTTTCGAACGAGGAGGTGACCGCATGATCGGCCATCGATTGTCAGTTCAGGCGAAGCGAATCGGCTGCGCTCTTGTTGTATTCGCTCTTTTCTCGCTGACCGTCGTGGCGCAAACTGGCGGCCAGCTCCATTTCTGCTTGCGCTCCGAGCCCAAGACTTTCGACCCGTTTCTGGTGGATGACGATTCGTCGCTCTCCATTCGCTACCTCACCGGAGGAGTGCTCGTACGTGTCAATCGCCACACGCAGGAACTGGAGCCAGAGCTCGCCGAATCTTGGAAAGTCTCGTCCGATGGCAAGCAGATTACCTTCAAGCTCCGCAGCGGTCTGCGCTTTTCCGATGGCACTCCGTTCTCGGCTGAAGATGTCGCTTTTACCATGAAGCACCTGATGGATCCTGCGCTGCATTCTTCGGTGGGAGATGAATTTCGCGCTTCGGGGAATGCGGTTACGACCAAGGTGCTTGCCTCTGATCAGGTGTCGATCACTTTTCCCGGCCCTATGGTCGGCATCGACCGCCTTTTCGATGACCTCGTCATCGTCTCCGCGCATTCTGCCCGAAAAGACGCCGTACTCGGTCCATTCATGGTCGCCGACTACAAGGCCGGCTCCAGCATTCTTCTCGAGCGCAATCCGAACTACTGGAAGAAAGACGCTCAGGGACGCCGCTTGCCGTATCTCGATTCCATTCTTATCGACATCCAGCCCAACCGCGACGTCGAAATGCTCCGCTTCCGCCGTGGCGAACTCGATCTCATTAACGTGCTCGACACCGACTACTTCGACCGGCTCGCCTCCAATTCTCCGCAGCTCGTCCATGACGCTGGTCCTTCGCTCGATTCCGATTTCATGTGGTTTAACCAGGTCGCCTCGGCGCCTATTCCCGATTACAAGCGGGCCTGGTTCCGTTCCGTCAATTTCCGCCGCGCCATCTCCGAAGCCATTAACCGCGACGACCTGGCACGCGTGGTTTATGGCGGTCACGCGCAACCCGCCGTCGGCCCGGTCTCACCGGCCAACAAATTCTGGTTCAACTCAAGCCTCAAGCCAGAGCAGCATAATCCGCAGGCAGCGCTCGACCGCCTCAAGACCGAGGGCTTTCATTTGCAGAACGGGACGCTCATCGACAAGAGCGGCAACCCGGTCGAGTTTTCCATCGTCACCAATGCGGGCAGCAAGCCGCGCGAACGTATGGGTGTCATGATCCAGGAAGACCTCGGCAAGATCGGCATCAAGGTCAACCTGGTCACGCTCGATTTCCCCTCGCTCATCGAACGCATCTCGCAGAAGTTCAACTACGAAGCCGCGATCCTCGGTTTCCGCAATGTGGACCTCGACCCCGACGGCCAGATGAACATCTGGATGAGTTCGGCGCAAAACCACGCCTGGAACCCGCAGCAGAAGTCGCCCGAAACCGCATGGGAAGCGGAGATTGACAAGTTGATGCGCGCACAGGCGGAAGCGTCCGATCCGCAAAAGCGCAAGCAGAGTTTCGACCGCGTGCAGCAGATCGTCTACGAGCAGGCGCCGTTCATTTATCTGGTCAACTTGAACGCACTCTCCGCGGTCTCATCGTCGGTTGCGGGCGCGAACCCCGGCATTCTCTACCCACAGACATTCTGGAACGCCGATCGCCTCATGCTGACGGGAAGTGCTACCGCGAAACGATGACTACGGAATGTCGATGACCCTGCAAACTCGAGTGAGAGATGGTTCCGAACGGGACGAGGGACCGCCGATGGACCCCTCATGTCTTCTCTCGGCCGAGATCACCGTTCGCTATCCCGGCAAAGAGCCCGTACTTCGGAACCTCCAACTGGATATCCGCCAAGGTGAAGTGCTCGGTCTTATTGGCCAGAGTGGCTCCGGCAAAAGCACGCTGGCGCTCGCCATCCTCGGACTGCTCGGCCGACAGCGCGCCACGGTCGAAGGGAAGATTATTTTTCAGGGAGCCGACGTCCTCTCGATGCGCGAGAGCGATCTGCGCAAACTCCGCGGACGCGCTCTCGGGCTGGTTCTCCAAAGTCCGCTGGCCTCGCTGAATCCCGTGCTCCGGCTGCGCACCCAGCTCGAAGAAGCCTGGCGGGCGCACCGTGCTCCTTCATCTACTAAAGACGACTGTGAATCCGCCATCCGCTCGGCGCTTACCAGCGTGAGTCTCCCCGCCTCCGGCGACTTCCTCGCGAAGCGATCTTTGCAGCTCAGCGTCGGTCAGGCGCAACGTGTCCTCATCGCCATGGCCGTCATGCACCGGCCCGCCTTGCTCCTCGCCGATGAGGCCACCAGTGCGCTGGACGTGATCACGCAATCGGAAATTCTCCAGCTCTTCGCGCGGCTCAACCGCGAGACTGGCATGTCCATCCTTTATATTTCGCACGATCTGCCCTCGGTCGCTGGAATCTGCCACCGCATCGCCATCCTGAACGAGGGTCAGATTGTCGAATGTGGCCCGAGCGAGCAGATCTTTGCCACGCCCTCGCATCCCTACACGCAACGCCTGATGGCTTCGCTGCCCCGAATTCCGGGCCGGCCCGATGCCAACATGGCGAAGAGCCAAACCGCCTCGGGCATCTGAAAATCAAATCTGTATAGCTAGCGCGCTCTCACCAGCACCAGCGTAATATCATCCGGTTGCTCTTTCTCGCCGATCCATTCATCCACCGCGGCCGTCACCAGAGCGGTGATGCGATCGAGCGGCAAGTGACGATTTTCGCGCGTGATCTGAATCAGCCGTTCCTCTCCGAATTCTCCGTAATCGTTCTCCGGTTCGGTAACCCCATCGGTGTATGCAACCAGCAAATCGCCGGGCCGGAGTTGGACGGTCGCTTCGGGATAGTCCATGTTGTCGAGCAATCCCACCACCGTGCCGCCGCAATCCAGCAGCCGGGAAGTTCCGTCCTCTGAGATCAGAATTGGCTGCAGATGTCCTCCGTTTGCATACGTGAGGCGCCGCGTCGCGCCGTCGTAGATGCCCAGAAACAGCGTCGCGTACTTTGCGTCAGGCGTACTTTCGTAGAGCTGGTGATTCAGCAATCCGAGCAGGACGGCGGGCGACACCTCCGCGCCAGGCCTGTCGCTTGCGGACGCCATCCCGCGCGCCGCCGAAGCGCCAATCGCCTGCAGTTCCCGCAGCAGCGGGATGCCTTCGATGCTGTATGCGCGCACCGCCGAGTGAATCGTGGCCATCATCAGCGCCGCCGAAATCCCTTTTCCGCTGATGTCCCCAACCGCCAGAATCATCTTGTTGGAATTAAGCGTTAGAAAATCGTAGTAATCTCCGCTCACCGTGCGCGCCGGACGGCAATAGCCGTGTGCCTCCAGCGATGCCAACTGGGAAATCTCCTTCGGGAATAGCTGCGCCTGCACTTCCTGCGCAATCGTCAGCTCGTTTTCCAGCCGCTGCTTCTCTTTCTGCTCCTCGACCAGCCGTTCGATGGAAGCCGTCATGGAGTTGAAAGAGTTGGCCAGGGCCGCGAGCTGATCCTTCGATTTCACGCGAATACGATGGCCGAAGTCGCCGCGGCCGGCGTGAATGGTGCCCTCATAAAGGTCCGCCACCGCGGAGGTGATGCTGCGGGTTAGCTTGAGTCCGACCCAAATGGCGAGCGCTTCAATGGCCGCAAATATAAGCGCGATGGAAAACAGAATGTACTCCACGCCTTGCGCGTAGTCACCCAGAACGGCAAACAACCGCGCATAAAGAATCGAGGGTCGTGTTTCCACCCATGCCAGCGCTCCGGCGCGTTGCCGCTCTCCCGTCGACCAGTCCACCACCTGCAACGGAATCGGGAACGAAACCTGCCGGTCGAATGCGTTGGCGGCCGGCGGCAGCGTACCTGCGGAAAAAGTCTGTCCCAGTTGCTGACCATTCTCCTTGACGCCGGATTGCCCGCCGCTTCTTGCTTCGGGTCGAATGTCCAGCGTTATTCGGTTTCCCGACTGCGTCGCAGTTGTTGCCGCCGCGGGGCTCAGAGTTCCATAGAAGCTAATCACGCCGAGATTTTCCGCAATGTCTGCAATCAGGTTCTTGTCGAGCGGCTCGCTTGTAAACACTCGCAGCGATTCCGGTTCCGGCGCAACCGTGGTCGCGACGCGGAGGCAAATTTTGCCATGGTCGCGAACAATGTCGCGAAAGTCCCCGGTAATAAAGGAAGGGGAATCGAAGGCCGGCAATCCCTCCGGCCCCGCGCAATTGGCTTGCGGTTGGTCGCGATACCATGCGCATACCTGTCGCCGCGCCCACTCCGGACGCCTTGGTCGAGCCAGCCCCACAACTCCGCTCTCGATTCGCCCTGTGGCTCCGATTTGATTCAGGATGGCGTGTCCGATCGCGCGATTCGAAGCTTCCATGCTCCTTAAATGCGCGGCGATGTCCGAAGTCACCACGAAACTGGCGAACTGTCCCGCAAAAAGATAGAGGCAGGTAATCGAGATCACAGCCAGCAGGAACACTGGAATCACGCCGATAAAAACATAGGTGACGATCAGCCGGTTGCGCAGGCGCCAAAGCAGGTTGGAACGCAACCACCGAAAAGCCAGGACCACCAGCAACGCGATTGCCAGCAGGCTTAAGAAGATAATCCAGCCCGGCAGGCTGGCCGCCATCGCCGGCCAGGCGTTTTTGGCCAGGGCTTGTACCGCAAACAAAAACAGATCCAGCACCAAAACATAAAGCGCTGCCCACGCGACCCAGCCCTGTGGCCAGAGATTACGTTCGCGCAGCTTGCTCTCGACTTCGAGTGGAATTAGTCTCATTCCTGCTGAGTGTCACAGCCTGAGCGTAACTAACAAAGTGGCGCGCGCACGCCTCTATGTACGCGCAATTGGCCGCATGTTGCGTAGCCGTGGCAGAGGACGGCCCTCGTTCATATCTCCGGATAGAAATCGAAAAACGCCGCGAGGCTGGTCTTGAGCTGCTTTTCGATTTCCTCTTTACCACCTTCCATGATGTGCATGGTGACGCGAGCCTCGCGCCCGTTCCGGAGCTTCACGGTGGCGTCCCCCACTTCAGCCACCTCATCGGCAGGCAACAGTCGCATGCCATACACCAATGTCAGATTTGCCATGCCTGATTGTATGCCACGGGAAGGGAAGAGGCGCGACGGAGCTGAAAGGAATGGGAAAAATCCCATAGACCCGGAACAACGAAACAATTCACGTGTAGAAATCGAAGGCCTGGGTTGAATTATCGGTCGAGTACCGCCCACGCCAACGACTGACCACTAGCCACTAGCCACTAGCCACTGACAACTGTCCTTCTATCCCGGTGGCCAATGCAGTGCCCGTCCGCCAATCAAGTGCACGTGCAGGTGAAAAACAGATTGCCCGGCAGACGGGCCAACATTCAGCACTGTGCGGTATCCATTCTCAATCGAGCGCTCCCGCGCAATTTGCGCCGCCGCCAGGTGGCAGCGGCCCACCAGAGCCGCATCTTCGGGCTGTGCTTCCTTTAAGCCCGCAATATGTTTCTTGGGAACGACCAGAACGTGGGTCGGTCCTTGTGGATTCAGGTCTTCAAAAGCGAAGGTGTGTTCGTCTTCATACACTTTCTTGGAAGGCACCTCGCCCCGAATAATGCGGCAGAAAAGACAATCAGCCATGATGATTCCCCACTGGGAACAAGCGACTCTGGGTAGATAGACTCGATCGTGCTTATTTCGGACTTACAACAATAACACTGCTCTTAACTGAAGCGCCAAGGCCGCTCCCTTTCTCAATCCAGCCGAACCAGAAAGGCCTGCGCTTCGGATGTTTCGATCTCCCGGATTACCCCTTCCGCGCGTCCGCGATCATCTTCCAGCACTCGCACTCGCACCCACCAATCGCCGACTGGGCTGACAAACTTCAGCACTCTGGCAGTCTCGTAGCGCCGCTGCAGGTGATCGGCGAGTTCGGCGGCCTCCCTGGATTCGTGGAAAGCTCCGATTTGAACCGCCCACCGTCCTCCCGTGTCCAGCGCCGCCGGCGCCTCCAGCACATCCAGTCGAACCCTGGCGGTTCCGGGCAAGTAAACATCGAGAGCCTTGGCTGCGGCCAGCGATAAATCGAGAATCCTTCCTTCTACGAAGGGGCCGCGATCCGTGATTCGCACGACGGCCGAGTGCCCGGTCTTCAGGTTAGTAACTCGCACGATTGATCCAAGTGGCAGCGTAAGGTGCGCGGCCGTCATGGCATTCATGTCATACACTTCGCCGTTCGAGCCGCGACGATTGTGATAGGGAGCGCCGTACCAGCTCGCCATGCCGACTTGCTCGAACAGGGGCTTGCCTTCGGTGGGGGCCCCGTTATTCTCGGAGACTTCTCCGCTGCGTTCCCGCGGCTTCGGCGGCGTAGCGGGCTTCTCTGCCGCAATCGAAGGCGCAGGCGGCACCGGAACCGGCGTCTGTTTGTGCGCGCAACCGGCGAGCATTGCGGCTCCTAACAAACACAAGGCCTGCGCAAGTTTTGCGAATCCAGGGACGGCCGAGTTCTCACGAATCCACGGAACGGCCATGCGGCTCACGATTTCTTTTGCTGTTTTTCCAGAAATTCCGCGAACTCGGAAAGCTTTCCCGCCGCGGTGCGCAATGCTTTCGAGGAGTGCGTTCGAACCGCCGGAACCACTTCGTCGTTCAGGTACGTGACCAGCTCCGAGGTTTCCTTTTCCAGCGTTTCCGCCAGATTCGCCATCGAGCGATTCAATCGCGCCGAAGCCTCGCCCACTTTGCGGTCGAATTCGGTCATACATATCCTGTCCGGAGAAGTTTGAGTTCAAGCGTAAGCTGCGGTCGCCAAGCCTTTCTAATTATCCGAGGCTTTCTCCTGCCGGTCAATCCAGGCGAATCCGCTGTAGCACGTACCTCTTTACCGTTGAGGCTCGTCCACTCACGATACAATTTCGCCATGTCTTTGAAGACTACGCCTCGGCAGGCAGTCCCTCCTCGAGTGCTCGCGCCGCTGCTGGCAATGACGCTGGCAATCGTATGTGCTGCCGCCTGCACATTCTACGGTGACCACCCCGCTCGCACCTTTACTGATGCGACCGGCGGCGAGGGCCTGGAGCGCGTCTTCTGGAAGAACGTCGCGGCGCGCAACTGGCCGGAGATTGAGCGCATCCTGGCACCGAACTATTCCGGAGTTGCCCCCGGCGGAATTCTCGACCGCGCTGCCGCTCTCGACCAATACCGCACGTGGCAACTGGACGACTACTCTATCGGTGATCTCAAGACCGAATTGAATGGCAACACCATCGTCGTGACCTATACGATAACTCTGCGAGGCAAGGCGGGTTCCGATCCGCTTCCGTCGCCTCCGCAACACATGATGACGGTATGGCAAGAGCAAAAAGCGGGCTGGATCGAGATCGCGCACAGCGTAAGCCAGTAGAGCGAGCGAAGCGCAACCTGGCCCCGACCCAGCTTGCAGAGCCCTATGCCTTGTCTCGATCCGCGTCTGTTGCCGCGTCCCACGCCGCGCCTCACGCCACATCTTCTGCCAGCAGCAAACCTCCGGCTTCTTTCCGCCGCGCACTCCTGGCTTGGTATGACAAAAACCGCCGCGATCTCCCGTGGCGCAAAACCACCGATCCCTATCGCGTCTGGCTTTCGGAAATCATGTTGCAGCAGACCCGCGTCAGCGCCGTGCTCGATCACTACCGCAGATTTCTCGAGCGCTTTCCCACGATCGGAACGCTTGCCGCCGCGCCTGAGGATGCCGTGCTCGCCGTCTGGAGCGGTCTCGGCTATTACCGCCGCGCCCGTATGCTTCATCGCTGCGCCCGCGAGATCGTCCGTCAGAATGCCGGCCAGTTTCCTCAGACTGCCAGAGCTTTGCAGGTTTTGCCGGGTATCGGACGTTACACTGCCGCGGCCATCGCCAGCATTGCTTTCAACGAGCCGGTCGCCGTGGTCGATGGCAATGTCGACCGCGTCTTGCAAAGGCTGGCCGGCCGCAGCCTGACGCAGCAGGATATCTGGGGCCGCGCGCAGGCTCTTCTCGATCCGTCGCGTCCAGGAGATTTCAACCAGGCCATGATGGAACTGGGCGCAACCGTGTGCCTGCCGCGCGAACCGCGCTGTCTGGCTTGTCCGGTTCTCAAATGGTGTGCAGCGCGAGGTGAGATCACGCAGCCTAAACGCGTGACCCGCCAGCAGCGCAGAGAGATATGGTGTGCGCTCAATCGCCGCGAGGGACATGTTCGGCTGGTGCGCCGCGCGAAAAGCGCATCGCTCATGGCCGGCATGTGGGAACTCCCGCACTGGCCCGCTCTCCCGAGCCCAGGGGCGAGCGCTGCCGTTTGGCGCACTTTTCGTCACTCCATCACCGTCACCGACTACAATGTTCATGTGCTGAGGAATTGGCTGCCGAAAGGGAAGTCCCTGAACGGGGCGGCAATGGTCAAACGCGGCAAATGGGTCGCCATCGCCGATCTGCCGTCGCTGCCCATTACCGGCCTGACGAGGAAGATCCTCAAGGCGGAAGGCATAATCTAACTACAAGAGCCCCGCGATGAAATGGCTCGATCGTTTGTTTGGAGGTGCGAAAGACATGGCGGCATTGACTGCAGGCGCCAACGCGCCTGATTTTTCCCTGACTGCTCTCGACGGCTCCAAGTTCTCTTTGCAGGAAGCCCTGCGCCAGGGCCCCGTAGTGGCTGCCTTTTTCAAGGTCTCCTGCCCCATCTGCCAATATGCGTTCCCATTCTTTGAGCGTCTGTACAAAGCGTTCGGTCAGCGAAAAATTACGATCGTCGGTATCTCCCAGGACAATGCTCGCGACACGGCTGCCTTCGCCAAACAGTTCGGCGTCACCTTCCGCATGCTTCTCGACGATCCCAACGGGTATGCGGCCTCGAACGCCTACGGACTCACCAATGTTCCAACTTTGTTTCTGATTGCGCAGGATGGCACGATCGAAATCTCCAGCGTGGGCTGGGTGAAACCTGAGATAGAGCAGGTCTACGCGAAACTTTCGACCGGGCAAACCTCTCCGCCGCTTCCGTTATTCAAACCCGGTGAGGAAGTCTCCGACTTTCGCACTGGTTGAGGGGCGAAAAACTGACCCCGCGGTCGCGGGGCAAAGTAAATCCAGATTCTCCTCCTAGCCGGACCCCACGAAGGCCGTCTGCGTTGGCCGGTCTCAATTGCCCTGCCAAACGTCATCCCGGCTTCTTCGCGCGCGAAACTTCGGTAACTTCGGCTTCCCGAAATCTCCGTGCTAGCCTGCTGGTAGCGCTACCTAGATTTCTTGCCGCCGGCAGCAAGCGGCACTCCGGCAAGAGCTAGTTCCTCAGGCGCTGGTTTTGCGCCATCGATTCCGTACAAATTTTGCTGGGAAACGATACGAATGCCCAAGCTCCCGATCATCTGGTTGCGTACAAGCGAGCCTACCAGCCTTCCGGATCTTCTCTACCACCGGCCCGCGCTTTCTCTGACCGGCTTGCAGCTTGGCGTCGACAATCTCCGTCATGACGTATCTCTCAGCCCGAGTTTCGTCAAGGATTTGACCGCTCAGATCTCGCGCTACATTTGCCGCTTTGGAGAAGTAGAAAATTTTTTGGGGACGGATATGGCGCTGCCTGCAAACGGATGGCAGTTCGCCGCTCCCCTGGGACAGACAGCCGCCCGCCCGCCGGGCCTCGCCGAACTGAAGTCCTCTCTGATCGCAGCCTATCAGGCAATCCTCAGCCGTGCGAAGGTGCAAGGCAACCCTTCCATCGATTTGCTCGGCCGGTTAGCGGTACTCAAGTTCATCCGCTCCGAGTTGCAGGCGCAGTTCTCGAAGATTCTCGAACAGTGCCGAATCAAGGCGAAATCGCTCGATGGGATGTTTGTGCAAAACCCGCTTCAGGTGAGAGAGCAGCTTTCGTTCTTCCAGGTGCGTAAGAAAATTGTGATCCGCCGTGCCGGCCAGGAGATACTGCACTTACTGTCCGATATCGAGAAAGAAACCCTGGCTCGCACGCGCCGCTCCCTGATCGGGCAACTCCCCGCCGGTACGAACCGCCTTTTCCTGAATCCTCTCGTTTTCACCGAGGACGGCCAGGACGATTATATTTGCGCCGAGCACTATTACATGTTCGGCAACTTCGAGAGGGACCCGGACCGATTCTCCAGCCTGCGCGAGCTTGCGCTTACGTTCCTGCGTGACTTGGGCTACGGCGAGGGCATGGGAGACGAACAACTCGAACAGGCGCTGAACGTTCCTGAAAACGCGCACGCGCTGGTCGGGGACGGTTATGGCGGGGATGCTGCCGAGGAACGTCAGCGCAATGACCGTCTCGAGGTCTGGACTCGCATGCTGCAGCGGCACAATACGATGGCGCAGGTGGTTGCTTCCTACGAAGCGGTTCCGCTTCTTGCTGACTACGCTCCCCGCGTGAATCCGCAGCAGCTCAAGAATGCACTGATCGATCGCGATGAAGCCGAGCGCGTGGAAACGATGATTCGCGAGGGGCGCCTCGCCAGCGATCGGCTGCGGACTGCCATAGGGCGTGTATCCTCCTGCCGCGAGAGTGGCCGCCGGCGTTTCGCCGCCCGCCTGCTGCATGATCTGTGTTGTTACCACCGCGATCTGCGCGGATTGGAAGCCGTCAATGCCGGCTTCGACAGCGTCAACCTCGTTGCCGACCCGAAAACCCGCGAGCTTTCCGCCCTCAATGGCATGCTCTACGAATTTCTGCCGCCCGAGGACCAGAAGCCAGCGGAAGAACGCATCCTCGGCCACGTCATCCTCAAGGCCGACGTGCGCGATTCCTCGCGCCTCACGCGCTCCCTGATGGAAAAGGGGATGAACGCCGCGTCCTACTTCAGCCTGAATTTCTACGACCCAGTCAACAAGCTTTTGGCGAAATTCGGCGCCACGAAGGTCTTTCTGGAAGGGGATGCGATCATTCTCGCCTTGCTGGAGCGCGAGGCCGAGGTCAACCTTGCGGTCAGCCGCGCCTGCGTGCTGGCTTGGGAAATGGTCAGCCTGCTCCACGGTTACAACGAACTGCTGCGCCGGTCAGGCCTGCCGTCGATGGAAGTCGGGCTCGGAATCGCGTATCAGGATTCGCCGCCTCTTTACCTGATGGACGGCGAGCATCGCATCATGATTTCCGACGCCATCAACTTGAGCGATCGCCTGTCTTCCTGCGCCAAGCGCGTGCGCAAACGGCTGGCGGAAGAGGCAGGGGTTTTCCAGGTGTACACGCTGCAACTCAGCAATAAAGATGCGTTGGCTGGCGCGCCAACGGAGAGCCTGGCCGCCGAAGAGCTGCGGTTGAACTACAACGTCGGTGGAATCTGCCTCAGCGAGCCGGCGTTCCTTAGACTGCGCCATGAAATTACGCTGACTGGTTGGAGACCGGACCGCAATACGCCTGGGTTCGGCGGGCCCTGGGTCGATCCGGAAGGAGAATTTTTCCTGGGGACCGTGCCCGTCGCTCCGGGAAGTTTTCGGCGCATCGCCATTCGCAAGGGGCGCATCGCGCAAGTTGACGTGCGCGACCTTTCGATTCTGCGTTGGACCGACCTTTGTTACTACGAAGTCTGCGCCAATCCTGCTGTCTACAGCGCCATGCCAGGAGAAAAATCCGCTACCGCCAGGAATGCTTGACGTGTCAGGCGTGCCGCCGACTCGCCGAACGCGAAGCCGAGGCTGAAATCAGAAGATTCTGTTACCCTAAAAGGTTTTCTCATTCTTCTATGGAACGCCGAGGGGTGAAATATCATCGCGAACGCTTGGGCGAAGCCTTGCGGGAAGAGATCGAAACCATTCTCGAGGGCGAGTTGGGCGATCCGCGCATCGGACTGGCCAGCGTTTCGGGTCTTCGAATCGCGGAGGATGGCCGTTCCGCCCACGTCCTGGTCTCCGTGACCGGCGATGAGACCGAAGCCGGCCGTACCCTCGAAGGCCTGAATGCCGCCAAGAACTTCGTGCGCCACGAATTGGCTGAGCGCCTGCGGCTGCGCCGTGCTCCCGAACTTTATTTTCAGATTGACCGCTCCGAGCAGTCGGAAAGTCGCGTGGAAGAGCTTCTCGCACGCGCGAACAAGAAAAAGAAGAAATAGCCGGCACTTTATCGGGATCACCTGATATCTGACGGCTGGAGGCTGATGGCTGGCGGCAGCCTATGATCGAACATGTCCTACAGGCGATTCGCGAGCGTCATCGTTTTGTCGTGACCTCGCACGCGCGGCCCGATGGCGATGGCATCGGCTCGGCCCTCGCCTGCGGCCAGATTCTGCGCCTCATGGGAAAGGAAGCGGATGTCGTTATGCACGACGGCATTCCGCGTATCTACCAGGGGTTGCCGTTTGCCGATCGCGCCATCCATGCCGATTTCGTCCCCCCCAGTGATGCCGTCATTCTGCTCGAGTGCGACAGTATAAAGCGAACTTCGCTCGAGGGCATTGATAGTTGTTTCCTGATCAACATCGATCACCACCTGAGCGGGCGCAATTTCGCCCATATCAACTGGATTGACTCATCCGTGATGGCCACGGCGGAACTTGTGTACCGGCTGGCGCGCCTCGCCTGCGTACCAGTGGATCGCGATATCGCGACTTGTCTGTACACCGCTCTGATGACAGATACCGGCTCGTTCATGTTCGAGGGCACCGACGAGCACACCTTTACGGTGGCTCGAGAGTTGGTGCTTGCCGGCGCTGACCCCGCCCAATGCGCGCGCCAGATTTATTTCGGGCATTCGACGGCCAAAATGCGCTTGCTGGGTGCGGCTCTCTCCAACCTGCATCGTGAGGGTCCGCTTGCCTGGATTTGGGTGACCCGCGAGCACATGGAGCGCTTTGGCGCGCGCGAAGAAGATTGCGAAGGCCTGGTCAACTACGCTCTCTCCATGGCCGATGTGCAGGTTGCCGTTTTCTTTCGCGAGCAGGCCGACGGCCGCTATCGCGTGAGCCTGCGCAGCAAGGGCGCCGTGGACGTCTCGGTTGTGGCCGAGCACTTTGGCGGCGGCGGCCACAAATGCGCCAGTGGATGCTCGATGGAAGGGCCGCTTGCCATCGCCGTTTCGCGCCTGGTAGAGCGCCTGCGCGCCGAGCCGGTCGTGTTGCTTTCCGACTAGGAATACAATACGCTCGCATCCGAACGCGAACGTGACCAGCGCCAATTCTCAAATCCGCAGCCACTTCCTTCTTCTGATTGCCTTTTGCGGATTCCTGTTCTTTTACGGCCTCGGCGCATTCGGCCTCTTGGGAGCGGATGAGCCGCGCTACGCGCAAATCGCCCGCGAAATGCTGGATCGCGGCGATTGGATCACTCCTGTTCTCAACGGCAAACCCTGGCTCGAGAAGCCTCCTCTTTATTATTGGCAGACGATGCTGGCATATCGTGTTGGTCGATCCCTTCCGTCCCGCCCGGAAGCAACCTCGCTCGAGGATGGCCTCAGAGATCAGCTGGCCCGTTTCCCCAGCGCAATCGATGCCGCGTTTCTGATCGCCATTGTTTACCTCTTTCTGCGCCGATTTCGTCCGGGCACGGAGCTCGACGGCGCGCTCATTACCGCCAGTTGTGCCGGGATCATTGGCTTCGCGCACGCCGCGGCCACCGACATGCCGCTAACCGCAACCTTCTCGGTTGCTCTGCTTGCGTGGTATGCCTGGTATGAGAATCGGCGCCGAAGCGCCTTAGCTATTTTCTATCTGTTTCTTGCGCTCGGAATGCTGGCCAAAGGTCCAGTTGCGCCGGCCTTGGCAGGCGTAATTGTCGTGCCCTTCGCCGCACTCAAACGCGACCGGAAGATCGTTCTCGACACCCTTTGGCCGCCCGGCATTCTGCTTTTCCTTGTCGTTACGCTTCCCTGGTATGTCGCGGTTCAATTGCGCAACCCGGAGTTCTTCCGCTTTTTCATCCTCGAACACAACCTGGCACGCTTCTCCTCCAACGTCTACCACCATCCCCAGCCTTTCTGGTTCTATCTGCCGGTGTTCCTGCTTGCCGTCATGCCATGGACGGTCTGGCTGATCGCCGCGGTCGTTGCGCATGCTCGCCAGTTTTGGAGCGGCGGCTGTTCGGCCTTTGCCGGCCCGGAGGATTCGTGGACGCTCTTTCTTTTGATCTGGATGTTCGTTCCCGTCCTCTTCTTTAGCGCGTCGCAATCCAAGCTTCCGGCCTACATTCTCCCGGCCGTTCCAGCGGCAGCGCTGCTGGTCACCGACTATCTGGCAGCACGCCGCGAAGGGGAAGTTCGAACCCCGTGGTGGCTGGCCGCTGTCCATGGACTTCTTTGCGGATTGCTCGCTTTCGGTGCGCTTTCGGCGGCGTCAATTGCTGCGACCCATCATCTCGCCCGCGGTCCGGCACTTTATGTTGCAGCAGCGCTCGGATTGGTGATTGCGCTTGGGATCATCGTTGCGCTCCTTACCAGCGCCGGCCCGCGACTGGTACGTTCGGCCACCATGATTGCCGTGATCGTCAGCGTCGCCGCCGTGATCCGTTTCGCCGCGCCGGTGATTGATGCGACCCAATCCTCGCGTCCGATCGCAGTGAGCATCCAGTCGTTTTCGCAGCAACCGGTTCCTGTGGCGCTTTATCACGTAAATCGCATTGTGGGATATGGGCTCGATTTCTATCTCAACCGGCCAACGTTGAAGTATGAAGCGGGCGAAATCCCCAGAGAAGCGCACGTTGTGGTTGCCGCTTCTGGCACTGATCCCGAGTTCCGCGCCCTTGTAGGTAGTCGCAAGGTGTCATACTTAACAAGCGTCCCGGCGCAAAAACTGCAGCTGTATTGGGTTGGAAAATGAACTGCGACGGAGGAGCGGATAGTGGATATCGTTTACTTGCTCTGGTACGTCCGCGAATGGGATGAGGGTGAGGATACCGAACTGTTAATCGGTGTCTACCGCACAGAGGCGGATGCCAACGATGCCATTGGACGCCTCAAAGCTCAACCGGGATTCGTAAAATACCCTGAAGGCTTTTTGATTGTGCCTTACGAACTTGGCAAGGACCATTGGACGGAAGGCTTCGTGAGAATGCTCGGCGATAAGGACATCACAGATGTTTCAAGCTAACATGGCCTTACTCTGAAACCTTGAAATTTTGAAACCTTGAAACCTGCATCCTTGCAACCTTGCAACCTTGAAACCTTGAAACCTGGCTTTACCATGGAAATCCTCGATCTCCGCCACTTCTCCGCCGCGGACCTTCGCCCGCTTCTCGAGGAGGAGATTGCCTCCTGGGAACGCGAGTTGTCGTGGGATTATTCCGGCTCGGCGGAGATGATTCTGCGCTACATGGACGCGAAGATCCTCCCCGGTTACGCGGCCATCGACCGAGGCAGTATTTGCGGCTATTCCTTTTTTGTCTACGAACAGAGTAAGGGCGTGATCGGCGACCTCTTCGTGCACGATGGCGGCCGCAGCCTGAGCCGTCGCGAAATCGAGGAGCGGCTGCTGACGCATGTGATCGAGACCTTACAGCAGTCGCCCGGCATTCATCGCGTCGAGGCGCAACTGCTGGCGCACCAGACCGGCGAAGTCACGCGCCCCTTCATGGCGCAGGGATTCAGCCGTCATCCCCGCGTGTTCATGAACTTCGAGATGGCTAGCCATCCGCCGGAAAATCCGCCTGTCTCGCCCGAGTTTGAGATACGTCCGTGGTCGGACGAACAATATCAGCCTGCAGCGGCGCTCATCACCAACGCCTATCGCGGCCACGTCGATTCCATCATCAACGATCAGTACCGCACCCTGACCGGCTCGCTGCGCTTCCTGAATAACATCGTGCGCTTTCCCGGATGCGGCATTTTCGATCCGCGCTCTTCCTTCATGGTCTTCCAGCGCCGCACGCACTCGCTGATCGGCCTGATTCTCTGCTCGCAGGTTCGCGCCGATGTCGGCCACATCACGCAGGTATGCGTGCTTCCCGAATACCGCTCTGCTGGATTGGGCGTGGCCCTGCTGGCCGCCACCACCCGCAGCCTGCGCGACCGCCATTTCCGCGCCATCTCCCTGACCGTCACTCAAGCCAATAATCGAGCCATCGCGCTCTACGAACGCATCGGCTACTACTCGGCGCGCGTATTCGACGCGTTTGTGTGGGAAGGGTGAGAAGCAGCGGTCAGTGGCTGTCGAGCAGTGAGCCAGCAAGATCGCCCTGCGCTCAGGCTACACGGACTTACTTCGCTGCATCCGACTTCTTAGACATGTGCTGCTGCGGGAGGTTTTCATGAATTTGACCAGGAATGGCGGTCGCCTCTGGTTTCTTCTGGGGTCGATTCTGTTGTCTCTATCGCTGTTAGCTGACGCCCAATTGCAGGGTCGCTACCAGAAATGGCTCGATGAAGATGTTCGCTGGATCGTCACTCCGCAGGAACGCGCCGCCTTTGTGAGGCTGACGACCGACCAGCAGCGCGACGAGTTCGTAACTGCCTTTTGGGAGCGCAGGAACCCAACCCCGCGCGCAGCCGAGAACCCATTCAAGCAAGAGCACTACCGGCGAATCGCATACGCCAACGTGCATTTTGCCTTCACCTCAAAGGATAAGAATATTCCCGGTTGGAAGTCCGATCGCGGCCGCATTTACATCGTTTACGGCCCGCCAGATTCGATCGATCTCCATGCCTCGGCTCCGTACCAGTTGGCAAGTGGAGTCCGAACTTCCATCGATCCCTATGAAGTGTGGTCCTATCAGAAGATCAAAGGCTTCGGCGAGGATGTCACCGTGCGCTTCGTCGATAAGTGCCGCTGCGGTGAATTTCGCCAGGCCAGCGCTCCCAGCGATGAGCATGAATTACCGCTTCTCGATTCGCCTGACGAGTAAGGAAGTGCGATCACCTTTGGTTGCTCGTAGCTCGTAGCTCGAAGCTCATAGCTCGCTCACCTCATCGGCGGCAAGTAAGTCATATACCGCGCAAACAGCCAGCACAGAAAGAACACCACAGGAATATGCACCATGAGCTGCAGCACTCCATAGCCGACGATATCGCGAGCTTTCAGCTTCAGCAGTCCTAGCAGCGGAAGCATCCAGAATGGATTGACTAAGTTGGGCAGCGCTTCCGACGCGTTATAAATCTGCACGACCCAGCCCAAATGCACCTGCTGCAGGTTCGCCGCCTGTAACACGTAAGGCGCTTCGATGATCCACTTACTTCCGCCCGACGGAATGAACACGCCGAGCACCGCCGAATACACCGCAACCAGCAGAGGATAAGTCCCGTGCGTGCTCACCGCCGCGAACAGCTTCGCCAGCGCATCCGAGATTCCGGTTCCCACGATCATCCCAAAGATCACGGCATAGAACGGGAACTGGATGATCACTCCGCCAGTCGCGGGAATGCAGTCGGCGACCGCGCGCATGAA
>Ga0326728_10002652_pt1 | contig 58671 bp, 51 predicted proteins | sample MB3enrmetagenome_FD_207602 | JGI IMG/M metagenome (GOLD analysis project Ga0326728, IMG submission 207602) | Lab enriched peat soil microbial communities from McLean, Ithaca, NY, United States - MB31MN | ecosystem: Environmental > Terrestrial > Soil > Wetlands > Peat | place: USA: New York... | reverse complement strand
GGCATCGCCGCCAGCGCCTCCAATTCGTTGCGTGCTTCAGTCGATAGCTTCGGCATAGATTTCCCTTTCTCTCCGGGTCGCCCGGCGGGCGGAGATGATACGTACGACCTCCTCAGACTTTCCCTCGAACTCTTCCACGCGGTACGTGTGCACCACGACAATGATGACGATTCCCGCGATCAAGCCGATCGCGTGCCACCGTTCTTCACCGTCCACTGCTCGCTCGGGGAAGGTGACGCAGCACGGGTCGTCGAACACCAGTTGCGCCCTTTCGAACGCGATGCCATGCTTTGTCTTATTGCTCTCACTCTTTGCCGGGTCCCATTCGATGCGCATCTGTATTTACAGTATTGCCCATATGAGTATGTAGGGTCAAGGAGAAAACGTTGAGGGTGAAACGGTCTCGGGATGATACGGTTTCGGGTACCGTTTTTCTCCCCATAGATGAATATTAAGAACCGGCGGAGCAGTTCTGTCACGGTTCCTGCGGTTTCTCCAGCCAGCGCCATAATCCATCAAGACTTTTGGCAAAAGCTGGAAGGCTTTTCGGTTTCTCTTATTAAAAGCCGCGGAGTAGTGCGGAAAGCGCACAACTCTGTTACCCCGCTTCCTAATTGCTTCCTTCCGCAAAGTCCAAAATGTGATATACAGTGCCCGGCTTTTGGCGATGCGGACAGGAGGCACTCCCATGAAGAGAAGTATTTCACGCCGACGCTTTCTTGAAACCAGCCTGCTGGCGGGCGCGGGCGCAGCGTTATTCACCCCGGCCGGCGGTTTTCTTGCTAAAGCGGCGGCGAGCGGCGAGGGCATTTGCATCACGCTTTGCAACCACTGGAGCTACACGGGCATTGGCTGGCAGTTGGGGATTGAGTCCTGCGTCCTCTCGGCGATTGACGCCATGGGCATGGCGGACCTGGCTCCGCACGTCAAGACCTGCCTGGAATTGGACGCCCTGGCTTACAAATTCATGGCGGAAAAATTCCCGGAAGTGGCGGAAAAGCTGAAGCGATACCTTGCCGATGACAAGGTGGAGTTGATCGGCGGCACTTACGGCCAGCCCTTGGGGACGATGTTCAGCGGTGAGTCCAACATCCGCCAGCTTGTCTATGGGCGGGAAACCATCCGCAAGGCGCTCGACCATGAAGTTGCGACGTTTCTGGATGAGGAGGAATTCTCCCACCCCCAGATCCCCCAAATCGCGCGCGGGGCAGGGTATCGCTATGCCAGCCTCGCCCAGGTGGACACGTGGGGCCGCGCCGGAATTCCCTACCTGGAGGTCAACGCCTTCCACTGGAAAGGCATGGACGGCACGACCATCCTGAGCACACCCAAGAATTCACTCTTCGGTTATTCCACTGATATGACGAGGCTCGCGACCTCGGAAGCCTTCAAGAAACTTCAAGTTCTGGGCAAGCCACTGATCTTCACCTGGGCGGAGTTTGGGTGGGAGCCGCACGAGCAACCCTCCTATCTGCAATATTCACCAAGATACGAGAAAATCGCCGCCCAGGCCGCCGTCGAGTTCGTCACCTTGAAGGATTATCTGGACCGGCACGGCAGCAGCGCCGCCGCGGAACCTGTGTACTTCAACATGGACGCCTGGGATAAATTGCTGACCTGGGGCCTGGGCGGAGACCAGTTGCGCATCATGGATCGCAAGGTGGAGGCGACGCTGCACGCGGCGGAGCGTTTCGATGCGGTGGCGTCAAGCCTGGGCGCGAAGGACCACGCCCGGCCCCTGGACACCGCCTGGAAGCATTTGCTGACCTCGCAAAGTCACGATGTGGGGCTCTGTGAATACTCGCGCTGGCAAGGGGACCGGATGGCGCCGCTGGATCGCATCGAGGACTTCCATAACTTCACCTGGGGCGGAATCGGCTACCAGCACTTGGACGCCGCCGAAACGCAGGGTCAGGAAGTGCTCACCACTTCACTGGGGTGCGTCGTGAGCCGCATCAGTTCGGAACCCGCCACACCCGGCCAAATGGCGATCACGGTTTTCAATCCCACGGCTTGGGAGCGCACCGACTTGGCGACGACGGGGCGCCTCTATCCGCTTCGCACCAACGTCAAAGACATTGTGGTGAAGGACCGCACGGGCCGGCGCGTGCCTTCCCAAATCATCAAGAGCGACAATGACCCCCGTGGAAACCTGCAAGTTGCGGACGTGGCCTTTCTCGCCGCGAAAGTCCCCAGCGTGGGATACGACACGTATTGCCTCGAATTCACCTCCCAGGCCGCGCCGCCCGCCGCCACGGATCTGCGCATTGATGAAGCACAACTGCTCCTCGAAAACGAACACTTGCGAGTTCGCTTGAGCTCGAAGTTCGGCGCCATCATCAGCCTGATTGACAAGCGAACCGGGCGCCAGATGCTGGCTGGAGAGAAGGGCGCCTTCCCGGTGTTCCGAGGCGCGCCCAACCAGGACTACAATCTGCTGGGCGTTTTCCTTCAGCAGAAGTATCAGCGGCACGCGTTGAAAATCCCGGAATCCTTCGACAGCTCAAAGTCTTTAGCCGCCTACGAGGGGGTGGAGAAACCCGCGGCGTCCCCGGGCGAAACGGATTGGCGCGCCATGATCAATTCCTCGATTCGCTGGATCGAAAAAGGCCCTGTGCGCGCCACGGTGAAGACCCATCACGATTGGCCGCTGATGAAGTTCGAGACATACGTAACGCTTTGCGCCGGCTTGCCGTGGGTGGAGGTCACCAGCCGGGTGCTCGCGCAAATTCCGCCCGCTCCTGACGCGGTGGGCGCCGACCATCGGTTCCCGGCCGAAATCCAGGAGGGCTACTGGCTCTCTTTCGCGCCCAGTTTCTCCGCCACTACAGTGATCCGCGATTTCCCCCTGGGCATTGAAGCTTCCGCGCGCCCGACTTTCCAAGCCCGCACTTTCGTTGATCTGGTGGGGCCGGAGGCGGGCCTTCTGGTGCTGCACCCGGGAACCCAGTATTTCAAACGTGAGGCCGACGGCGGGTTTTCGAATTTGATCATGCGCGAGTGGGAATCTTACTTCAGCGCCGAATACGGCTGGCCGCGTTATGCGGAATACCACCATGCCTTGTGGCCCCATGACGGAAACTTTACGAATGCCGATCGCGTGCGGGCCGCCGACGCCTTCAGCCAGAAGCTCATCACCGTGGTCGGCAAGCCGGGCAAAGGGAGCCTGCCGAATAGGAAGAGCTTCCTTACCGTGGAGCCTGAGAACGCTCATCTGATGGTGCTGCGCAAGAAGGAGCGGCAAGGATTTGAAATGCGCGTGCTGGAGATAGCCGGCAGAAAAACAGACACTTCTCTCGAGCTGATTGTTCCGGCCACCCGTGCGTGCGAAACCAATCTCTTGGGCACGAAGATTGCGGAGGTCGCATCACGCTCCGGTAAGCTTACCTTCGAGTTGCAACCTTGGAGGGTCCGAACCTTCGAGGTCGCTTGAGCGGAGCGATTATCGTCGGATATGCGCTACTTCCGGTCTTCGGGAGTATCGACCAGGCGGCCGAGCATCTCGTAGGTGCGGATCAGGGCCTGATTGACCATGCGCTCGCCCGCCCCGACTTCTATCCAAGTGGTGGCGCTGGCCGTGCCGTAGCCACCTTCTGACGCTGCCTTGAGCGTGGGGAAATAGCCGTAGTAACCGTTGGCGTATCCCAGGAAGAACGCGTCGGGCACCGGGCAGCGGTCGCGCCAATTGATCTGAAAATCCACAAACGGCTCACCTGGCATGGTCATCACCGCAATGCGCTTGTTGATCAACACCGTGGCCACGGGCAATTGCCAATCCTCACGAATCTGCGGTGCGAAATTCTTGAAGAATTCCTCGCCGTAAGCGGCAATCAGGACATCCTTGAATTTCTCCGGGTTCCAGCGCAGATGGAAGGGGATGAGGTCTTCCACGAAGTCGAGCGAGGGCTGCGCCGCAGCCTGCGTGTGGATCTGCTGAGCGACACGTGCCGCTTCCTCACCCAGGTGTTGACCCGTCCAGTCGCGCTTGCCGATGGCATCCTGCTGTAGAGGTGTGGTAGCGTCGAAAGCGTTGATGTCGCCGGGCGCGCCCTGGTTGAAGAAACAAAGCGGCGGGTTTGCGCCAAAAGCCTGCTCCACGGTTTTCGTCATCACGCCCGGGAAGTCGGCGGAGTACTGCAGGTTGTCGGCGCCGAAGACCACGGGGTGGCACGAGTAATTTACCAGCACGGCGAGCGGCTTGCCCTCCGTCGTGTCCACGCGCAACACGGAGACCATGGGGTCGACGGGCGCGGTGGGCACGCGGGTGGGGTTCGTCCAGAACATCGTGACGGTACCATCTGGATTGACCCGCCGCCGGTTATAGCCGATGTAAGTTGCGCCGTAGCCGGTGCCCAACTGCGCTTCCACCGCATGCGCGTGGGCTTCCTCGATGGCCTTGGCGATCTTGTCGAGGGCCGCCGTCTCCCAGGCGGGTGGGCCGGACGGATAATCATCCAGAATCACCGGGCCGGAGTGGGTGTGCGTCGCCTGGACGAGCGTGTAGGAAATGCTGCTGGACTGCCGCGCCGCCGCGCGCAGGCGCTCGATGGAGGCGGGACCAAACGCGCGCCCCAGATCCAAATCCACCAGCGCCAGCCGCTTCTCTCCCACTTCCAACACCAACACCCGCGCGTAAAGGGGATCGAGCGTCCCTTGCGCGGCGGTATGACGCGCTGCGTACCCCCACATCGGCACTCCGGCCGGGGGAGTGATGTCAACCTTGGCCACGCCCGCTTTCAGCGACGCTCCCGCGACCGACAGAACTCCACCGAAAACCAAACATCCTAAGATGAGAGCTTTTCCAAGTTTTCCCAAAAGCGCTCCTCCCCGGCGCAGAATGAGGCCCGTGATCTCCCTGCGCCCGCTTCCTAGACTTTCTTTGGCGTTGCGGAATGGCGGGTTAGACACTACCACCGTTTAGCCACGCCCTTGGTACGGCTCGTTGTCGCTGATCAGAGCTTTGCCGCCGATTTGGTTTTTGATTTCGACTCCGTGAAGGCCGTTGTTGCCGGTGATGATGGCGTGTTGCAGGCCTTCTTTAAGAACGACGCTGGGCTGGGGTGAGCCGAAAGTGCAGCCGCGGACTTGGAGCTTCCCGCCATCCGCCTCCACCAGCGCTTCCGGTGTGATCGGCGTGGACAATGACTTGCCCGAGATCATCAAATAGCAGTCCGAAAGTGAGACGTAGCCTTGCCCGTGTGACACCACACACTGGCGCGCCGGCCCCCAGAAGGCGCAATTCACCAAGCGCACCGAGCCCTCGCAAGTGTGCTCCACCACCACCTGCACGCGGTCGTCGCCGTGCGCCGCTACGAATTCTCCATTGGTGATCAGCAAGCCCATCCTTTGGATGTGTTCCACGGAGACACACCGCTGCGCCTCATCCGCTCCGATACCGCAGAATTGGCCGTTACACGTCCCGGCCGGCGTCTTGATAAAGCGGTAGCCAATCTTGACAGGGTACACAAACGTGTTGGTGACGTACTCCCAATCCGTCCGCCCGAAAATGAACGCTTCGAGGTTCTGCCACATGAACGCGTGGACAAGGTTCCAGATGCCGCCCACGTTTTTACTCGTCCACCAGTGGTTATGCCACTGGACGTTCTCGATCCGGCCGATGTCAGTGGTGCTGTCTACAAAGATGCCGCGGCGGAGGACACACCCCACCACGCTGCGAATCCGGTGGCGGCAGTTTCCTTCCGGTCCGATGCGGATGCCGTTATAGCTGTTGATGAGCGTGACGTTTTCCACCGTATTATCGTTGCCCTGCAAATGGAAGGTCCACGCATAAGGATGAATGTCCTCGGGCTTCTGCTCGGGGTAGAAGACGGTGACGCCACGCACCGCGCTGGAACTGCCCATCTCGAACAGCGCGGGGGCGTCCTCGTGGTCCCGTCCGCCGGTGGCGAAAATGACGGACCCGGTGAGCGGCTCTGCCCATTGGGGCGAATCCAGGGCGCCCTCCACAAAGACGCCGGGCGGTACGGCCAGACTGCCCCGAACGAGATAATTGCCCGGGGGCAGGCAGACTCTGCCTCCGGTCTTCGCCGCCGCATCCAAACTTCGCTGTATCGCCGCGGTGTCGTCGGTGATGCCATCACCCTTGGCGGCAGATGCCTGAAAGGCGCATGGAAACGGCCCCCTGTCAGCCGCCGCGGCGAGACCTGTGGCGAGCATCGGCAGCCCGAGCACCGATCGTCGTGAGATACTGGGTCGTGATTTCATTTTTCCTCCCCTGTGGTGTCAAGCAGGCGGGTGATTATACCGAAAACAGGCAAGCATGGCGCGAAACCGTTACGCAGTGCGGGCCAATTGGTGCTGGATTGCGCAGCGAAGCTCTGCGGTCTTGGAATCGCAGAGCTTCGCTCTGCGCAATCCGAATCTAGATATTGCACAGGGCCGGCGGGAGAACCCAAATCCACACAATGATACCCCCACCTCAGAAGCGTGAGCGGCGTGAGGTAATGCGGAACCGTGTATAATGGACGGCTGGCCTGGTTAATTTGCAACAAGGGAATCCTTTCATGACTGTTTCCACCGTGGCGCGCACGAAATACGAAGCCGTGATTGGCCTCGAGGTGCATTTGCAGCTTTTGACGAAGTCGAAAATATTTTGTTCCTGCTCGACGCATTTTGGCGACCCGCCGAATTCGAATGTCTGCCCGGTGTGCCTGGGTTTGCCGGGTGCCCTCCCGGTGTTGAACCAGGAGGCCGTGGCGATGGCCATGAAGACGGCGCTGGCGCTGAACTGCGCCATCAATCCGCGTTCGCGTTTTGCCCGCAAGAACTACTTCTATCCTGACCTACCGAAGGGTTATCAAATTTCGCAATACGACGAACCCGTCGCTTCGGATGGGTGGATCGATATCGAGGTGGATAAGACTCGCAAGCGCATCGGCGTGACGCGCGTCCACCTGGAAGAGGACGCGGGCAAATCGCTGCACGAAGGGTTCCCGGATTCCGAGCGCAAGTCTTACATCGATTTGAACCGCTCGGGCGTGCCGCTGATCGAAATTGTGAGTGAGCCGGACCTGCGCACTCCTGACGAGGCCTTCGAATACCTCACGCGCCTGAAGACCTTGCTGCTCTACCTCGATGTTTCCAACTGCAACATGGAGGAGGGAAGTCTGCGCTGCGACGCCAACGTGAGCGTGCGCGTGGCGGGCGCCACAAAGTTTGGGGTCAAGACCGAAGTCAAGAATCTGAATTCGTTCCGCTTCCTGCAAAAGGCCCTGGCGTATGAGATTGACCGCCAGATTGAAGTCCTCGAGGAGGGCGGGACCATCCATCAGGAAACGCGCCTTTGGGACAGCCGCGAACAACGCACCTACGGAATGCGCTCCAAGGAATTCGCGCATGACTATCGCTACTTCCCGGAGCCTGACCTGCTGCCCCTGGTGATTACGGAAGAGTGGAAAGGACAAGTGCGACAGTCGTTGCCGGAATTGCCGGACGCCCGCCGCCAGCGCTTCACCCGGGAATATGCGCTCCCGGAATACGATGCCGGCCAATTGACCCTGTCAAAGTCTCTCGCGGATTATTTCGAGGAGGCCGCCAAGGGAAGTGGCGAGCCTAAGCTTGCCGCCAATTGGGTGCTGAGCGAATTGGTCCATCTGCTTAAGGAATCGAATCGTGAAATCACCGAGTCGCCGGTGTCAGCCGCCCATCTGGCGGAATTGCTGGGTCTGATCGCCAAAGGATCGGTCTCCGGCAAAATGGCGAAGGACCTTCTGGCGGAAATGTTTTCCACGGGGAAGACCGCGGGCGTGTTGGTGAGTGAAAAGGGCCTGGCCCAAATCACCGACGCCGACCAGATTGCCGCCGTGGCGCGCGAAATCATCGCAGCTAATCCCAAGCAAGTGGAGCAGTATCGCAGTGGCAAGACGGCCACGCTGGGCTGGCTGGTGGGACAGGTGATGAAGGCCACGCGCGGCCAGGCTAATCCACAAATGGTGCAAGAGGTGTTGAAAAAAGAATTAAGGAGTTAACCATGCTCAAAATAGGCGATCAAGCGCCGACTTTCTTATTACCATCCGACTCCGGGGATAAAATCTCGCTGGACACATTTAAGGGCAAGGCGATCGTCCTTTTCTTTTTCCCCAAAGCGGACACCCCCGGTTGAACGAGCGAGGCGAACCAGTTCCGTGACGCCAAAAAAGAACTGGACAAGCTCGGTGCAAGGGTTCTGGGGGTTAGTGGCGACACCGTGGAACAATTGCAGAAGTTTCGTGACAAGTACAAGCTGAACTTTCCCCTGGCGGGCGATACTTCCCACACCATGCTGGAAGCCTACGGAGTGTGGCAGGAGAAGAACCTCTACGGACAGAAGTCGATGGGAATCGTCCGCACCACTTACATTATCGATTCCGCGGGGAAGGTCCGAAACGTTTTCCCCAAGGTAAAGGTGGAGGGTCACGCCCGGGAAGTTCTGGCGGCACTGAAGGCGTAAAGCCCAATTAGGCAGCAAGCGGTGGCAGCACTGCCGCGATTGATGGGCTGTGCTTATAGCCCGTGGTGGGATGATAGCAGTAGATCACGCGCAGGGTTCCGGTCTTGAGGAGAGGGAATCGGACCTCCTCCTGGGCCCAGCCTTGGGGTTTCAGGATTCCCTCAAAGGGTTTGATCTCATCCCCTTGGCGCTCGAGGACGTCTTTTTGAAACTGGAGGTAGGCGTCCTCTCCCAGGACCACTACGGCACGCAAGTTGGGAAACTGTTTCAATTCATCCCGCAAATGCCGCGCGCAATAGGTGAGGGCCTTTCCGGGGACATGCTCGGATTGGACGTGACAGCGCATGGCGTCAGTCAGCACGAAGGCCTTCTTGAAGTTCTGAAAGTTCATCACCCCGAGCAACGCGAACAGGGCTGTGGCGAAGGGGTTGGAGCGCCCGGGATGTTTGTAGAAGCCATGGTCGGGATGCATGGGCGCGTCACGGCCGATCACCGCCACGCGCACACAGTTCAAGTCAGGGTAGTCTTGCTTGAGGTACTTGGCCAGGAACTCGCGGGGAGGAATCATGACGGAGGAAATGGCGGCGCAATCCCGGCAGGTTTCAATTCTCCGGCACAGCGCTTCGGTTTCCATGCCGGGGATACGCGCGGCGGAGTCTACAACCGGGCGGGCGGAAAAGGCCAGTTGCAGGAGAAGTTCCGGGCTGGCTCCGGGCGGGCCAAAAATCAGATTGTCGATCAGGCGCACCCCGCCCACACGCGCCGCAATGAGGGCCACCGTGCCCGCTGACACGCGCTCCACAGGCTCGAGGTGCAGAGGATTGACCAGCGCGAGGTAATCCAGCGCCACCAGGGGTTCTTTCTCCACCACCTGCTGCATGGCTTTCAACAAATTCTGGGCAAGGACCTCTCCCGCCTGAACCAGCGTCTCGCCGTGGAGCAGGCAACGATGCAGGACGGTGGCGGCTTGGCGTGCTTCAGGGGTGAGTAGGGCATTGCGCGAGCTCAGTGCCAGGCCGTCGGCCGCACGCACGATGGGGCAGATCACCAGCCGCACGTTGAGATTGAGGTCTTCCACCAGGCGGCGGATGATCTGGACCTGCTGAAAATCTTTCTGCCCCAAGTAGGCGAGGTCGGGTTGCACCAGGTTGAACATTTTCAGAACGATGGTGGTGACGCCGCGGAAATGGCCGGGCCGCGAGGCGCCCTCGAGCGGCGCGGCCAGCTTGCCCGGCTCGACAAAGGTGGCGAACTCCGGCGGATAGATATCCTTCTCATGAGGAGCAAAAATCCCATCCACGTTGAGGGCGCGCAGGATCTCAGCATCTTTCGGGAGGTCGCGCGGGTAGCTGGCAAAATCCTCGCCCGGATTGAATTGCGTGGGATTAACAAAGATGGAAACCAGCACGGTGTCACACTGTTGCTTGGCGCGGCGAATAAGACTCTGGTGACCTGCGTGCAGCGCTCCCATCGTCGGCACCAGTGCCAGCGATCTGCCGCGCACGCGGATTTCGCGCACGTAGGTTTGCAATTCCGGAATCGAGGTTATCAGCCGCGTGTTCATTCTCGCCTTGTTCAGTGCAGAGTCCGCCAGCGAGCGCCGTCCGGGAGAGGTGAAGGGGTACGGGCCGGGCGGCAGGCCGGCGCGCCCCGCAGGGGAAGCAGTTCAGGCCAGGCGGGTGGTTTCCTTTTCAAACTGTTGTCGCATCGCCGCCGTCCAGTGATACGACTCGCGGTCATCGGGATAGCGGCCTTCCGCGACGTCGGCGCGAAAGCTGGTCAGAGCCTGGTGAACTCTCTCGCGCAGGTTGGTGTAACTGCGCACGAACTTGGCGGGCGGCGCATAACTCAGTCCCACCAGGTCGTGGAACACGAGCACCTGGCCATCGCAGTCGGGGCCCGCGCCGATTCCGATGGTGGGAATTCGCAGGCGGCGGGTAATGATGGCGGCGAGCTCGCGCGGGATTCCTTCCAGCACGATGGCAAAGGCTCCCGCTTCCTCCAGGGCTTCGGCATCGGCGAGAAGCTCGGTGGCGGAATCGAGGGTTTTCCCTTGCACGCGATACCCTCCCATGGCGTGGATGGATTGCGGCGTCAAGCCGATATGCCCCATCACGGGAATTTGCGCTTCCACGAGTCTTTGCACCAGGCTGGCGCGTTCCTTCCCGCCTTCGAATTTCACGGCCTCCGCGCCGCCCTCTTTGAGGAAGCGGATGGCGGTGCCCAGCGCTTGTTCGTTGCTGACGTGATAGGCGCCATACGGTAAATCGACTATCAGCAACGCCCGGTGCACGGCCCGGCGCACGGCTCGTAGATGATGAAGCATCTCCTCCACAGTGACCGGTACTGTAGAATCATAACCCAAAACGGTCTGGGCAAGTGAGTCGCCAACGAGAATTATTTCGATTCCCGCTTCGTCCACCAGGCGCGCCGCCGGGTAGTCGTAAGCGGTCACGCAAGTGACCTTCTCGCCGCGCAACTTCCGTTCGAGGATGGCGGGAACGGTGACTTTGCTCACGGCCTGAGAATTCTGGTCCATGGCTTCACCTCCAAGTATCTGGTCATCGAGCCATCGGGTCATCTGGTCATTGAGAATCAGGAACAAATGGCGCGAGGTCGATGGCTGGCAAGTAACTACACATCGAATGCCGGGATCCTTTCAATGGTTCGATGACCCGATGATTCAATCGCCCAATAACAGAAAGACCCTCTCGGTCGCAGAAGGTCATTCCGACGCTAAGCGCGTAGCGCCCGGGGTCCGGGAGGACCACCACCTGCCTGGACGGAGAGGGTCTTTAAGCTCGTCGGAACTGGTTCGCAAATGCGGGCTTTGCAGCACCGTGCATTGGCGCGAACCGCCCCTTGCACTCGTCTCAGTCCGCAGATGCGGATCCAAGCGGTAAGAAATACTGCGTGCCGGTGACGGGCTGGCTCAAGCGGTGCAGGAGCTCTTGCAAGTCTTCATTCCGGTCGACGAAATCGATCTCGGACGTTTCGATCACCAGCAGGTCACTGGACTTGTAGTGAAAGAAGAAGTGCTCGTAGGCATTCACGACCGCTTGCAGATAATCGTCGGAAATGCGCGGTTCGAACGGCACATTCTTCTTCTCGATCCGCTTCCTCAGCGCTTCCGGCTTCGCTTGTAAGTATATCACCAAATCCGGGATGGGAACCTGTTCGGCAAACATTTCGTAATACTGGTCGTAGACCTTCAGTTCTGCGTCGTTCAGATTCAGATAGGCAAAGATTTTGTCCTTCTCAAAAATGTAATCGCTGATGATGACACGATCGCTTTGCCTCGCCAGATCGAGAGCCTGCCACTGCTTGAAGCGTTGAATGAGAAAATGGAATTGCGCCTGAAAGGCCGCGCCCGGCTTGTCGCGGTAGAAGGCTTCCAGAAAGGGGTTGGCTTCGTCGTCGCGAAGGCGCGAGGCGTGAAGGCGGTCCGCCAGCAGGTCGGCGAGCGTGGTCTTCCCCACTCGAATCGGGCCTTCGATGGCAATGAAGCGCGGGGGCTCGGGTAATCGATTCATTGGATCATTAATTCATCGAATCACTGACTCAGCGAGACAATGGGCAATTTGTTTTCGAAATGGCTCAATGATTCAATGGCTCAATCTTATATCGAACCACCTGGCTCAGGTCCGGCGAGTCCTGGAGCATCTCCGTGACCGTCCGTCTGCTTACCGGATGACGGGCGGCCGGCGCCAACTCCCGCAGCGGAATCAGGACAAAGCGCCTTTCGTTCATGCGCGCGTGGGGAATAGTCAGGGCCGCGGTCCGGACCACCACATTCTCGTAAAGCAGGATATCAATGTCAATCGGTCGCGGACCTTTGCTGACTCCGGGCCGCCGTCCGAGGGTCCGCTCCACGGATTTGACGGCCTTGAGAAGCTGCATCGGCATGAGCTCCGTCGAGGCTTCCACGGCGCAATTCAGGAACCACGCCTGCGGGCCGAAATCAACGGGTTCAGTTTTGTAATACGACGACACCCGTTGGACCTTCACTCCCGCTTTGCCAAGTTCCTCCATGGCGCGCTGAAAATTGGCAACGCGGTCTCCGCGATTTGAACCGAGCGAGAGGTAGACCTGCTTGCATGCGCGTGAGCCCGGCGGAGCAGGCGGATCAGGAGGATTCGTTTCAGCCAACATGGATACCCCGGTCAGCCGGATGCGAAGTTCAACCAAACAAAGTTCGTGGCGCGCCGCCGGGCAAAGGCAAATTCAAAAGCCGGTAAGCCGGCTCGTTGGCCTTCCGCCCGGATTTAGTGCGGCTGATGAAGCCCTGTTGCAGCAGGTAAGGCTCAACCACATCCACGAGGGTATCGACTTCTTCATTCAAGGTTGCGGCAATGGCTTCCACACCCACCGGCCCGCCGTTGTATATGCGAATAATCGTGGAAAGGAAGTTGCGGTCGAGATCATCCAGGCCGTGGTCGTCCACACCTTCGAGCTTCAACGCATCGCTGGCGACAACGCTATTGATGTCGCTGTTGGCTTTGACGTCCGCGAAGTCGCGAACCCTGCGCAGGAGGCGATTGGCAATCCTCGGCGTGCCGCGGGCGCGGCGGGCGATTTCCATGGCGCCGGCTTCGTCAAGCTTAGTTTGCAGAATTCCCGCGGAGCGGCGAATGATCTTCCGAAGGTCGTCCACCGTATAGAACTCGAGGTGATAAAAGAGGCCGAAGCGGTTGCGCAGCGGCGCAGAAAGGCTTCCGGCACGGGTGGTGGCGCCCACCAGCGTAAACCTTTTGAGCGGGACGTTGATGGTCTTGGCGAACATCCCCTTGTCGACGACAAAATCCACCTTGTAGTCTTCCATCGCCGGGTAAAGGAATTCCTCAATGTTGGCAGGCAAGCGGTGAATCTCATCGATAAAGAGGATGTCGCCCTCGCCGAGATTGGTAAGGATGCCCATCAGGTCGCCGGTGCGCTCCAGGGCAGGCCCCGACGTGGTGGTGATCTTTGACCCCATGGCGTTGGCAATGATGTAAGCGAGCGTGGTTTTGCCCAAACCGGGGGGGCCAAAGAACAGCACGTGCTCGAGCGATTCGCCGCGCTGCTTGGCCGCCTGCAAAGCGATGGAGAGCTTTTCCACAACCTTCTTCTGTCCCACGTACTCGTCAATACTGGACGGGCGAAGGGTGCGATTGAAGCTTTCTTCTTCCTTCGATATCAGTTCCGGCGAAACCAGTCGTTCTCTGGGCATAGGAAATCATTTGCACGTCTGCGGCTCTACCGCACTGCGGTACCTGTTTCGTAGTTGCGCTAGGGTTTGTTCCCCGGGTGCAACTGCTCAAAGACTTTGCGCAGAAAGTCCTCGGTCGTTTTCAGGTTCTTGTTCCTGGCGAAGATCTCTTCCACCATGCGCCCGGCTTCGGCACGCGAATACTCCAACTGCTCGAGCACTTGAAGGGCTTCCTGTTTCAATCCCGCGGCGGATTCCTGCTCGACGGAAAGGGGCGCTTCTGTCCGCGCCAATGCAAACTTGGCCATTTTCCCGCGCAATTCGGTGATGATTCTTTCGGAAGTCTTGGCGCCGATGTACGGAAGCTCTTTCAGGAAAGCGGCGTCGCCGCCCTCGATGGCCAGGGCGATTTCATTCAGTGGCCGGATGAGGCATTTCAGCGCCCGCATGAATCCCACGCCCGGCACGGTGGTGAAGGTTTCAAAAAACTCCCGGTCGAGCGGGTCGAGGAATCCCACCAGCTTGGGAGTCAGGTGGCCGCCGCCCAGGCCGCCGTCGATGTAATAAATCGTATAAAAGGTCAGAGGGTTGCGGCGCTCGCCTTCCGGCGCGGTGCGAAGGCGCGACGCAATTCCCGAGGGCACGAAAAGTTCATAGCAGACCGCCTCCACTCGAACCAGGAGCGAGTGGCGTTGAATGCGGTCGTAAAGAACTTCACCGGTTATTTCGGAGATCATGTCCGTTGTCCGTGGTCAGTTGCCAAGTGCCAGGTGTCAGGTGTCAGTAAAATCCCGTTGCAACTCTTTGGCACCTGACACCTGATACCTGATACCTATCTTTTCCTCTGCGCATTAACGTAACACAGCGCCACGGCCAGCGCATCGGCCACATCGGGAGGATGCGGCGTGCGGTCGAGCGAAAAGAAATGCTGGACGGCGCGCTGCACCTGGAGCTTCGAGGCGTTGCCGTTGCCGGTCACCGACTGCTTTACGCGCTTGGCGGAAAAACTCAGCACGGGGATTCCCTCCAACCTTGCCGCCAGGCAGATGACGCCGCGCGCATGGCCCATCAGGATCGCCGTGCGGGGATAATCCGCGTGGCTGTAAACTTCCTCCAGGCACATGGCCTGCGGTTTGAACTCCCTCATCACCTGCTGGAGTTCATGGAAAAGCGATTCCAGCCGCGCGGGAAGATTCTGCCCGTGGCTGGGCGGCAATCGGATCACGCCCCCTTCCAGCAGTTTGACATCGGCCCCATGGCTCACCACCACGCCGTACCCGGTGATGTTCAGGCCCGGGTCGATTCCAATGACGCGTGTTGACTCCTGGGATATGCTGGCCATTCGCAAGGATTGTAACATTCAGCGGGCGGTTGACAGTAGTCAGTTGTCAGTGGTCAGTTGTCCGTTGTCAGTAGTCCGTTGTCAGTGGCCGGGAGGGGCTGAAGCTCAAAGATCGAAACTTAAATATCGCGGCGAGTTTCGATGACCAAGAGCAACTGACAACGGACAACGGACTACTGACGGCTTCACCTTGGTGTCGAATCCGGCAACCCGCCGTCCACCGGAATCGTTGCGCCGGTGGTGGGCGTTTGCCGGGTCGCGAAGAACAGGACCGCTCGCGAAACGTGCTGGGCGGTCACCGCGGCTTTCAAGAGATTGCGCGACTGGTAATATTGTTCCAGACCCTTTTCATCCAACCCGCGCGCGCGCATGCGGTCCGGGCCGACTTCCGCCCAAAGTCCGGAGCGGCGGGTTCCATGGGAGAAGACGGCATCCGGGGCGACCATGTTGACGCGCACGCCCAACTCGGCCATTTCCTGGCTGGCAATGCGGCCCAATTGATGCGACGCGGCCTTGGTGGCGCTGTAAGCGCCGAATTTCGCGCCCGGCATGAAGACGTTTTTGGTGGAAACCAAAATGATGTCGCCGCCCGTCCCCTGCAGGCGGAAGTGGCGAGCCGCCTCGCGCAGCAGCAGGAGGGTCCCCTCCATGTTAACGCGCTCGACGCGCTGGAAGGCCGCGAAGTCCATCTGCTCAATCGACGAAACCATAGCGACGCCGGCGTTGACGATCACCAGGTCAACCCCGCCCCAGGTTCTGATCACAGCATTGAATCCTTCGGTCACAGAAGCGGGATCGGTTACGTCAAGCGGGGCGGTAATGACTCGCTCGCCATATATCTTTTTCAATTCCACGCCCAGTTTGTCCAGGGCCGCGCCGGGCAAGTCGGTGAGGGCGACGTGGCATCCGTGCTCCAGAAGGCCCTCCGCGATGGCCGAGCCGATTGCTCCGGCGGCTCCGGTCACGATGGCGACCTCGCGCCCGAGCGCTGGTTCATCGGTGCGCAGCTTGGCGTGTTGCAGGGTGAAGTATTCCACCTCGAAGAGATGGTGCTCGTCAAGGCCGCGGTAGGTCCCCATGGCGGCGATGCGCGCCTTGGCGGCGAGCGTTTGCGCGGTGATGTCATGCGCGATGCGGGCGGCGTGCGCGTCCTTGCCCGCGCATAGCGCTCCAAGCCCGGGCAGCAAAACTACGCGCGGCAAGGAATCGAATGGCTTCATGCCGGGAGGCATCAGGTCGGCATGGCGAGCAAGGTAAAGTTGATAGTCCGCTTCATAAGCGGCAATTCCCTTCAAAATCTGATCGCGTAATTTCGCCGAGTTGCTGTAGTCGGGGTCATCAACCCACAGGGGCAGAGCTTTGGTCCGCACCAAGTGGTCAGAAGTCAGCGTGGGAGTGAGGGCCAACTCCTTGCCGCCATCGGAGCCGAGAAAATCCAGGATTTCCTGATTCACCAGCGGCTGGAGGATCATGCGGCGGTAGGGGCTGTCCGGGTCGCCGCTGGGGTGGGCCAGCAGTCCACGCACCACGGGCGCGACGGTGGCGAGGCGCTTTTCGGCCTCCGCCAGCGATGCGGGCATGACCACCACGAGGGATTTGGAAGCGCGGCGCGCGGCGAACTCTTCGGCGCGCGTGACCAGGTCGATCATGGCGGAATAAGCTTCGCGCGCCGTCGGGCCCCAAGTCATGATGCCATGCTGCATCCAGACCAGGGCTTGGCATCCGGGGTGCGCGTCGTAAGCGGCGATCACCGCCTTGGCCAGCTTGAACCCCGGCTTCACGTATTCGACCAGCGCCACGCCCTCGCCCAGCGCTTCGCGAATCAGCTTTTCGCCCTCCGGCTGGTTGGTCAGCACCAGAATGGCGTCAGCGTGGGTATGATCGACGTACTTGGCGGGGAGGTAAGCGTGCGAAAGGGTTTCAATGGAAGGCGCGGCGGCGTTGGGCACCAGCCGATGCATTTGAAACTCGCCAGCCATTGCGTCGTCGGAAAGCTCGGGGAGGGCGCACATTCGCTTCAGATGCTCAATATCGAGGGGCGTGTGGCCCTCCGGTTCGATCGTTCCCAGATTGAACCCGGAGGCCTTCATGAAAAGGGCGGGAGTTTCCTGGCCAAAGACGTTGCGATAAGTCCCTTTCAGGGAAGTGTTGCCGCCGCCGTGCAGCACCAGAGCTTCCTCACTGCCCATGAGGCGCGTGGTGTAAGTGCGCAGGGCCAGATCAGCTCCCCACTGTTCGGCGTATTGAGCTACAAATTGATCGGCTTCTTGATCAGACCAGCGGTTTTTCATGGGGGTCCCTGAGTTATCATGGAATGAAGTGCTACCGCCGGCTGCTTGCAGCCGACACGGCCTCAAGCATAAATCGCGCGTTGGCTTCGGGCGCCTTGCCGTCGAACACGGCGCTGCCGGTTATGATCAGATCCGCGCGGGTGGCGGCGACCTGCGCGATATTCTCTTTGGTGATCCCGCCGTCGACGCCGAGAATGATGTTCCTTTCCGAGTCCGCAATCATGCGTTGAACGCGGGCTATGCGGGCGGTGGTGGCGGGGATGTATTTCTGCCCGCCCCAGCCGGGATTCACAGCCAGGAGCAGGATGTATTCAACCTCATCGAGAAGCGGCTCGATCGCTTCCAGCGGCGTCCCCGGGTTCAGCGCCACGCCGCGCACGATGCCGCGTTCCCCATCGTTCACGTTGGTGAGGGTCCCGAGCTTTTGTAACACCCGATGCACGTGCGAGCAGGCCTCCACGTGAATCGTGATGATGTCCGCGCCGGCGGCGACGTAGTCCGCCACCTTCTCCAGCGGTTCCTCGATCATCAAGTGCACGTCTTTGAGCAGGGAAGTCTTGATGGCCTTGATGAAGGGCGGCCCCACCGTCATCATGGGGCAAAAGCAGCCATCCATCACGTCCACGTGCGCCAGCTTCGCGCCCGTGCGCTCCAGGAGCGCGATTTCCGAGCCCAGCGAGAGCAAGTTGGCGGTGACCACACCGATGCTGACCGTCGGTGCGGCAGCGCGCAGTAGTTCGAGACCATTGGAATTGGACATGTGTTTCTCGGGAAGAGGAGTAAGGAGTCAGGAGTCAGAATAAAACCGTTTTGCTCCTGACTCGTGACTTCTGTCTCCTGCCTCCTGCCTTCTACCTCCTGACTCCCGCCACCCCGTGCAGAAGTGTCTGATAGAAGTCGTAAGCCTGCTCCGGCTTCATCAGCTCGTGGACCACCTTGCCGACCGCCTGAATCATGGCCGCTGGCGCGTCGGACTGGAAGATGTTGCGGCCCATATCGACGCCCGCGGCGCCCTCGCTGACGGCACGGTAAGCCATGGTCAAGGCGTCGAGTTCAGCCAGCTTCTTTCCGCCCGCCATCACCACGGGCACCGGGCACGAAGCGGTGATGGTCTCAAACCCTTCCGGCACGTAGTAAGTCTTCACCACCTGCGCGCCCAGTTCGGCGCAGATGCGGCAGGCGAGGCGGAAGTACTTGGCGTTGCGCACCATGTCCTTGCCGACCGCGGTCACCCCCAGCGTGGCGATTCCGTAACGCAGGCCGGCGTCCACCAAGCGGGTCATGTTGTGGATCGATTGCGTTTCAAATTCACCGCCCACGAAGACTTGCACGGCCATCGCGGAAACGTTCAGGCGCGCCGCGTCCTCAATGTCCACGGCGATCTGCTCATTGGAGAGTTCCTTCAGGATGCTTGGCCCGCCGCTCGCCCGCAACACGACGCCGTGCGTGAAACTGGCGGGGATGGTGGTGCGCAGGATGCCGCGCGTCAACATCAGGGCGTTGGTGTAAGGCAGCAGGGGCACGATGTTCAGGTCAATGCGCTCCAGGCCCGTCGTGGGGCCCTGGAAATACCCGTGATCGATGGCCAGCATTACCGTGCGGCCCGAGGCGGGACTGAAAACCCGCGCCAGGCGGTTCTGCATTCCCCAGTCAAGAGCCCCCGCACCCTTCACGAAGAAGGGTTCCTGTTTCACGGGAATTTCGGCATAAAAGTGCTTGGATTCTTTTTCGGCATCAAATTCTGGCATGGCGCATTAATCCTCCCGAAATGAGATGGCAAAAAAACATTTTGGCCCTGTGATTGTCCTTGCTCTCGAATCCTTTGTCAATGCTGGCAAGGGGATTGGATATTGAGGTTGCAAAGACCCCCCCGCGAATCAAAGGATGATAGACTGAGGCCATCGGCTGGGAAAGGGTGTGAATTAATGAGTCCCCATGAGGAAGCAGTCGTGAAATCGTTCATTGAACCCTCGCGGCAGCAGAGGTTCGTGGACTTCTTAGCTGACCCCAAAAAACGGAAGAAGTTTACTGACGAACTGGCGCATCGTCGAGAGCGATTCCTAAATTCGAAGTTCCTCAAGTCCATACCCCCGAGCCAGCGGAATCCAACTTCGTTGTACGCTCTGCTCAAGCAGTTGGGAGCACCTGATATCTGTTGGGTCATCTCCGAAAGCAGGCTCCTGGACGGGCAAGAGGTTGGGCTTATAAAGGCCCTTCGGGAGGTTGTAGGATACGGCATGGGAACGATCATTTCTTGCGCGCCCGGACGCCTGGCTTATTTTGAAAGTGAGGACGAGAGGTTCATCCTCCAGAGATGAATTCCCAAAGGGCAGGATGAACTTTGTATCGCGGGCGTCTTGCCCGCGCTACGTCCGGGGGATTGGCGAGCATCGCCGGTTCCAGGTGGGTCGGATCACTGCCTCGACTTAACGATGGGCGGATTACCTAGGGGTCAATTTTCCACTTGACATTTAAGCTATGGTACGCTACATTGTTAGGTTGAGTGATTGCCGGACCGGGGCAAGGGTGATCGGTGTGGCGACACACTCAGGATGGCGGCGTGGAAATGCGACCTCTGGAGGGGTCGGCAAGTGGACAAGAAGTCATCAAGCTCCCAAAGCCGTCAGCTCGTTGAAAACAAAGGGCGTCAAACGCCGATTTTGCTCTGCCAAAGCCGTCAGCATATTGAAAATAAGGCGGTTAATAGAAAAGCGAAGATAAGGCGAAACTAGACAGTTTGTCCCCAGCAGTAAAACCCCCCTGGAATAACCTAACCTACCAGCCGATAGCGACTCTTCCCGTAGAATGCCCCTCAGGCCGCAGACCTGAATCTTCTGATAGTTTCGAACCTTCGTAATTCATTGGATACTGTTCTTAAGATGATAAACGTATGATCATTTATCAACCTACGCCTTTATGCGGGACGAAGCGAAGCCACCACCTACCTGCATCGAGGATGGAACCGCTTGGCGCTGGCGCGGTCAAAAGACCTGGTGCATTGGGTTCCGGCAGGCGCGGGGGACTGAACGCCACCACCAACTCTTCCGGGTCGGCACTTCTCGTACGCGCGCGAAATGCCGACCCATTCTCGGTGCTCTGGGCAGGCTCTTAAGGTTGCCACCGCAAAGGTGAAGAGTCAGCCCTACGCGTAAATCCCGCGCAACTTGATGCAGAAGGCCACGCGGTCGATGGCCAGCATGTAGGCCGCAATACGGTTGTTGACGTTGTGTTTTTCGCCGAAGCCCACCACGCTGTCGAAGGCGGAGACCATGATTTGTTTCAGGCGGCTGTTGACCATGTCTTCCGGCCAGAAGTAGCCCTCGCGGTCCTGCACCCATTCGAAATAGGAAACCGTAACGCCGCCGGCGTTGGCGAGGATATCGGGAATCACGAAGACACCGCGGTCAAACAGGATGTCGTCCGCAGGAGGCGTGGTGGGGCTGTTGGCGCCCTCGACGAGAAGTTTGGCCTTCACTTTGTGGGCGTTCTTGCTGGTGATGACGCTTTCCGTGGCGGCCGGCAGCAGGAGGTCGCATTCCTGCTCGAGGATTTCCTGCGTCCCGATACTTTCGCCGCCGTCAAAGCCCTGGAGCGTCTTGTTCTTCTCGACGTACCCCAGGAGGCGCGGAATATTGATGCCCGTGGTATTGAATACGCCGCCCGAAATGTCGGCGACGCCGATGATCTTGTAGCCGGACTCGTGCATCAGGCGGGCGGCCTGCGAGCCGACATTGCCAAAACCCTGCACGATGACGCGCGTGCTTTCCTTCTTCCATCCGAAACGCTTCAGCGCCTCGTCCGCGGTGATCATGCATCCGCGGCCCGTGGCCTCGCGGCGCCCTAACGATCCCCCCAGGTCGAGCGGTTTGCCGGTCACGCTGGCCGTCACCGTGTGGCGCATGTGCATGGAGTAGGTGTCCATGATCCAGGCCATCGTCTGCTCGTTCGTGTTCATGTCGGGCGCTGGCACATCGCGCTCTGGGCCGATGTAATCCAGAATCTCCGCCGTGTATCGACGGGTGATCCGCTCCAGTTCGCCCTTGGAGAGCTTGGAGGGGTCGCACACAACGCCACCCTTGGCGCCCCCGAAAGGAATATTCACCACCGCGCACTTCCACGTCATCTCGGCCGCCAGCCCGCGAATCTCATCCAGGGTGACATCCGGGGAGTAGCGCACTCCTCCTTTGCACGGCCCGCGGGCGATGCTGTGCTGCACGCGGTAACCGTCAAAAACCCCCAACGTGCCGTTATCCAGTGTGACGGGAATGTGGACGATGATTTCGCGATTGGGTGTGCGGAGATAATGCGACAGGCCGGCGTCCAGCCCGAGCTTGCGGGCGGCTACATCGTATCTGGCCGCCATGGATTCATAAACACTCAGTTCCTTCTCTTTTTCCTCGATGCTCATGTTGCCCCCTATTTTCGGGATTCCGCCTGCTACGTGCGGTTCTCCCCCTTGGTTCGGGCTCAACGGCCCAGCGAGAGTATAGCAAACGAGTTACCACTGTTCTAGCCAGACCGATTTGGGCCAAGATTTGTTTTTCTGAAGGTGGGGGACACGGCAAATTGCCGCAAACTTGGGGACAAGAAGTCGAACTTGAATTGTGTGCGTCTAAGCGCCCGATACCGCAAGTTCGGGGGCGAGGGAAATGTGCGCGATCGAACGCGTCGGCTCGCTGGTGGTAAGCGTCCAGCATTCCTTTCGGCGCAGTAACTGGGAAACCAATTGGGCGTGCATGGCGTGGCCGGCGCGGTCGGCAACCACGTGGCCGATCAGGGGGTGGCCAAGCAGCGAGATGTCGCCGATCAGGTCCAGAATTTTGTGGCGGCAGAATTCATCAGGGAAGCGCAGACCCTCAGGATTCATGACGCGTTCCTGATCCAGGACCACCACGTTATCAAGCGAGCCGCCCTTGACCAGCCCACTCTTCAACAGCATCTCGACCTCGGCGAGGAAGCCGAAGGTGCGGGCAGGAGCAACGTCATATTCATATGAACCGGCACTGGGGGTGAAGTCCAGTGATTCCGCTCCGATCACAGGGTGAGGGAAGTTAATCGCGTAACTCACCGCAAAGGTGTCAGCAGGGTAGACGGCAATCCTTTTGGGGCCTTCCGATAACTCCAACGGCTTAATGATCTTTGCGTAAGAGCGGCGGGCCCGCTGCGGGCGCAATCCTGCCTGACGGATGAGCTGCACGTAGGGCAGGGCACTGCCGTCCACGATGGGGAGCTCCAGGTTGTCGATCTCCACGATGGCGTTGTCCACGCCCAGCCCCGCCAGCGCCGAAAGCAGGTGCTCGGTGGTGGAGATCAGCACGCCTTTCTTCATAAGGCTAGTGGCATAACTTACCCGGGCGACGTGGCGCGATTGCGCCTCGATGATGAACCCGTCCAAGTCGGTGCGCTTAAAGACCACTCCGGTGTGGGCAGGGGCAGGGCAGAGCCGCAGGTTGACAGTAACCCCCGTGTGCAATCCAATCCCTGACAGTGAAACCGCAGAGGCAAGCGTGTATTGTTGACCCAATGTCCCTCCCCGACGCAAGCCCCTACTATAGCAGCTACAGGTCCATGTCCATGTTAAAAGTTAACACATTAGTATTCTGTTAGTTGCGGATACTTTGTAAAGGAGCGGAATGATGGAGGTGTGGTAATCGTACAACACTCGCGAAGGATTTGAGTGTCCCCCCTGCCGCAGGCGCAATCGGCGCGGGGACATTCTGAAACCAACGAAGATGAAGCATCCCAATACATAGCCTATGAAGGAGGGCAGAACTTAGTCTCCGGGATGATACGTTCGCTCCGTGTGTCCGTGGAGTTGAGCGCGATAGAAGTAGACCTCTCGCAAGTCGCCCGTGCTGTACCTTTGGGCCTCATCATCGAAATGAGGTGAAGCGGGATTGCCGCTTTCGCCGCCTGCCGTCACGGCCTTGGCGCGCACCGTCTTCCCGAACTCCACTGCGGCGACGAAGCTGTTCCCGCTGCTGCCGTACCATCGCTTGGTTCCGGGGTAGGGGCGCGCTCCAAAAGACGCCAATGACCCCCAAAGCGCCGAAGTGAATTCGACGGGAATGCTCGGCTTGGCGTCGTCGAAGGAGGGAACAATATCGTCGGTGAGACGCTGGAAGCGGTTGACCTCTCCCCAAGGCATCTTCCACGTCCCGAAGTCTGCGGTAAGCCGATCGGATGCCGCCGCCAGCGATTGCAGGAGCTTTTCGCCAGGCACTTGGCTGCCCACATAATCGTAAATAGGCATGTCCGTGCTTCTCGTCTTGCCGCGCACTTGGCGCACGATATCCTCGCCCCAGAATACCGCGAGTGTGGTGGGAACCGAATCCACTCCCCAGCGAAGATCCCATGCGCGCAAAAGTTTGATTTGCTCCGCCAGCTTTGCCTTCAGCGGATCCGACTCCGGGGCCTGGTCCCACGCCTTGATCAGCGCGGGCAGCGCTTTCTCAAACCACGGTAGGTAGCTATCGAACGCCGCGCCAATCAGGGAATCGAGTGTGAAATCCTTCTTGTCCCCCAGGACGCGGACAGCGTGAAGTCCGCGCGCTGATTCTCCACCGGTCTCGACATAAACTGGAAAATCTTCCTTCTTCAGGCTACCGGGTCCGGCCGCGGACCACGGTGCGTCGTTCGAGTTGTAGATCCAGCCGCTCGGCGGATTCAGCAAGTGGGGCGTCTCGTCCAGGGAAAGAAGCCCGTGCCAATCCGTCGCGGGATTGCTGCCATCCACGGGCTTCGTCCAATCGAATCGAGTATCGCGCCGGGGAATGAAGTTTCCGTGGAAGTATGCTATCTCGCCATCGGAATCGGCAAAAATCGTGTTGTTCGACGAGTTCGTATGCAGCTCCATCGTCCGGCGAAATGAATTGTAGTCCGTGGCCTTGGTGCGCGAGTAGGACTGCATCAGCGCTTTCACCGGTTCCTGCATCAGCCGGATGGTGACCCATTTGCCGTTCCGCTCGCCGATCACCGGCCCGTGCTGGGTGCGATATACAGTAAATCTCTTCTCGGCCATTCCCTGATCGGTCAGGTAGGGCACTCGGATTTCCCCCGCGAGGACCGGACGCTCCCAGTCCCCGTAATTGTAGTAATAGCGGTTGCCGATTTTCTGAATGGTCTCGAGATATTCGCTCAGGTCATTGACGCCGCTCGTGGTGTGGATCCACCCAATGTGCGGGTTGAACCCCTGGTACACGAAGAACTGTCCCCAGGTTACGGCGCCGTAGGCGTCCAAACCTTCATCGCTCACCATCTGGAGCTCCGAGCGGAAATAAAACGACGTGTGTGGATTGATCAGCAGCAGAGCATGGTGCGAGATGGTGTTCGAGGGTGCGATGGCCACGCCATTCGATCCGCCCGGTTCGGCGGCCTCATCCTGATTCGAGGGCATTGCCCGGGCCACCCGCTCCTCGCCATAGAAGGCCGCGAGTTGCCCGAGGTTCACGTGCTCGATGTCGCCTCCAATGCTCCCTTCCGTAAAGCTCAACGCCATCCACGGCTCGAATCGCTTGATGACCCGCGGTTTCACGTCGGGGTGCTTGTAAAGGTAGTAATTCAAACCGTCCGCGAAGGCATTCATGAGCGCCTTCAGCCATGCCGGACTTTCCGCGTATTGCTGCTTCAGTGTTTCCGGATCGATGAACAGCTTCATGCGCAGATCCAGGTAAATTTTCGATTTGCCTTCCGTCTCGGCCAGCCGCCCCAGCCCGTTGAGGTAATTCGTTTCGACGCGGTTGAAGTCGTCCTCGGCCTGCGCGTATTCCATGCCAAAGACCGCGTCCGCGTCGGTTTTCCCGTAGACGTGCGCAATCCCCCAATCATCCCGGATGATGGTGATGTTACGGGCCTCGCGCTCCCAGCGCGCGACTTCCGGGTTCTGCGACCCCCGCACTTCTAAACAAACACCTGCAACGGCAAGAATGAGAACCAGCTTTTTCATCAGTGTCACTTTTACTCCGATGCCTGCCCCTGATTCAATCGGCCATAGGGTATCAAAACAAAACTGCGAATTAAAGTTCCGGAGCGGGATGGTGCTGTCCTAATTTCAGATGCAGCGCCGGCTTCCAGCCGGCATTGAGCCGCCAAGATGGCGGCGGTACGTTTCCGGCAATCCGCTCCCGGCGCCTCGGATGCGGTAAAATATCTGATTCGTCTGAATACTGTGCGAGGGAGGATGGTTTGCCCCAAACCCCCAACAAGCTCTTTCTCATTGATGCCATGTCGTTGGTATTTCGCGCCTTCTTTGCTCCCATGCAAATGGCGCTGGTTTCGCCCAGCGGAATGCCTACCAAGGCCATCTACATCTTCGTCCGCACGCTGCGGAAGCTGCTGAAGGACCATCAGCCCGATCACGTTGCCGTGGCCTTCGATCTTGCTGCGCCCACGTTCCGCGACAAGCTGTTTGAAGAATACAAAGCGAACCGGCCGGCGTTCCCCGAGGAGCTGGCGGTGCAGCTTCCTTACGTCCGGCGATTCTGCCGCGCCCTAGGATTGCCTCTGGTGGAACTCGAAGGCTTTGAAGCCGACGACTTGATTGGCACGCTGGCGCGGGCGGGGTCCGGGCAGGGGGCGGACGTCTTTATTGTGTCGGGTGACGAAGACCTGTTTCAACTGGTCAACGATCGCGTCCGCGTGCTGAAGCCCTCACGAGCCGCCAGCGATGGCGAGACCCTTTGCGATGCGGAAAAGGTGAAGGAGATTATTGGGGTTGAGCCCGCACAGGTGGTCGACTGGCTCGCGCTCACAGGCGACCCCAGTGACAACATTCCGGGCGCGCGCCCGCTGCCCGGCCACGAGCCGGTGTTGGCGGAAGGCGAAAAGAAGCGCAGCTACATTGGACCCAAGGGAGCTACGGACCTGATCCAGCAATTTGGCACGCTGGAAAAAGCACTGGAGAATTATGAGCAGGTCAAGAAGCAGAGCTATCGCGACGCTCTGCGTGACTTCCGCAACGAGGCGCTGCTGAGCCGCGAGCTGGCCACGATTCGCACTGACGTTCCCGTGGAAACCTCTTTGGCGCAATTGCAAATGCGGCCTCTTGATATCACGGAGTTGACGGCCCTCTGCCAGGAGTTGGGTTTCACCTCGCTCTTGCGCGAGTTTTTGGAAGAAGCACCTGCGCCGGCGGAAGCTGCGACCGAATCAGAAGAACTCCTCGTGACGCAGCGCGTCGAACGGTGGTTGGCGGCGACTGACCGCGGCGCCTTGCTCGCCTTGGCGATGGGCGTGGAGGGTGACGAAGGTTTTGCCGGGCGGCTGACCGGGCTCGGACTATCTGACGGTAAGCGGCTCGCCACGGTCGCCGTGGGAGGCCTGGGGGATTTGCTTCCTGCGCTCGCGCCGGTGCTTGGTGACCCCTCGCGGCACAAGGCGGTGCACAACTCCAAACTGCTGCAACTGCTCCTGGCCAAGCAGGGAATTGCCCTGGCGGGTGTGGCTGACGACACCATGCTCTATTCTTACCTGCTGGAGCCGCTGGCCTCAAGCCATGCGCTCGCCGACGTGGTGTTGCGGCGGCAAGGCCGCAAGCTTTCTCCCTCCCTGGCGGAAGCTGCTCATCGCACGCGCGAGTTGAGTGATTTGCTCCGCCCGGAAATCGCGCGTGAAGAATTGCAGAAACTTTACAGTGAAATCGAGTTGCCCCTCGCCTCCGTGCTTGCCGAGGTGGAAGCGGCGGGCGTGCGCGTCGACGTGGAAATCCTGGCGCGCATGTCCGGTGAATTCGACAAGGAACTGACCACGCTGACGCACGAGATCTACGACCTGGCCGGAGGGTCATTTGACATCGATTCGCCCAAGCAACTTGGCGAGATACTATTCGAAAAGCTCAAGCTCCCGGGCGGCAAGCGCTTGAAAAAGAGCGGGCAGTATTCCACCGACGCCTCGGTGCTGGAAGCGCTCGCCGAAAAGCACGATCTGCCGCGCAAAATAATCGAATACCGCACGCGCGCCAAGCTCAAGTCGACTTACATTGACGCGCTGCCTAAATTCATCCAGCCGGAAACCGGCCGCCTGCACACGACTTTCAACCAAACCGTGGCGCGCACCGGCCGTCTTTCGTCTTCCAATCCCAACCTTCAGAATATTCCGATTGACGATGAATTCGGAGTGCGCATCCGCTCTGCCTTCGTCGCCGCGCCCGGCTGCCGCCTGATTTCCGCGGACTATTCGCAGATTGAACTGCGGGTGCTCGCACACCTTTCCCAGGACCCGCTGCTGATCGAAGCCTTCACCCGTAACGAAGACATCCACGCGCGCACCGCACTGGAAATCTTCAGTGTGCCGCACGCCCTTCAGAACCATGAACACCGCCGCATGGCGAAAGCCATCAACTACGGAGTGATTTATGGACTCAGCTCGTTCGGGCTGGCGGGCCGCACGGGCACCAGCCGAACCGAAGCGCAGCGTTATATCGATACCTACTTTGAGAGGTACAGCAAAGTGAAGGACTATCTCGACGGTCTGGTGGAGCAAGCGCGCACCACCGGCCGCGTGCGCACGGCGTTCGGAAGGTTGCGTCCCATACCCGAAATCAATAGCGGGGATGTGCAGGCGCGGAATCGCGCCGAACGGGAGGCCATGAACACCCCCCTTCAGGGCACCGCCGCCGACCTGATGAAGCTTGCCATGGTGAAAGCCCAGGCGCACCTGAAGCGGGAACAGATGCGAACGCGCATGATCCTGACCGTACACGATGAGCTGGTATTTGAAGCGCCTGAGGCAGAACTCGACCGGGCCAAGGAAATCGTGCGCGAGGAGATGGAAGGCGCCTACGCCATGCGCGTGCCGCTGAAAGTTGACTTGGGCGTGGGGCAGAACTGGAAGGAAGCGAAGTAGGGGAGGCAGGTGTCAGGTCTCAGGTGCCAGGTGTCCGGCGGCAGGGATCAGGTGTCAAAAGAAAGGTGCCAGGAAGCAGGTGTCGGGTGTCGGGTTTCAACTGACAACTGACGACTGACAACGGACAACTGACAGGTACATTTCAGGAGTTGAGGCTATGGAATCGATCCAGTCATTCCGGCAGCTTTTTGAATATGACCGTTGGGCGAATCACGCGACGCTCGCGAGCCTGAAAACCGTCACCGGCTCAACGGAAAGGTCGCTGAAAATCTTCAACCATATCGTGGGAGGACAGCGCGTCTGGCTGGCGCGCTTTGACAACCCCAACCCGCCCAACGTGCAGCCTTGGCCTACACTGGGGCCGGAAGAATGCAGCGCGGCCACCGAGGAGTTGTACAAGTGCTGGATGGCCCTGCTGGACAAACTAACGCCGGAGAAGAAGACGCAGGACCTTACTTACCGCACGATGGCCGGGGCGGAGTTCAAAACGCCGATTCGCGATGTCCTTACGCACATGGTTATGCACTCGGCCTACCATCGCGGACAAGTGGCCGCCGCTGTGAGGCAAGATGGAGGAAAACCCGCGCCGACGGACTACGTGGTTTACCTCCGGCAAAAGAAATAATGCCGCCGGGAAAGTATTTTAGGAGTCGAGCCGGCTAATGAAGTGGAATTGATCCGGAAGCTCTTGTAACATTGCCCGCATGGAAAAAGTGAAATCCGGCAACCGCAGTCCTGCGGCGAAAGGCCGCGGCATTCCGAAGAACATTGACGATTACCTTGCGCGAGTGCCTGAGCCTGCCCGCAGCACCTTGAACAAGGTTCGCGCCGCCATCCGCTCCGCTGCGCCACGGGAGGCCACCGAGACGATCAGCTACAGAATGCCGGCGTTCAGGTACAACGGAGTGCTGGTGTGGTTCGCCGCGTTTTCGAGCCACTGCAGTTTTTTCCCCACCGCCGCGGTTATCAAAGCGTTTCAGAACGAACTTCGAGGCTTCGCCACATCGAAAGGGACGATTCACTTTCCTGTGGACAAACCCCTGCCCGCGGCGCTGGTTAAGAAAATGGTGAAGTTGCGCGTGGCGCAAAACGAAAGCAAGAAACGGCACTGACGCGACCGCCTTGAGCAGCCCAGAGTTGCCAATCTGCCAACGAATAACTCGACTGGCACGATGTAGCGGCGGGTTTACCCCGCCATCGGTCGTAAAGACAACATCGATATGGCGGGGTAAACCCGCCGCTACGCCGCGAAAACGACTTCAGTGCCTTACTCCCCCGCAGAAAGAAGCTCTCCCTGTTTCCCAGTGCCCTATCCAGGCGGAATCAGCAGGCGAACGTGGCGGCCCTATGTGCTGTTTGGCGACACAGCAAAGTGGTTGCAAGCAGGGACGGCAAGTTCCCAGATGCGGACTTGAACGGAGTAGGGGATAGGAATTTTACAAGCAGGCCGTTATTCAGGACTTTGGACTAAATCCTTCACTGGTGGGTATAGCGGCTCTCCGCTCGCAGACATTGGCACGACCACTTCTCCAGCGGTTCCTGTGGTTAGTGGTTGGGCCGGGGGGACTGTTGGGTTGACGGGATAAGATTTACCGTTGAACGAAAGTTTCGCTTCATAGGACTGTACAATCCCGCCTCCCTGCACAACGACACTTATGTCGTGCCAGCCATTGGTTTTCGTATTCAGCACGCGGACCGGCGGGCGCGAGACTGTGACCTTCGTAACCACTCTGTAGTTAAAACCGTTCCGCTCTAATATCAATGTCGTGCATCCTCCGCTCCCACACCATCCATCTTCTGTAAGGTAGACAATCACATACCGTGTGTCGTCATCACGCAGTGACACAGATGCGGCGAAATAACGGGTTCCTTTGCCTCCATCCGACGTACCCACATAGTTCTGCAAGAAGTCTTGGAGCAGAACAGGGGGAGGTTGGTATTCTTTGGGAAGAAGTTCCTTGTGAATCAGTTTCAAACCCTTCCCGTCGATCATCACATAATCGTATAAACCACAATTCTCCTCATTCGGGCAGGCGTTAATTTTCAGCAGGCGGCTGTTCGGGTGGAACTCCATTCGAACTGTCTCGCTATCCTCATGGTGTTCCTCCCATGCGGGAGGAAGTTCAACCACTAAGAGCCCGTCGTATACCACGCCACTGCGCGAGTCGACGACCACAAATTCATTGCAACCTGCGCCGCACCCCCAACTTGGGACTGTATAGCGGCCAGCAAAATTTACCGCCGAGGCAGCACCCAATCGAATCATCGTTCGAAAGTTGCGCCAATCTTTGGTGATGATGGGCGGCGCAGGCTTTCCTCGATAAATACTCTCAACGGGGAAATCACTGAACTGCGGCCGCGATGACTCAGCCTTAGCGAGTCTCTGACCTTGGCGTGAGGGGGTATCTGTCTGTAGTGCGGCGACATACGGGGTCATCACAAGAAAGGCAACAAACCACAAATTCCGCCAACATAAATGTGAGAGCATGAAGAAAGCCTATCACGGAACCGGGGTCGAGTCTGTAAGGCCGGTCTACTTTCCTGGTAATCGCCAACCTCGACAATTGCCGAGGACCATCCACGCCCCACATGGCGTATTAGCTCACCGGAAAGAGGGTTCTGGGATGTTTGGATCTGCGCTCCCCTTCACTTGGACGTAGGACGGCCAAACCGCGCCTTTGGCGCGTCGCCGCCGAAGAATTCCGCCGAGGCAGCACCAGCCAGTTCGGCAGGCGAGCCGAGAGAATCATCATGATCCCGGCGCTCGATGTCTGCGGCTATTGACCCAGTCGGTCCCCCTGGGCCTAGCCGAGGACGTGGGCCATTTCCTGCCATTGCAACGCCTTACAGTAACCAATGAAGTATGGATGATGAATTGCTGGGTTATCATATGGTACTGGAGTTTAGGGTGAAATGGCGCAGGAGGAGAAGGTGTCAGGTGTCGGGTGGCAGGGGTCGAGATTGCCGATTGGCGATTGCCGATTGCCGATTGCCGGATGGTGCTTGGTGAATCGAGATGTCAATGCACAAGTATTCGCCCATGCGAAGGCACTGGCCACCGGATTATGTCCTCGGGTTAGGGATGGGGGTTTGAGAGGCCGTGGGCGGGGGATGGGGAATTAGAGTGCGCAATAATTCAACTGCATGGAAAGACCTCGTTATTCGCCGGATGTGCCGCCATATCAACGCGTTCGGCAATGTCCGGAAGGGGATACTGCAAAAAAAGATGTTAGAAAGTGACGTTCGAAGCAGGAATGTGTATGAAAACAAAGGGAACACCGACAAAATGCCCGGAAAAAAGTAGGACATTTTTGTCTAAGTTTCGGACATTTTCGGCAAACCGACACGAATTCTGCAGAATTTCGGGGTGAATTTACGGTCGCATTCAACAATCCATATGGACAAAACGGCCAAACCGTTCTTTTGGCTCGTCGCCAAACTTGAGCGAGCGTAGCGCGCCCGGTTTTGAAGTCCGCGGGTCTTACCGCGGAGGTTAGGCGAATGTACCGTGGCGAAGAAGCCAGCGTGGTGGATCGGTGTGCAACGGGGATTTGTCGTTTTCGCTGCGGAAGAGCCGCGGACCTCAAACTCGGAGGTCCACGCTACGTGCTTGCTTTCGATTCTCCTGGGTTTTGCTCCAACTCGCGGACCAGGGCATCGGCGACACTCTCCGCTGAGCCCTCGCGTTCCATTTGGGGCGACCACTGCCACTGGCTAAGGTAATCATCAGTGCCCGCCAGGCCCTCGGCCATGGCGATGCAGTTGATTTCAGCTTGAAAACGCGCGGGCAGTTGGCGCGACACGGGCCGTTTCCCCTCCTCAAAAACCTTAACCTGTGAGGGCACGTGCTTCCAGTAGAGAATTTGGTATTTGACCATGTGCTTTCACCTCTTAAAATGATATTAGCACGCCGAAAGAAGGCAACAACGGTGCAGAATCTTTACGACATCCTGGTGGGCATTGAGGTGAGTGAGCGCTTGCGGGTTTGCATCGAGACGCCGGTTGGGCGGAGTTACAGCTACGGTGATCTTGACGAACACTCCGCGCGGCTGGCCAACCTGCTTACCTCGTGCGGAGTTGTACCGGGTGACCGCGTCGCCGTCCAGGTGGAGAAATCTCCCCACGCGGTTTTTCTCTATCTCGCTTGCCTGCGCGTGGGAGCGATCTATGTGCCCATCAATACGGCTTATACACGAGAGGAGACGGATTACTTTCTGGACGACGCCCAGCCCAAGGTGATGGTTTGCACGCCGGAGCGCTTTGAAGAGATCGCCAGTCTTTGCGGCCGTCGCAACATTCCGCAAATGTTTACTCTCGGTCCCGCCGGGGAAGGGACTTTGATCGAGAGAAGCTCCGCGCATTCGCCGACTTTCCAAACGGCTGCGGTATCTGAAAATGGCATGGCCGCCATCCTCTACAGCTCGGGTACCACCGGCAAGCCGAAAGGAGCGATGCTCACCCGTCGTAACCTCGCCTCCAACGCCGCGACCCTGGTGCAGGCGTGGGGATTCACCGATGCGGATGTGCTGCTGCACGCTTTGCCGATTTTCCACGTGCATGGATTATTCGTGGCCTTGCACTGCGCCATGATGAGCCGCTCGCGCCTGCTGTTTCTGCCGCATTTCGACGCCGCGCAGGTTTGCTCGCTGCTTCCGCGTGCCACCGTATTCATGGGTGTACCCACGTACTACACCCGCCTTCTGGCGCTGCCGCAATTCGACAAGCAGGCCTGCCAAGGAATGCGACTGTTTATTTCCGGTTCCGCCCCATTGCTTACTGAGACCTTCGAACAATTTCAGCGCAGGGCCGGTCACACTATTCTTGAACGCTATGGGCTGACGGAAACCATCATGAACACCAGCAATCCGCTGGCTGGTCCGCGACTCCCGGGCTCCGTGGGGTTGCCGCTTCCGGGGGTGCAGGTGCGCATCGCCGGGCAGGATGATCAACCGCTCGCGGCGGGTGCGGTGGGTGAAATCCAGGTGCGCGGCCCGAACATCTTTTCCGGATACTGGCGGAGGCCGGAGCTGTCGCCGCTGTGTTTTGCCCCTGACGGATTTTTCCGGACCGGTGACTTGGGGCGGTGGGATGCCCAGGGCTATGTTTTCATCGTCGGACGCTCCAAAGACCTGATCATCAGCGGCGGATTCAACGTGTATCCGAAAGAGGTTGAAGACTGTTTGGATCGCCTGGAGGGGGTGCAGGAGTCGGCCGTGGTCGGCATGCCGCATCCTGATTTTGGCGAAGCGGTGATGGCCATAATTGTTCCGCGTCCAGAGGTGGCGGTGGAAGCCGATGCGATTAAACCACAACTGCGTAACACCTTGGCAAATTACAAACTCCCCAAGCTGGTGGTATTAGCCAAAGAATTGCCGCGCAACGCCATGGGTAAAGTACAAAAGAACCGGCTGCGCGAAATCTTCCTCCCGACATGGCAGAAATTTGTTGAAAGAGGGGAGAAGTGAGGATCTAGCTGACATATCGCCATTTTCGAAACCACTTTTCGCTATTCGGGAAAAACCAGCCAATAACGGAACAAAATTCGAGTATCAGAGTCTTTTGTGGAATTAATTGAGAATTTCTGTTGACTTATTAGTAGAATTCGAGTATTTTTTCGACCGAACGAAGTGTTTTTGCTGTACGCGAAACGTTGCTTCGGGCGTTGACGAGCTGGCAGGCAGAATCATGGTAAAACACATTCCACGCGAACTTGTTGGCGTTTTTGCGGCTTTACCCACTCCTTTTGGCCGAGACGGAAACCCGCTTCTGGAGGCGCTGGATGCGCTGGTGGAGTTTGGCCTCGACCGCGGCTTGAAAGGGATATGCCTGGGCGGAGCTACGGGTGAATACGCCGTTTGCAGTGTGGAGCATCGCCTCGAGATGTTCCGGCGCGTGGCGCTCCGTATAAAAGGACGGGCGCAACTCATCTGTGCCATCGGGGGCGAGCACGTGGGCCAAGTCCGGCAGTTGGCTCGCGCCGCGTATGACTGCGGAGCGATCGCGCTGCTATTTCCGCCGCCCGGCTTCCTGCCCTACGCGCAGGACGATTTGGTGGACATCATGGGGCAGGTTAGCGCCGATTTGCCCTTGCCGGTGCTGATTTACAACATTCCCCAATGCACGCGTGACTTGGGGATGGCGAACATCCTGCGCCTGATCGCTACGGTGCCGAACATCATTGGCCTCAAGGACAGCTCGGGTCACAAACCCAACATGGCGGCCATTGCCCAGGCACAAGCCCAAACCCCACTGGCCTTCATTATTGGCAGCGATGACCTGCTTCTGGAAGCCTTTGAGAAGGGCGCGGTGGGCTCCATCTCCGGGATCGCCGGCGCCTGCCCGGAACTGATTCTGCCCGTTTACGATGCGTTGCGTGCGGGAAATAAGGAGCAAGCGCGCGCCTTACAAGCCCGCCTGGACGAGTTCATTTTCCACATCCGCGACTTCCCCTCGCCTTGGGCTATGAAGCTCGCACTGCAAGTGCGGGGCCTCGATATGGGTGACCTGGCTTGGCCGATGGGCTCCAAGCTTTCCAAGAACGCCCGTAAATTCCAGGACTGGTTCTCCGGGCAGATCCCTGCCTACGAGACAGCCACCGCCACGCCCGCGAAAGCTTAGCCGCAAGACTGTTCACGTCGTTATCGTCACGGACCAATAACGTCCGGCACCACCACGTCCACGGGGGAAGCGCCAACCGTAACGGTTGTTATGAGGACAGATCGATCAGTGCTCAAGCGGGTGCGGTCCGCATGCAGGATGGCGAGGCTGGAGGCGGCGCGGTCGGCGACGACCAGCAGTCGCCCATCCGGCGTCAGGGCCAGGGCGCGCGGCTCCATGCCCACGTGGGGCGGGGGCATGGCCAGCACCTGCCGGTTTGGAACATCCAAGGCTAACACCGAGCCATCCCCTGCATTGGCGATGAAAAGCACGCTCGCATCCTGGCCGAAGATGCCTGCCATCGGGTCACGGCCGAGAGGGAAAGTCTGCTCCACGTTGTCATGGAACGCGTCCACGATGATCAGCGTGGAGGACGCCGCGGCGAGAACAAAAAGCTCGCCGCCATCGGGCTTCAGCAACAGAGCGGTGGGGCGTGCGCCAATCTCGATGTGTGAAAGCAGCTTGCGAGTTGCCAAGTCGGCAGCGGAAATCTTTTCCTCACCTGTGTCCGCCACGAAAACTTTCGAATTGTCCGGCAGGACCACCATGGGGCCGGGCGACTGTCCAACTTCGACGGTGCCCAACGGCTGGCGCGTCTTGGTGCTGATGAAAGTGAGCAGGTCAGGGCTCGTTGAGGACGCCACCAGGGTTTTTCCATCGGGGGAAAGGACGAGGTCCGCCAGCGCGCCATTTATGCGCAGACGGAAGGAAACCGTGGGGATTGCTCCTTCCAGGTAATTGGAAGCAGGACGAATCCCCGCGGCCCAAGGGGGTTGGCAACTAAGAAAGACCACTTGGTGATCTGCCGGGTCGAGGACGTAGGCGGAAAAGCCGTCGGGTGAGAACACCAAGTCTTTGGCGCTCTTACCCACATCGAGCGTGGTGACCGATTGGAGAGGTGGAAATGTCACGACGCTGATTTTGCCGGTGGCCGACACCACGTAAAGCTGGCGGGCCCCGGGTCGCAGCAAAACGCGCTCCGGCAGCGGGGATACCGGAAGGGAAGCGGTGACGCGGAAGTCCGCCAGGTTTACCGCCGCCAACGTGGCGCTTTGATGGTTCACGACATACGCGGTGTATGGTTTCAGCGGGACCTGGCGCCGGCAGGCCACCAATGCGGGCAGATAGGCAGATAGGCAGATCGGGAGTAGGAAAAGCCCCCAACTGCCCATCTGCCTATCTGCCCACTTGCCTGCTCGCCTTTTGACTTGCATTGCTCTTCGCTCGCCACAAGCCACTAACCACTCGCCACTGTTCTTCCCAGCACTCCGGCAATCGCGGTGATCTGTTCCACCAGCGTCTCAAACTGCTCGGGGAAGAGCGACTGATAGCCGTCGGAAATGGCGTGGTCGGGATCCGTGTGGACTTCCACGATCAGGCCATCGGCGCCCACGGCCACGGCGGCGCGGGCCAGGGGAATAACGTTATCTCGCTTGCCCGTTCCGTGGCTGGGATCGACGATAATGGGCAGGTGCGAGAGGCGTTTCACCGCCGGGATCACGCTCAGGTCCAGGGTGTTGCGCGAGTGGTCCGCAAAAGTCCGCACGCCGCGCTCGCACAGAATGACGTTGTAGTTTCCCTCGGCCAGGATGTATTCCGCCGCCATCAGGAATTCGTCTAGGGTGGCGGACATGCCGCGCTTGAGCAGCACGGGCAGTTTGGAGCGGCCCACGCGTTTGAGCAGGGAAAAGTTCTGCATGTTGCGCGCCCCCACTTGCAGGGCGTCGGCGTACTTTTCCACCAGGTCGCAGTTTTCCGGGTCGATGGTTTCCGTCACGATCATCAGGCCGAATTCGCGCCGGATTTCCGCCAGGATTTCCAGGCCTTCTTCTCCCAGGCCCTGAAAACTGTACGGTGAAGTTCGCGGCTTGAACGCGCCGCCCCGGAACAGGCGTGCGCCGGCTTGGCGTACGCGCGCGGCCGCGGCCCGGGCCTGCTCGCGGTTCTCCACGGCGCACGGTCCGGCGATGATGGCCAACTCCCGGCCCCCGATGGTCACTCCGCCGTCCGGCGGGCCAATGTGAATCAGCGAGTCCTCCTCCTTGATCTCGCGGCTCACGAGCTTGTAGGGTTTGGAAACCCGGATGGCTTCGGCAACGCCCGGCAAGCTCTCAAATTCCTCCGGCTCCAGGGGCCCGCGATTGCCGGTGATGCCCACCGCCGTCCGTTGCGCGCCGGGCATGGGATGGGCGCGGTAGCCCATGGAGACGATTTTCTCGCAAACGCGGCGAACGTCGTCCTCGCTCGCCTGCGGCTTCATGACGATCAACATGGTGACTTCCTTCTGCTTGCTTACCCTCTCTGCGTCATTGTAGTCTAATTCAGTGGGGTGTTTCTGACAACGATTTGGGCGCGATTTGAGGGCGGGCCAATCCTGTCTGGTATTCGCTGTCGCTCCTTGATAGCATGGCGTAGTTTGCCGGCGGCCTTGCCTGGTCCCGCCGACCATTCTGATTCTTGCGAGGTGCTTTGCCTATGCGGTCCTGGAGAGTGTGGGTTGCTTTGGTAATGCTTTCACTTTTGTCTCTGGTCATGGTGGCGGCGCCGCTCGATTCCGAGCATGGTATTAATCCCGCGAATCTGGATAAAAGTTGCGCCCCGTGCAAGGACTTCAACCAATTCGCCAACGGGGGCTGGATGGCGAAAAATCCTATCCCTGCCGCCTACCCGGCCTGGGGCGTCGATAATGAGGTCAACGAGCGCAACCGTGAGATTCTTCATCAGATTCTCGAAAACGCCGCCAAGGACACTGCGAGCCCGCACGGAAGCATCGATCAGAAAATCGGGGATTATTACGGGACTTGTATGGACACCGCCAAGATCGACAGCCAAGGCCTGAAGCCCTTGCAGCCCGAATTTGACCGCATCGAACACCTTGCGAACAATGCCGACTTGGAGGCCGAGATCGCCCACCTCCAGAGTATTGGCGTTGGGGCATTCTTCGGCGTGGATTCCACCCAGGACTTCAAGGACAGCACTCAGGTGACGGGCGAAGTGGACCAGGCCGGTCTGGGTATGCCGGACCGCGATTACTACACGCGCGACGATCCCAAATCCAAGGAACAGCGCGCCGAGTACCAGAAACACGTCGCCAAAATGTTTGAACTGATGGGCGACCCGGCGGCCACCGCGGCCACCGAGGCCCAGACGGTGATGGACCTGGAAACGCAGCTCGCCAAGGCATCCCAAACGGTAGTGGAGCGCCGCGAGCCGAAGAATGTTTATCACCGCATGCCGCAAACAGGTCTGAAGACCCTGGCCCCCAGTTTTCCCTGGGAGGAATATTTCACCGCGGTGGGTCTGGTGGGCAAAGGCGATGTGAATGTGACGGCCCCGGATTTCTTCAAGGAAATGGGGCAGATGATTTCCTCCCAGCCGATGTCCAAATGGAAGATTTACCTGCGCTGGCATTTGATTAACGAGGCGGCGCGCAGTTTGTCCACCCCCTTTGTGGATGAGGATTTTCACTTCAAGCGCGAGGTGCTGACCGGCACCAAGGAAATTTTGCCGCGCTGGAAGCGGTGCGTGACCTACACTGACAGCGCCCTGGGCGAGGCGTTGGGGCAGGTTTATGTGAAGAAGGCCTTCCCTCCGGAGGCCAAAGCGCGTGCCCTGGCGATGGTGAAGAACCTGGAAGCCGCGCTGGCCGATGACATTCGCCAGCTTCCCTGGATGAGCGAGGCCACCCGGAAGCAGGCGCTGATTAAACTCCAGGCCATTACCAATAAAATCGGCTACCCCGACAAGTGGCGTGACTATTCCGCCTTGGACATCACGCGCGGGCCCTACGTGGAAAACGTTTTCCGCGCCGCCACGTTCGAATTCCATCGCGACCTGAATAAGGTCGGCAAGCCCGTGGACCGCAGCGAATGGGAAATGAGCCCGCCCACGGTGAATGCTTATTACAACCCCCAGATGAACGAAATCGTTTTTCCCGCCGGAATTCTGCAACCTCCCTTCTTTGATTTTCAGGCGGACGACGCGCTCAACTACGGCGCGATGGGGTCGATTATTGGCCACGAAATGACGCACGGCTTTGACGACGAAGGAAGCCAGTTCGATGGCCAAGGCAACCTGAAGAACTGGTGGACGCCCGACGACCAGAAGAACTTCGAGGCGCGCGGCGCATGTATCGCCAAACAATTTGATGGCTTTGCTGTGGAAGACAAGCTGCACGAGAACGGCAAACTGGTAGAGGGCGAGAGCATCGCCGACCTCGGCGGCCTCGTTATCGCCTATGCCGCCTACGAAAAGTCCTTACAAGGCAAACCCCGGCCGCAGAATATGGATGGGTTCACCCCGGAGCAGCGATTCTTCCTTGGGTTCGCACACAGTTGGGCGGAGAACTTGCGTCCGGAATACGCGCGAATGCTGACCAATGTGGATCCTCACCCCCTGCCGAGATTTCGCGTCACCGGGCCGCTATCAAATTTTCCCGCCTTCGCCAAGGCTTTTGGATGCAAGTGGAATGATGCGATGGTCCGACCACCCATTCAGCGTTGTGGGATTTGGTGAGGAAGCCCTCGGTTGGTAGGGGCGGTTCGCGAACCGCCCCTACTTTACCCCGACCATCAAACTCGAGGGTCCCGGCAGGCGGATTTGCCGGACTTCTTTGAATCCCGCCTGGTTCATCCACTCCGTGTACTCTTCATAACTGTAGGTGCTGCCCGCCGGCGTCCCCACCAGCATATTGAGGGCGAAGAGCGCTGCCTGCTTGGGAGCGGTCTTGTCCGGTTCCAGGATGAAGTCCTGCATCACCAGGCGGCCATTGGGTTCCAGCGCCTCAAAACAACGCCGGAATAAATCCTGATTCTCTTCGGGGCTCAACATGTGGCAAATGGCGGAGACCAGGACCAGGGAGAAGCCTTTGCCGAGGGGGTCGCGCCGCAGGTCGCCAGCGCGAGTCTCCACGCGCCCCGCCAGGCCCGCCGCATTAATGTGACCCTGCGCGATGGGGATCACGGCGGGCAAGTCGAGCACCGTCGCGTGCAATTTTTCATGGGCGCGGGCGAAGGCGATGGAGTACGCCCCGGAACCTCCGCCCACATCCAGCAGGCGGTCGCCCGCCGCACCCACGGCCTGTACTACCAGCGGGGCGCGTTCGGAGGCATTGCGATGCATGGCGGCAATGAACGGTTCGGTCCAATCCGCGCCGCGCTCTGCCATTTCCTGGTGGCCCACCGCCGTGCCCGCGCGCACGCAGTCCGTCAGATTGGACCAACGATGCCAGATATTGGCGATGTGGATCAGTCCGTGACGGGCATTGTCCTTGGAGCCCCCGGCGAAGTAGCGCGCCGTCGCCGCTGTGTCTCGAAAGACTCCCTGCTGCTTTGTGAGCATGCCCATGGCTGCGAGCGCGTTCAGCAACATTTCCGTGGCTCGTGGGTGGGTGGAAATCTTGTGCGCAACCTCCGCCGCCGTGGCGCCGCTGCCTACGGCCGTGAAAACGTCGAGTTCGAGGGCGGTCAGCAGCGCGCGGCTCTCCATGTAAGCACGCAGGGTTTGGTTCAGGTCGTCGGGCAAGACGCCGGATGCTTCCTTAGCCCGTTGCGCCGCCATAAATTTTGCGCGATTCGAGAGGATTTCCGCCCGCAGTCCGGCTTCATCGCGATTCACCAGGCGCTCCACCACGCGGCCCTGCACAAAGTGCGACTCGACGAGTTCGGGAACGTCTTCCGCCCGCACCCCCGAGTACCAAACGCCTTCGGGATAAACCACCAGATTGGGGCCGCGCTCGCAAACTCCCAGCGAGCCGCACGTGGTGATCTGAACTTCGTCCAGCAGTCCGCGCTTGGCTACTTCCTTACGCAATGCTTCAATGGTCGCCGCTGAGCCTCGCGCCGGACAGCAGGGAACTCCCTCCGGCTTCTTCTGATCGCAAATGAAAACGTGATAACGAAAAGGTTCCATGATGACCTCACAAGTTGATAATTCAGACTCATGGCGCGGCACCCGCTATGGGCGGTTCCCGCGCCATCATCTTCACCTTCAATCGGCGGTGCAGTATACCGCCGTTTGGGCGGGGAAGGGGGAGGTGATATAATCACCATATGCCGGTCGATACTCGACTCACCTACGAAGACTTCTGCCTGCTGCCGAGCAATGGCAGGCGCTACGAGGTTATAGAAGGAGATCTCTTTGTGACTCCTGCCCCGAGACTGCTCCACCAAACCATCGTTATCCGGCTTGGATCTGCCCTTTTAAATTTTGTTGAGAAGAATGCAATGGGAAAAGTATTTACTGCGCCGGTGGATATCGTCCTGTCGGAATTTGATATCGTCGAGCCTGACATTGTTTACATCTCTAAGTCTCGCGCGTCAATTCTGACGGAGAAAAACTTGCAAGGGGCGCCGGACCTGGCAGTAGAAGTCTTGTCCGAAGCGTCGGAGAAAACCGATCGCACGATCAAGCTGAAGCTGTACGGAAAATGCGGTGTGCAGGAATATTGGATCATTGATCCAGACGGTCCTTCGGCGGAAATTTACCGGTGTGGAAAAGAAGGATTGTCTTTGGTTGCCAAACTTTCCGCCGGCGATGACCTGACGTCGCCCATGTTTCCAGGATTTAGTGTGCTCCTGCGCGACCTCACCGAATAAATATTTTCACTTTCCCCCTTGACAAGACTCTCGTATTAGGCTATTATGAACGCGTGATGCTCGGCTATCACAGTATCGGAAACGATCGCGGGTGGGCCCGCGCGACAATTAACAATGATTGCGGGGAACACTGGGCGAGGGATGGGGCATGAACGGACGGGTGATGCGGATTAAGGTATCCGGAAGAATTCCATAGTGACTTTATGTCCACTCGTGGCGAAAAGCCCAAACCTGGGAACATATTGAAAACAAAGAGCCGAGAAAGGCGATTTTCTCCTCCCAAACCTGAGAAAGTACTGAAAGTAAAGGCAGTTACGGGATGCTATGAGAAAGTGGAAATAGCATGACACAATGTCCTTGCGCGTCTGCCGCGCCTCGCATCAATACGCTATCTAAGTAGCCCTAATTGAGACGACGAAGCCTTGCCGGCGGACGCCCTGCCCCCCGGTTGGCAGGAATTCAGCCCTCCTCTCCTCAAACTCACTGAGGTCCCCCCAATCAAATTCCGATTCTTACGGGCGTGCGGCGAGCCGTGAGGTCTCATGGCGCAAAGAATTCACCATAGTGGCCGTGTACCTGGCTCGAAATTAGTTTCCTGGGATTTCTTAGGCGGGGCGTCAATCCGGAAGATCTTGCGGCGGCTTCTTACCTTTGGGCGTGAACAGCGCCAGCATTAAGCCGTCCAACGCCATGCAGATGATAATCAGCCACCACGGGCCAAACCAGATGGGAAACAAGAAGATCTGAAGGATGACCCACCACAAGGGCCAATCTAGATCGTCGGATGATATTTCATCCTTGCGAATTCTTGTCTGCATTCCCATGATCGCGTGCCTTTCAGCCGAATAATACATCTGGGTGCCGCCCAACGCAATTGGCGGTCCGCCTCTCGTTGACGCCTTTCGAACGGGTCTGTTACCATGAGAGATTAACTCGTCGGAGAATTTTCTTATGAAGGTGGGTGTGCACACATCGATTGCAGGCGCTCTGGAGAATGCGGCGCATCATGCGAAGAAGATTGGTTGTGACACCTTTCAGATGTTTTCCGCGAACCCGCGGGGTTGGAGGACGCTCGATCCCACGCCCGCGGAATGTGAGGCTTTCCAGGCGGCGCGCCAGGGCTACGGTCTTTCTCCTGTGGTCATTCACGATAACTATTTGATTAACCTGGCGTCGTCCGACGCCTTCATTCGGGAGCGCTCCATTGCCGCCTTCCGGCGAGAGCTCGAGCGGGCGGTGGCTTTGGGCGCCGATTACCTGGTCACGCACCCTGGCAGCGCCAAGGGAGCGGCTCCGGCGGCCGCCATCGCAACTTGCGTGGAATCCCTTCGCCAGGCGGGTTCAGGTTTGAAGCTCAACGGGCTGACCATTTTGATCGAAAACACCGCTGGGCAGGGAACCGCCATCGGCCGGACTTTCGAAGAGGTGGCGGAGATCATCGCGGGCGCGGGAAAGGATCTGCCGGTGGGCGCGTGCATTGATACTGCCCACAGTTTCGAAGCGGGCTACCCCATCCACACTCCCGAAGGCCTGCGAGCGGCCGTGAAGCAACTCGAGGCGACGATTGGCGTCGACAAGGTGCGGGTGATTCATGCCAACGATTCCAAAACCCCCTTCGGCTCCCACGCTGACCGCCACGAGCACATCGGCAAAGGGCAGATCGGCACCGAGGCTTTTACGCGCATCGTGCGGCATCCCAAGCTGAAGAACATTCCGTTCATTTGCGAGACGCCGGTGGATAAGCCCGGCGACGACGTGCGGAACATTCGGATGATGCGAAAGTTGGCAGGGGTGGCATCCCGTGGTAAACGTCGATAGCTGGTGGGATGGGCTCTCCCGCGACCGGTTCGAGGCGGTCCTGCAGTTGGTGCTGGACGCGATTTCGGAAGACTATGTGACGGTGGAGATCATCGGTAAGAATATCAACGAGTGGGACGGAGAGCGCGACCCGGCGTCGTGGGCGGCGAGGAGTGCCGCCCCGGTTTCACGGCCGGAAATTATCCACGCCCTGCAGGAGTTGACCCGTGAGGGATACGCGCAGGCGTGTATTTTTAATGGCCAAGACGCACAGGTGGTGAGTTTCCGCCCGGAGCAACTTGCGGACGTGTGGTTCTGCGCTACGCAGAAGGGAATCAACGCCGTCAGGAAGTTTTTGGGCGAGGAGTAATTCTCGAAGCCTCAAACGGTGGCCGGCAGAGAAAAATTCTGAATTATGAATGCTGAATATGATTGGTGTGCTTTCTGCGTCTGGTATCCATAATTCAGAATTCATAATTCCGGCATAATTCATCATTCATAATTCCGAATTCCGAATTGAGATCATGGACCCTAACTACAATCCGCAAGACATCGAAGTTAAATGGCAAAAGCGCTGGGCTGACGAAAAGCTGTTTGCCACCGAGGCCGAGCCCGGGCGTCCGAAATACTACGTGCTCGAAATGCTCCCGTATCCCTCGGGCGACATTCACATGGGACACGTGCGCAATTATTCCATTGGCGATGCGCTGGCGCGTTACATGGGGATGAAAGGTTTTAATATCCTGCACCCCATCGGCTGGGACGCCTTCGGCCTGCCCGCGGAAAACGCGGCCATCAAGAGTGGGCGGCCCCCTTCCGAGTTTACCTTCAGTTACATCGACCGCATGCGCGGGCAGCTCCAACGCCTGGGCGTGAGCTACGATTGGCGGCGGGAGATTGCCTCCTGCGTGCCGGAATACTACCGCTGGAACCAGTGGTTCTTTTTGAAGATGTACGAGCGCGGGCTCGCCTATCGCAAGCAGAGCCGGGTGAACTGGTGTCCGCAGTGCGAAACGGTGCTGGCCAACGAACAAGTGGTGGACGGCTGTTGCTGGCGGCATGAGGAGACGCCCGTCATTGAGCGCGAGCTCGAGCAGTGGTTCCTGAAGACCACCGACTATGCCGAGCAGTTGCTCGACGACATGAAGGAGCTGGTGCGCTGGCCGGAGCGCGTCCTGACCATGCAGCAGAACTGGATCGGGAAATCCCTGGGCACGTTTGTGGATTTCACCGTCAGCGATCTGTGGAAGCCGTTGCGCATCTTCACCACCCGCGTCGATACTATTTTCGGCTGTAGCGCCGTGTTCCTGGCGCCCGAGCATCCGCTGGTGGAAATGCTCCTGGCAAATTCCAAGGAGCCCACGCGCCTGCGTGAGGAGGTGGAGCGCATCAAGTCTTCCTCGGTTCGCGCGCGCGTGGAGGTGAACCTGGACAAGCTCGGCGCGGACACTGGCTTCACGGCACGCAATCCTTACAACGGGGAACAGGTTCCCATTTGGCTGGCCAACTTTGTGCTAATGGAATACGGCACAGGCGCCATCATGGCGGTGCCGGCGCACGACGAACGCGACTTTGAGTTCTGCGCGAGTTATGGGTTGCCCATTCGCACGGTGATTGTGCCGGAGGGAACTCCCCCGGGCGCGGAAATCATGTCGCCTCTTCATGCGACGGTTGAATACGGTCGCCTGGTGGCTTCCGGTCCCTATTCCGGACTCGCGTCGGAAGAGGCCATCGAACGCATGACCCACGACGCCGAGGCGAAGGGATTCGGCAAAGGCACGGTGCAATATCGCATCAAGGATTGGGGAATCTCTCGCCAGCGCTATTGGGGCACACCTATCCCCATGATTTATTGCGCGGCGTGCGGAATTGTGCCCGTGCCGGAAAGTGATCTGCCCGTGGTGCTGCCGCCCAACGTCAAGCTGACCGGGCGGGGGCACTCGCCGCTGGCGGACGTGCCGGAGTTTGTGAATACGACCTGCCCCAAGTGCGGCAAGCCGGCGCGGCGCGAGACCGATACCATGGACACGTTCGTCGATTCCTCCTGGTACTTTTACCGCTACACCGACCCCAAAATTGATACGGCGCCAATCAACAAGGAGGTGGTGAAGTATTGGTTCCCAGTTGACCAGTACATCGGCGGCATCGAGCACGCCATCCTGCACCTGATTTACATGCGCTTTTTCACCAAGGTCATGCGTGACATCGGGCTGGTGGGTTTTTGCGAACCCGTGGCGCGGCTCTTCACGCAGGGTATGGTGATCAAAGACGGCGCCAAGATGTCGAAGTCCAAGGGGAACGTGGTGGACCCCACCCAGATGTTCGCCAAGTACGGTGCCGATACCACGCGCCTCTACATGCTCTTTGCCGCGCCGCCCGAAAAAGATCTGGATTGGAGCGACGCGGGCGTGGAAGGCGCATTTCGATTCCTGGGCCGCGTCTACCGGCTGGTGGCGAAGCATGCCGACAAACTCCAAGGCGTGAGGGCAGGGAATTTGACTGCCAATGAAAAGGCTTCGCTGACGCCTGAAGAACGCCGCCTTCTGCGCAAGGCACACCAGACGCTCCGGCACGTGACCGAAGACATGGAAGAGCGCTGGCACTTCAATACTGACATCGCCAACACCATGGAGCTGGTCAATGAGCTTACTGAGCTCGACGCGGCGGCGGAGGCCGGAAAGATTCGCACCACTGCGCACAAGTCGGCCTTGGAATTTCTGGTAACCATCCTCTCGCTCTTTGCACCGCACGTGGCGGACGAGCTCTGGGAAGGACTGGGCCACGCGGAGCCCCTGCTGAAGGCCACCTGGCCGGCGTTTGACGCCGAGCTGGCGGCCGAAGACGAGCTGGAGTATCCCGTGCAGGTCAACGGCAAGCTGCGCGCGCGCATTCATGTGGCCATCAGCGCTGGGGAAGAGGAGATTCGTACCAAGGCGCTCGCGGAAGAGAAAGTCATCCAGCACCTGGCGGGGCTGAAGGTGGTAAAGATCATCGTCGTGCCGCAGAAGCTGGTGAGTATTGTGGCGAAGTGAGGTGGTAGGAGCTAGAAGTTAGAAGCTGGAATGTAAAAGCCCAAGGGGTACCGGTCCTGACCTTCTAACTTCTCGCTCCTAACTCCTAGATTTTTTCCCGGACATCAAAATGCCCACTCCCCAACCCATCGTCGTTCTCGATTTTGGTTCGCAATACACGCAACTGATTGCCCGCCGCATTCGCGAGCTTCAGGTGTATGCGGTGATTGTGCCGTGCAACATTCCCTTTGACGATTTAGTCCGCATGAACCCGCAGGCGCTGATTCTTTCCGGCGGGCCGTCGTCAGTCTATGACCCTGAGTCGCCGGTTTGCGATGAGCGCGTGCTGAAGCTCAACCTGCCGGTGCTGGGCATCTGTTACGGCTTGCAGTGGATGGCTTACAAGCTGGGGGGCAAAGTGGAACCGGCGGGGCGGCGCGAATACGGTTTCGCCGAGCTGGAGATCCTGCCGTCCTCGCGGCTGCTGGCGGGCTTCCCCGCAACGCTCAAGGTCTGGAACAGCCACGGTGACCATGTCGTGGAGGTTCCGCCGGGATTCGCCATCACCGGGCGGACGCAGAACGCCATCTCGGTATTTGAAAATCCGCAAGCTCGAATGTACGCGCTGGAATTCCACCCGGAGGTCCGCCACACCACCCAGGGCAGGGAAATCCTGCAACGCTTCGTTTCCGATGTCGCCGGAATCAAGCCCAACTGGTTCCCCGGATCGTTCATCGAGCAAACCGTCCAAAAAGTGCGTGAGGAAGTGGGGGACAAACACGCTCTCTGCGCGCTTTCGGGGGGCGTGGACTCCGCCGTGGCCGCGACCCTGGTGGGCCGCGCGCTGGGCGACCGGCTGACGTGCGTTTTTGTGGATAACGGTTTATTGCGCAAGGATGAGTTCGCCAAAGTCAGCGGCAAACTTCGGGAGCAAGCTCACTTGCAGGTGAAGACCGTCGACGCCTCCGAACGATTTCTCACACGGTTGGCGGGCGTCACCGACCCGGAGCGCAAGCGCAAAATCATTGGGGAGGAGTTCATCCGGGTATTTGAGGCCGAAGCGCGCGCCCTGGGTGACGTGGAGTTTCTGGTGCAAGGAACGCTTTACCCGGATGTTATCGAATCGGTTTCCGTGAAGGGGCCGGCCGCCACCATCAAGAGCCATCACAACGTGGGGGGATTGCCCTCCGATCTGAAGTTCAAGCTGATTGAGCCCTTGCGCGAGCTGTTTAAGGACGAAGTTCGAACCGTGGGGCGGGAGCTCGGCTTGGACGAATCCGTCGTAGGCCGACAACCCTTTCCCGGTCCAGGGCTAGCGGTCAGGATTGTTGGAGAGGTATCCCCGGATCGCCTGCGGATGGTGCGAGAAGCCGACGCCATTGTCCAGGAGGAAGTAAAGACACAAGGTTTTTACGACAGGCTATGGCAGTCGTTTGCGGTACTATTGCCCGTTTCAAGCGTAGGAGTGATGGGTGACGCCCGAACTTATGCCTCAACCGTCGCTATCAGGGCAGTAGAGTCGGAGGATGGCATGACCGCTGACTGGGCCCAGCTACCACCGACACTACTTCAGCGCATGGCGACCCGAATTGTCAACGAGGTCAAGGGCGTGAACCGGGTGGTCTTCGATATAACGTCAAAGCCTCCCGGCACCATCGAGTGGGAATAACACCCCGCTCGCCTCTGCTTTCAACCAGAGACACCACTCCATCGCAATGAAACGCAAGAGCTTATCGGCTCGCCAGTTTCTGGGCCATGTACAGCAAGAGCTGGCGGTCCTTCTCATCGATCCGGCTGAGAAGGCGCTTTACTTTCTCGTAAAAACGCAGTTCCTTTTCCTGCTCTGCGTCGAGAACCAGCTCTTCGGTCGTCTGGCGCTTGCTAAGATTCGGCAGCGGAGGGGGCTCGTCTCCTTCATAGAACAACTGGTAGACGGGGAGTTCGAGGGCCGCAGCCAACCTCTCGAGGGTTTCCAGTGACGGCACGGTGTGTCCGTTTTCAACCCGCGAGATGTAGCAACGCAGCAAGCCGGTGCGCTTTTCGATATCACCTTGCGAAAGACTACGATCTTCTCTAAGCTTCTTTAAACGTGTTCCGATTATCATGGGTGAATTGTTGCACAAGATAATTAAGTGGTCAACTAAAATTTTGATTAGATTTTTCTTAGAAATTTGCCTCATTTGATACTGTAACCCCAAAGCCCCCGCCCTCGTCGGAAACAATGAGGGTTGGCTTATAATGGAAGCCCGATGGAAACCCCCGGCGCACAGGTTGCCCAAGAGATTCAGTGGATTAAGCGCGCCCAGCAGGGGGACCCGGAGGCTTTCGGACCCTTGGTGGTAAAGCACCAGCAGCGTGTCTTTTCGCTGATTTACCATTTGGTGCGCCGACGCGATGAAGTTGAGGATCTTTCCCAGGAGATATTTATCAAGGCGTTTCGGGCGATACGGAGCTACAACTTCCAATCCTCCTTCGCCACCTGGCTCAGCCGCATCGCTACCAACCACTGCTACGATTTCTTGCGGCACGAGCGCGCCTCGCGCGTGAGTTTTTACTGGCAGATGGGGGAAAACAGCCAGCAGGAACTGGAGAGCAATGCGGAGAGCCAGCCGGAGCAAGTGCTTGATCACGAAGAGCAGATCGTGCTCAAGGATTTGGTGGACAAGCTCCTGGCCCGTGCTCCCGAGAATGATCGCAAGATCTTGATGTTGAAAGAACTGCAGGATTATTCTGTGGAGGAAATTGCGGAGATCCTGGACTTGAAGCCGACCACGGTGAAAGTTCGGCTGCACCGCGCCCGAAAGCGCATGCTGGAAGACTTGCGCGAGTGGCGGGAGGAAAACAAAGGCCATGCGTTGTAATCTTATTCGCGAGCGGTTGGACGACCTTTGGGAAGGCGAGGCAACGGCGGAGATTCGCCAGCACCTCACGCAGTGCGCGGCATGTGCAGGGTATTACCGCAACCTGCGGTTAGTGCGCTCGGGATTACGCCTGCTGAAGAGCGAGGAAGCGCCGGAGCCTTCGCTGGGATTTGCCGAGCGCTTGGTCCGCCAACTCGGCGAGATGAGCAAGGCGCCGAGCGTGGCGGATTTCTTCGAGCGCGTGGGAAGGCGTTTTGTTTATGCGGGCCTGGTGTTGACCTTCCTGGCGCTCCTGGCACTGGCTTTGCCGCCCACGGGACCGGTCCGCGGCTTAACCGTCGCCGACATTCAAATTTCCGCACAGGAAGCATCGCTGGCCTATTCCGATCCGATCGGAGAAACCAGTTGGCAAGAATCTCCAGACTTGGCGCCAGAGGAAACTCCCGCGCCGGCTGTTACAAATGAGGTGAAATGACCCGCCGGGTTTATTGTTATTTCGTAGCGACGATTATTCTGGGAGCCATTCTGGGGGGCGTCGGCGTTTATTATTATTTGTGGGACACCGGCCGCATACAGCATCCCCGTGTTACCAACATCGAGCGAGTGAAAACCCTCAAGAAGGTACTGAATCTCTCGGACGCCCAAGCGCAGCAAGTCGGCAAGATCTTCGAGGAGTCCGCGCAAAAATTCCGGGATTTGCAGAAGCAGATGGATCCGCAGTTCCAAGCCATTCACCAGGAGACGCGCGCCCACATTCGGGAAATCCTGAACCCGGATCAACAGAAGAAGTTTGACGAGTTCTTAAGAGCGATCGATGAGAGGCACAGGCGGCGCGGCTCATCACCACCTACACCCGCACAACATTGACATAGCGGCGGGAGCACTGCCGGCTGTCTCCAATCCCTGGGCTAAAACGGAATATCCTCGTCGCTAATTTCGGGCTCGGGGGGAGAAACCGGCTCTGCGGAAGGTGGTGGGGGCGCCGCCGCTGAGGGGCGATCCTGGGCAGGGCGCTCCGGTGCAGCGCGATCCATGCCCCCGGAAGGCATGCGTTCCGAGTCGCCTTTTGATCCCAGCATCTGCATCTGGTTGGCAATAATCTCGTAGGAAGTTCGTTTATTGCCCGACTGGTCCTGCCACTGCCGGCTGCGAATTGAACCCTCGATATAAACCTGTTTCCCCTTCGTCAGGTACTCACCGCAGATTTCCGCCAGCTTATTCCACGCCACGATATTGTGCCATTCCGTGCGTTTTTGCTGCTCGCCCGTGCGGTCCTTGAAGTTTTCGTCGGTGGCGAGGCTGAACTTGGCGACGGGAGCGCCGCTCGGGGTGTACTTCAACTCCGGGTCTCTACCCAGACGGCCGATCAGGATGACTTTGTTGACGGATCCAGACATGAATTCCTCCCATGAGCTGCGTGGGTGCAAAGATGCGAATTGTGAGACCAGCCGGGCACTCGCCGGCCGCGCATTAAGAGGGCTTCTTATGGGTTGTTACGGGCACGGAGATGCCCAACTTCTTCAGCCGCTGACTCGCCAAGACGGCTTCGTGTGAATCCGGAAAACGTTGGATCACCGATTTCAATTCGCGGATTCCCGCCGCCCTCTGGTCCAACGCCAATAGGGAAAATCCCTTTTTCAATTGGGCCGCGGCGGCTTTGTTGCCGGTAGGATATTTCTCGCTGCACAGGTCGTAGGCCTCGATGGCTTTGTTGTAATCCCCCTGGCCCCAATAGCACTCGCCGATATAGAACTGTGCGTTCGACGCGCGGTCAGTGTCCTTGTAATACTTCAAATATTCCTGGAAGGCCTGAATCGACAAATCCCATTGCCCGCCGTTGTAAGAGCTCAAGCCCTGGGAGTAAAGCGAATCAGCGTCGGGAACCGGAGGAGTGGGCGGCGTTCCAGGTCCCGGTGGCGTTCCCCCTGCGGGATTGGGTTGCGCCGGCGGCGTCTCCATAATCCTCTGCATCTGTGCCATCTGGTCGCTAAGCTTGGAGAGTCGCGCCTTGGTCTCGTCCAGGCTGTCGCTCAACGCCTGGATCTGGGTGGTCATGGTGTCAAAGCGCGCGCCCGTGGATGCCAGATTCTGCTGGATCGGTCCACGCAGATCGTTGACCACGGACTTCATGCTGTTGACGTTGTCAGCGGTCTGCTCCAGCAGGGTCTTTAACACCGCGCCCTGCGTATCGACCGTCTTCTGGAGGTTCTGGACCGAGGTCTGCAAGGCGTCGAGCCGCTCCAGGATCTCCACGGTTTCTTTGCTTACGCCGAAAATGGGCTGCACTTGTGCGCCCAGAAAGGCAAGAGCCATCAAAGCCAAAAGGGTATGTTTTTTCAAGGTCGCTGCGTCCTCGCTGAAGAAAATAGCATACATGCCAGTCTAACCTTTTGGTGCGCTTCGGGTCAACCGCCACGAAATAAATGGCGGGGAAATTTGATGTGCGGGTGAATTCATCGACAGCCAAGGATGTACTCCTGGCGTGCCTGGACCGTCGTCGAAGTGCTAGACACCAATCCCTTGGGCGCAACACGTCGGTTTCATGGGCGTTGCCCGAGCGGGAGACAGAGGGGGCAGAAGCCGGGAGCCGTTAAGGCTCCCGGCTGATTCCGCCTATTTGGATTCGGCGCCGTATTGGAAGTGGGCGCGACGATTCTGCTGCCAGCAATCCTCAGTTTTATCGGTGCAGACCGGACGGCTCTTGCCATAAGAAATTGTGGAAATTCCGTCTGCGGATACGCCGGCGTTCACCAGAAAGGTTTTGGCGGCGGTGGCGCGGCGATCACCCAAGCCGAGGTTGTACTCTTCGCTTCCGCGCTCGTCGCAGTGGCCTTCGATGGTGAACTTGATGCTTTGATGCTCTTTCAGGAAGGCCGCATCCGTGGTCAGGACTTGCTCCGCGTCGGGCCGGATATTGGATTTGTCAAAGTCGAAGTAGGCGTCTTTGACGTTCTGGCTGAACAGATCACTCTCCGTCATTTGCACGGGCGCCGGCGGCGGTGGCGGTGGCGGCGGGGGGATTGACACGGTGACGCGGGCGGTGGCACTCTGCGTGCCGCCCGGGCCAGTGGCGGTCAGGGTATAGGTGGTCGAGTCCTGTGGTGTGACGGACGACGAACCCGAGGCCTGGACCTTACCAACTCCCGGTTCCAGGTCCAAATCGGTGGCATTTTGAGAAGACCAACTCAGCGTAACGGATTGGCCTTTGTCAATGGTGCTGGGTTCCGCGGTCAACGTCACGGTAGGAGCCGGGGGTGGTGGTGGCGGCGGCGGCGGGGCCGGCGGTGGCGCGGTTACCTTTTTATGACAAGCGCCTGCCAGTAAGACAACTCCCAGAATTCCTACCAGAACCGCAAGACTGCGTTTCTTCGTTCGCATGCTTAAATCCTCCTTGAATCGGTAGAAAATGTTGTGATCCCGTGGGTACATGAAGCTACTAAAAACTCTCCCTCACGGCGCCTACTATTGCGAGCTCGAATTTCTTCCCGCGCCCGGGAGGGGTCATTTAGAACAGGGGATACTATCACTAAATCTCCAAAAAACACAACCTCTTGCATCGAAAAAAATATCACACCGCGACAATCCCCATCGCGTCAGTTCGACCAATTGGCATTCCAGTTTTCGCCATCCTTGGTGAGTTGTTTGGGCTCCTGGCCGTTGGCGAGCATGCTCCAAACCTGGCGCGAGCCCGAGCGTGTGGATTCAAATGCCAGGTGGCGGCCGTCCGGCGACCACGTGGGATGCTCGTTGCGGCCGGCATCGTGCGTCAACTGGATAATCTGGCCGGTGGCAATCTCCATGATGTAAATGTCATATGTCCCGGTTTCTGAAACGCGCCAGTGAAAAGCCATGAAAAGGCCGTTGGGCGACCAGGAGGGAGCGCTGGCGTCGCCGCCTTCTTTCACTGTCGTCATGCGGCGGAGGTTGGTGCCGTCCGCGGACATGATGTAAATCTGGGGCGAACCGCCGCGGTCGGAGACAAACGCCAGCTCGCTGCCGGTCTTGGGATTCCAGGACGGAGAGATGTCCACGCCCGGCGAGTGGGTGAGGCGCTGCAAGTTGTAACCATTGACGTCGGAAATGTAAATCTCCGGGTCGCCTCCCATGCTCGAACAGAAGGCGATCTTCTTGCCATCGGGCGACCAGGCCGGCGTGGTGTTGAGTCCTTTATAAGCCGGGAAGGGCTTGCGCCGATTGATATCGAACGAGAAGAGGTAGATCTCCGGATTGCCTGATGCGTAGCTGGTGAAGGCCAGCATGGAGTTGTCCGGAGACCAGCGCGGGGTGGTGGAATAGGAGCCATAACTGGTGATGGGATGTTGATTGAAGCCATCATAGTCCATCACCCAGATCTCCCCGCGGCCCGGTCGGCCCGAACGGTTACTCGTAAAAGCAATGCGCGTTTCGTTGATTCCCGGAAGTCCGCCGCCCAACAGCTTGATAATTTCATTGGCGAAGCGGTGGGCGGCCTCGCGCGTGGAAACTTCGTTCAAGGTGGCCACGTAGCGCTTGGCCAACACGCCCGGGTTGGCCTGATTGCCCAGATCGAAAAGCCGGCCGGTAATCACCAGTTGGGAATTAATGTTCTCAGTTTTCCCAAAAACCAACATCTGGGCGGAAGCGGGAGGGGTGCTCCAGGCGTTAAAGTCAACGTCCAGCGGTTCTTCGGGGACCTTCAAGGGATAATTGCTCTTGCTGACCATCTCGAAGATGCCGGCGCTGTCGAGATCGCTCCAGAGAACCTGGTTGAATTCCTGGGTCATGCTGACCAACTGCTGGTCGACGGACGTGGGAGGAAAATCCGGAACCGCCAGCTTGATTTTCGTCGCGCCGAAACCGATTCCGGCGAAGATCCGGTCCTGCTGGCTCATGGCCGTTCGCGAGGAAAGGGCGAGTACCATCGCTACAGCAAGGGTCAGGAGGAAGGGAACCGCGATGCGTTGCAATTTCATGTGAGTAATGGGCTCCGCAATATTAAGATGCTTGCAAGTTTACCGTCAGATGCCTCGCAATGTGATATATTTTTAGGTCAAAAGTCCGGCCATTCTGCCCCTTATTGGCGATGAAAGTCAAAATAAAACTGCACATTGACGGATGACCCGGAGTAGTCGCGCGGCAGCGGGGGCAGGGGATTGGAGGCGAGGATGGCCCGCAAGGCGGAGCGATCCACCTCCGCAATGCCGCTGCTTTGCGTAATTTGCACATTGTTGATGTTGCCGTCGCGCGATATTTCAAAGGTCAAATAGAGGCGCGGCGCGGACAGGAGGTTGGGGCTGATCATCGATTGAAGCCAACTGGCGCTGATGCGCGCGCGCATCGACGCCACATACCAGGCGTATTTCTGCCCGAAACTGTTCCCCTCGCCCATGCTCAATCCCGCTGTTCCCCCGGCCGTCACCACTTGCGTGTAGCTGAGGGTGGGCGTCCCGCCCGGGCCCGCGGGGATGGCGTTTTCCGGCGGCTCCTCCTCGGTCTTCTGGATGCGTTTGTTGACCCGCTCCACCTTTTCCGGTTTCACCGCTTCTTTGAATTTGGGAATCTCCTGCGCCTCGGGAGCGGGTTCTTCCTTGGGCTTGGGCTCCTCTTTGTAAGGAGAGGGGCTCTGGGTAGCAACCGTGGTGGGGGTCGTGAGCAATGGGGTGGGCAAGGGAATTCCTGGGACGCTGGACACCGCCCCCATGCGGATTGATCCCTCCGAACCCCACTCCCCGATTGCGCCGCCCAAATGGAAGCCGAGCATGGTATAGGTAACCAGCACGACAAAAAGCACGGCGTGCAGAATCAGGGATAGCAGTACCGTACCCCGCAAGGTGTCGCGTCGGTCGTCCGTCAATGCTAAGACATGGGCGCTCATAGGCAATCGATCAAGACTTGTTCACTGTCCAGTGTTCACTGTTCGCTGCTCTTCGTCTCCAGCGGCTCGGTAACGATGTTCAAGTTGGTCAGGCTCGCCTGCTTTAACGTGTCCACCACGCGCGCGAACGTCCTGAAACTGACGCTCTGGTCGCAGCGGATGTACACCGGCTGGTTGCCGGCGCCCTTCAGTTGACCCAGGACAGTCTCTGCCAGCCGCTGAATTTTAACGGGATCATTCCCAACATAAACGGTCTGCTTTTTGTCGATAGTTATGACGACCTTTTCTTCGGAAAGCACTTTGACGGTCTTGGTTTTGGGGAGGTCCACTTCGATTCCCGTTTCCAGAATCGGGGCGGTCAGCATGAAGATGATCAACAGCACCAGGACCACGTCCACGAAAGGCGTAATGTTGATCTCGGAGAGTGTGGACTGGGTCCGACCTTGGGGGTTGCTGAAAGCCATCAGGTTATTGCCTCATCGGATTCGTTTCGCCGTCGAGTCATCATCGCCGCTCGCTTGCCAATCGACGGTCTTGAAACTCCCCTCACCGTTGCCCCCGTTCACTGATCGCTGCGTTTTGTTTCGAGGGGCTCGGTCACGATGACCAAATTGGTCAGGTTTGCTTCCTTTAATGCGTCCACCACCTGCACGAACGTCCCGAAATTTACGTTCCCTTCACAGCGGATATAGACGGGTTGGTTGCGGGAGCCCCCCAGTCGATCCGATACGGTTTTGCCCAACAGGTGGATATTGACCATATCATTCCCAACATAATAATCTCTTTCCTTATTGATGGTGACGACCACTTTTTCCTGGGGAGCCCTCCTGACGGTTCGGGTTTTGGGCGTCTCCATTACGATGCCTGATTCCAAAAGGGGGGCCGTCAACATGAAAATGATCAGGAGGACCAGAACGACGTCCACGAAAGGGGTGATGTTGATCTGGGAAAGGGACGTTTGGGTTCGGCCATTTGCATTGGTGAACGCCATCTTCTTAGTGCCTCATCGAGTCATTTGGCCATCGGGTCATTGAGTCAATCCGTAAAGTACCGTTCCGTCATATTCAGGAACTCCAACGCAAAATCGTCCAACTGGGCCCCAAATTCTTTGATGCGTTGGAGGAAGATGTTGTATGCGATGACCGCGGGGATGGCGGCGAAAAGGCCGGCTGCAGTAGTGATGAGAGCTTCGGCAATGCCCGGCGCTACGCTATGCAAACTGGCGGTGCCGGCCGTCGCCAGGCCATGAAATGCATCAATGATGCCCCACACCGTGCCGAACAACCCCACAAAGGGAGTGACCGCGCCGGTGGTGGCCAGCCATACCAGCCACTTCTCCAGCCGGCTGAGCTCCGTGGAGGCGCCAATCTGCAAGGCGCGCCGCACCGATTCCAGGCTGCGAATCCGTGGTTTGCCCGGATTCTCCGTCATGGTGGCCTGGCTCTCAATTTCGCGATAGCCGGCCAGGAAGACCTCCGGCAGCGGGCTCTCCTTCAAAGTGCGGCAGAACGCTCGAATCTCCGACAGCTTCTTGCTCTGCCGGAAGACCTTGAGGAATTCCACCGATTCGCGCTGCGCGGCCCGAAACGTACGAAATTTGCGGAAGATGATCGCCCAAGAAAAAATCGAAAAGCCCAGAAGCAGGAGCAGAACAACCCTGGCCACCGGGCCGGTATTCGTCAATAGTTGCCAAACTTCGCCTTGGTAGAAGTCTTGTGTGAAACCCTGGTAGAACACCAGAATCGCAGCAGCCAATTAACCTCCTCGTCGACACCGGGAGACTGAAAAATCCAATCAAATCAACGTAACACACTGACCCCGGGCAGTCAACGTGTGATAGACTTCCCCGCGTACTGCCATGCTGCGTGAAATTCACATCCAGAACTACGCCGTCATCGATAACCTGGCCGTGGAATTTGGGCCGGGCTTGAATCTGCTTTCCGGCGAAACCGGTTCCGGCAAGTCCATTTTGGTGGACGCGCTGGGGTTGGCCTTGGGCGGCCGCACCTCCTCGGAGGTGATTCGCACCGGGGAAGACCGCGCGATGGTGACCGCGGTTTTTTCCGCCGAGGGAAAGACCCCGTGGGCCGATTGGCTGGAGGAATACGGGGTGGCGGGAGGCGAGGAGGGCGAGCTGATTTTACGCCGCGAACTGCAAACCGGGGGAAGGAGCCGGATGCTGGTGAATGACCAGCCCGTCACCCTGGCTGCCGTCCGCTCGCTAGCTCGGCGCCTGGTGGAAATGCACGGCCAGAACGAGCACGTGTCGCTTTTCGCGCGCGACGCGCAGCTCAGCCTGCTCGATCAGTTTGCGGGCGTGAGTGTGGAACTCGAAACCCTGCGTGGCCTGCACGCGCGGCGGCGCGAGTTGGAGCAGGAGCTGGAGGGACTCAGCCACAACGAGCAGGAGCGGCTCCGCACCCTCGACCTCCTGGGTTTTCAAGTGCGCGAGCTCGAGCAGGCCAAGCTGCAACCGGAAGAGGATGCGCGGCTGGAGGAGGAGCGCAAGATCCTCTCCAACCTGGAAAAAATCCGCGCCGCCGCCACCAGCGCCTTCAACGAGCTGTATGAGGATGAAGGTGCGGCGATTTCCCGCGTGGCCGCCGCCGCGCGCCAGCTCGAGGAGTTGCGCCGCTACGACGCCGCCATCGCGCCGCAGATCGAACCGCTGGCGGCGGCGCGGGCTACGCTCGAAGATATTGCAGCCTTCCTGCGGGATTACGTGGGCAATCTCGAAGCCAATCCCGCCCGACTGGAAGAAATCGAGGACCGCCTGGCGCTGATCGATCGCCTGAAGCGCAAGTACGGGAGCAGCGTGGAAGCGATCCTGGCTTACGCTGACGAAACGCGACGCAGCCTGGCCAGTCTGGAGCACGCCGATGAGCGCCGGGAAGCCGTGCGCAAGGATCTGGCCAAAGCGGCGGCCGAGTATCGCAAGGCTGCCGAAGCGCTCACCGAGAAGCGACGTGACGCGGCGCGGCGGATGGTGAAGCTGGTGCGCGAGGAACTGGCGCAGCTCGGCATGGAAAAAACGCGCATGGAAGTTCAATTTGAAACCGCTCCGGAAGGCCAGGGCGGCGCCACGGGAATCGATGAAATTGAATTCCGTATTTCGCCCAACGTCGGGGAGGAACTGCGGGTGATGGAGAAAATCGCCTCGGGCGGGGAAATCTCGCGACTGATGCTGGCCTTGAAAACCGTTGTCGGGCAGGCAAGAGTGAGCCGCGGCACACGTGGCGCCAGGCACAGCGACGCAACCTTTATTTTCGATGAGATTGATGCCGGCATCGGCGGCCGCGTGGCGGAGTGCATCGGCCAACGCTTGAAGCGGCTGGCGCGCGATGCGCAAGTGCTGTGCGTCACCCACCTGGCGCAGATCGCCTGTTTCGCGGATCGCCACTTCTACGTGGAAAAATCAGCTCGCGCCAACCGCACCGTGACCACCGTCAAACACCTGGCCGGCGAAAAGGAACGCGCGGAAGAATTGGCGCGCATGCTCTCCGGTAGCCAGATCACTGACGCCGCCCTGAAACACGCCGCCACCATGCTGCGGCAAGCCGCCTCGTAGGGGCGGTTCGGGAACCGCCCCTACGATAATCGACCACGAATGGTGCCCTTTCAATTGCCGGATTGCGCCGAGCGCAGCTCGGCGTTTTAGCGCGGTAGATGGACGCGAACCGTAGACCTGCGCTCTGAGCTTGTGACTTTTTTCGAATTTTTGGTTGCTCTAGAGTCACCAGGGGCTTTTTTTGCGTTGCTCGGCGCGGGTGGAAGGAACTGAGG
>Ga0326728_10002651_pt1 | contig 58677 bp, 59 predicted proteins | sample MB3enrmetagenome_FD_207602 | JGI IMG/M metagenome (GOLD analysis project Ga0326728, IMG submission 207602) | Lab enriched peat soil microbial communities from McLean, Ithaca, NY, United States - MB31MN | ecosystem: Environmental > Terrestrial > Soil > Wetlands > Peat | place: USA: New York... | reverse complement strand
CTCGACTTCCCGCGCGAAAAGTTCGAGAAGCTACAGGAAGTGGACCGCGCCGCGTGGAAGAAGGAAGTCATGGGCCACGAAGAGCTCTTCATCTCCCTCCACGACCACCTCCCCCCGGAGATGATCTACGAGCGCGAACTCCTCATCTGCCGGCTCTAAGGCAGACAAGCAAACCGGTCAACAAACCAACCGCCCGCGGCGTTCAAGCCCGCGGGCGGTTTTGTCTTTAGCGGCCACCGCCAACCACCAAAATGTGCGGCGGTTCCTTGCGCTCCTCCCACTTGCCGGGTATGCTGGGTCGTCCAAGCAAAACAGGCCCCTGACAGCTATGAAAGTCCCACGATCTTGCGTAACCCGCGAGTTCGGCGTCCGCCTCTCCAGCAAAGGATAGGTAAGTTCATGTCCTACGACCTCTTCATCAGCTACTCCCGCGCAGACAACCAGCAAGGCCAGGTTGCCGAGCTCAAAGCGCAGATCGAATCCTCCTTCCGTTCCTTCGGAGGCCCCAACCTCCAAATCTTCTTTGACACCCAGGCCATTCAGGGCATGGACGACTGGCGGCAGAAGATTCAGCGCAGCCTGCGCGAGTCGCGCCTGTTCCTCGCGGTCCTGTCCCCCAACTACATCGCCAGCCCCTATTGCCGTTGGGAGTGGGAGGACTACGTTCGCTACGAGGCCATGCGCCAGTGCCTTGGCGAGGGTGTCGCGCCGGTCTTCTTTGTTACGTTGCCGGATGCCGCCACGGCCTCGCTCGACCCAGCCATTCAGCGGTGGATCGACGAGATCAACCAGCGCCAGACTTTCGATCTGCGCACGTGGCGCGAACACGGCGAGAAGGCTCTCAAGGAATCGCACGTCCGGACTACGCTTGAGCAGTTGCATGCCTCGGTCCGCGAGCGGCTCGACCGCGCCCAGCGCGCCCAGCTCTCGCCCAACAATCTCATCAAGCACAATGCGGCCTTCGTCGGCCGCGTCCGCGAACTCACCGACCTCCGCAATGCGCTTTCCATGAACAAGCTCGGCGTCGTCGGCGCGCGGCAGGGCAAGGCCCCCGGCCCGGTCGCTGTTCAGGGCCTTGGCGGGATGGGCAAGACCGAGCTCGCCCTCGCTTACGCCCATGCCTTCGCGTGGGACTACCCCGGCGGACGCTGGCAGATTCCCTGCGAGTACACCGCCGACCTGCGCCTGGCGCTCACCCGTTTGGCCGGACCCATGAAATTCGAGTTCACAGAGGACGAGAAGAAAGACCTCGCCCTTCAGTTCGAGCGGGTTCTGCGCGAGATCGACAAGCGCGAGCGCTGCCTGCTCATCCTCGACAACGTCAGCGATCCCCACCTTCTTGAGCCGGAGTATCTCGACCGCCTGCCCCGCAACGGCCATGTGGACCTTATCGCCACTACTCGGCTTGCGCCCAACTCGATCCCCGGCTCCGCGCAGGACCTCACCTTCATCGCCGTCGACGAGCTGCCCGAGGAAGACGCCCTTGCCCTGATGCGCAGCCACCAGCCCACGGGCCGCTTCGCCAGCGAGGACGAGGAGAACGAAGCCCGCCGCATCGTCCAGCTTCTGCGCGGATTCACGCTCGCTGTAGAAACCGCTGCCATCTACCTGGGCCGCCACGCCGCGCCCGACGCCTGCCGCAAGTTCCGAGAGCGCCTCTCGCCCGACCTGCTCCGCGAAAGCGAGCAAGCCGCCACAGACCCAACCGTAGCCGTGCGCCACCGCATCCGTTCGCTCGACGAGACTCTGGCCTTCACTCTGGCCACGCTCACGCACGAGGCGATGGAACTGCTAACCTTCGCCTCTCTGCTCCCGGCGGACCAGGTTGCTGTGCCATGGCTGCGCGCCTTGGCCGCCGAGCGTTACCCGGCCTTCAAAGACGAACAGAGCAGCGCCTTCCAAACGCCTCTCGAACTGCTCCTCGGTCTCCGCCTCTTCCAGCCCGGCGACGCTGTGGATGCCAAAGGCCACCTTCTCATCGTTCGCGTACACCGGCTGGTCCAGGACCTGATAAGGCAGAAGACCGGCGCGGAAGACCTCGCCGTACAGCAGCAGGCCATCGACACGCTGATCAAGGAGCGTGACGCTATCTTGGAGGCGACAACAGAATGGATGAAAGCCCGATGGGAGCTTGAACCACTTGCTGGGCTGGCCGGCTTGTGGGACGAAGCAAATCACCCGCAGGCAGCGTGGCTCCTGAATCAGGCTGGCATGCGCTGGCACACGCTCGGTGAGTGGGGCCGAACAGAGCCGCTATATCGTCGCGCGCTGGAGATTTGGGAGACGAATCTGGGGCCGGATCACCCCAATGTTGCATCCGCCCTCAGGCCCCTCGGGAACTTGCTCCGGATAACGAATCGTCTTCTGGAGTCCGAGTCGCTCCATAGCCGCGCACTGGAGATCGACGAGAAGAGTTCCGAGCCGAACCAGATCGCGGTCGCCAGAGACCTCAACAATCTAGCAAGTTTGTTCGAAGCCACCAACCGTACGGTCGAGGCCGAGGCACTCTATAGACGCGCGCTGGCCATTTGGGAAACGACAGACCAACCTGACATTGCCATCTGCCTGAACAACCTCGCGGGGCTTCTCTATGGCCGTGGTCGGGTGACCGAGGCCGAGCTGCTCTTTCGGCGTGCGCTGGACCTTGACCAAAATAGATACGGTGCTGACGGCCTTCCGGTCGTCAATGATCTCAGCAATCTCGCACTTTTGCTCCGGACCACGGACCGGCTAGCCGAGGCAGAGTCGCTGATGCGCCGCGCACTGGAAATCCAAGTACAAGGTTGTGGGCCGGAACAGCCCGATGTCGCCGCAGTCCTCAGCAATCTCGGGGGGTTGCTCAGTATCACCGATCGCCCGGCCGAGGCCGAGCCGCTCTATCGCCGTGCGCTGGAAGTCTTGGAAAGGAACTTGGGATCCGATCATCCGATTGTCGCGGCCGTCCTTCACAACCTCGGGGTATTGCTCCACAAAACAAACCGGCTAGTCGAAGCCGAAGCCCTGCTTTGCCGCGCGCTGGCGATCAATCAGAAGAGTTACGGCGCAGACCACTCAACCATCAAGAGTTCACTTCGGGATTTGTTATGGGTTCAGCGGGCTAGGCTATTAGAGGTAGAGTCGACAGAGTCCCTACCGCAGTCGTCGCATTCAACGATGCGCGGTGAGTTGCAGCTTGCGAGGACAATGAAGGCCCACGGTGGCGCAATCTTGGCACTGGCTTATTCTGCCCACCACCAGACGCTAATCTCCGGAGGACAGGATTCGCTATTAAGGCTATGCTCGACGGAGCCTCTGCGAATGGTCCACGAGTTTCGGGGCCACGAAGCACCAGTCTCAGGCATCTCGGTAGGGAAGGATGGACAGTCTGCGGTTTCGGGTGCTTGGGATCAAACGATCCGAATCTGGGACTTGACAGAATTGGCGAAGAAACCAATTGTGCAAGCCCTCCAGTCGGACATCTGTGGGGTCGCGACGAGCCGACATGGTAAGCTTCGCACCGTATTTGCACTTGAAGATGGACTGATTGGTCTTTGGGATGAGCCAGAGAACAATTCGCCAAGAGAGATTGGCCGACACGGATACACAGCAAGCGCAATCGCGATGAGCGACGACGGACAAGTCGCACTTTCCGGCTCAACAGATCAAACCGTAAAGCTCTGGCAACTCAGGTCCGGAGGCAGTGTTTCGCTGCCAGGCCACGTACAGGTGACCTCAACTTGCGTGAACCATGATGGTAGCGTCGGCGTTTCGGGGGGAGCGGATGGTCTGATTATTGTATGGAACCTTGAGAGTTGCGAGATGCAACGAATCCTGAAGGGACACACAAAGACGATTAGTGCACTCGCCATCTCGTCTGACAATCGCTGGATTGCTTCAGCCTCTTGGGACAAGACCGTTCGGATTTGGGATACTTATTCCGGCGAACTTTTGGCTACCTTCTCCCTTGACGAACAGGCCTGGGCAATGGCAGTCAGCCCGACATTTAATTCGATCTATGTTGGAGATAAGGAGGGATTTGTTCACCAATTGGTATTCACCGAGAAACGATGAGTATGCTTTGGGTTCAGTTTCCATGTCTTTGGTACCCTTAGACCAGCGGGGCGGCGGGCGTCCTGGGTTTCGGGAAGCCGATTCGCGACAAGACCATGGATGCCCCAGGTGCCTCGTCCGCCGCGGCGGAGGCACCGGGGAGAGCACGAATCTTGACCGGCCACACTCCCGTTAACTCGCTGCCCGCTTCCCACCGACACACTGCTTTCCGACCAAGCCGAGCCGCTCTCCCAGGCCAGTCGAACCCTTTCCTCGCTGGACCTGAACTGCCCACCGAACCAACCCAGCTAAAATGGTCTCGTACAGAATTCACCCAGGACTCCCCAACCCATGACAGCAGAAATCAAATCCTCTTTGGTTGCACAGATTGAAACCGCCGCGCAGAACGCCGGCCTTGTGCTCGTCTCCAGCTCCGAGGGCGCGGCCCTCGACGGCCAGCCCACCGCGGTCTTTCTCCTCGGCCTGCCCGGCGGCGCGGAGGGCAAGACCCTCAAGCTCGAACTCAGCCAGACCTTCGACATCGACCGCCCCGAGCTGGCCCAGCAGATCGCTCTGCATCTCGGTGCGCAGGCCAAACGCCTCCGCAACCCCCACCCGCAGTGCTACGTCACCCTAGGCGGACTCCCCGTGGCCTTCGGCCTCTTCCAGTGGCCCTTCCACAACTCGAACTCCGGCGCTGACACCTTTGTCGTCCACGGCGAAATGCACCTGGCCGACGGCGGCGCGCACAACCTGCACGCCAAGGTCGCCGCCAGCGTCACCAAAACCTTCGCCGAGTATGTGCCCTCGCTCGAACAGCCCTACTCGGAAAGCTTCATCTACAACGCCGTCCGCAAAACCGTCGACATGGGCCAGCTCGAGTTCCTCAAGACCGGCAACCGCCAGCCCGTCCCCGTCACCACCCGCTACTGGAGCCGCTGGCAGAAGAAGTTTGTCTTTACCGAGACCGACGACGACCGCCGCCTGGCCTTCCTGCTCAGCAAGGTCTACTGGCTCTCCGGCGTGCTGGGCGAGAGCGCGCCGGTGTGGATCGCAGACCCCCGCGACGCGATGTATCTGAATACGTCCGAGGCCGATCTGCTCCGCATGGCCGGCCACGAAGCCGCCGAAGGCCTCATCAAGCTCGACGGCGAGTTCGCATCGCCCACCCCGGCGCTCATGGCCAGGGCGTCCGAATACGCCGCAACCCTGCAGGCCGCGCTCGACTTCACCAAGCCGCAGTTCAACGAGTCCATGCGCTCGGGCCACGCCAATATGTAGGCGGTGGCGCTAATTAAACTCAGTGCTCAGCCAAACAGCTTTTGTATGTATGGCTTAGGCTGTCTTGATACCCGTCGATTATGATGAGCCTTCTTTGAGGTTCCAGATGCGTTATCATTGACAGTCTAAAGAGACAGCGGTCCTGGAGGTGAACATTATGGCTGATCGGAAACAATTCATGGGCGTTTCTGAGCCCAGCGGCCGATTGTTGGAACTCTTGGCGGCGTCTCGCGACCTTAAGGTCACGGACGAGGAGTTGCGCGAACAGAGGATTAGCTTTGCTTTTGGCAACTCTCTGAACTCCGACAGGATTACGAAGGATAGTGTTCGGCAGGCATCTCAGAGCATAAGGCTTCTTGCGTCGGTTAAGTGATCCCGGCAGAAGGGTAAATCCGCCCTGAAATGAGCGTACGAGAAAGCGACAATCCTGATCTGTATGCAAGAGTCCAGGAACAAAATCTCCTGCGTCAATACGACCTGTTGCTGAATTGCATCGAGATCGGCCTTGAAAAGGGTATTGAGGCTTTTGATAAATACACCCTTTGGTCCCTGAATGCTGCCGCAGTGGCGAATATCGCTCAATTCGGCGGGCGTTACCGCGAGGAGCCAATCTACGTTGGTAACCACTTGCCTCCACATTTCAAAATGGTCCCAAATGAGATGGATCGATTCTTCTCTTTGATCCACGAGAACTGGGATGTCCTCAACCATCCAACGCTACTTCCCGCATACGCCCTTTGGAGGTTGAACTGGATCCATCCTTTCGTAGAGGGGAACGGCAGGACAGCCCGGGCCGCTTGCTACTATCTCTTATGCATGAGGCAGGGCCGGCTTCTGCCGGGGAGAAAGATTGTCCCGGAGAGAATTCGGGGCAGTCGTGCGCCATATTATGCGGCACTTCAAGACGCGGATAGGCATTGGAATGAAGGGCATTTCAACGTCTCTACCCTGGCTGGCTATCTTGAAGGCCTATTAAGCGATCAACTTTCCGAAGTAGATTAATCCACACTAAAGCACGCCGCCGCAACCCGAGCAGAACCGCGACCCCGCCGGATTCGCCGTCTGGCAGTTCGCGCACACGCCGGTCGAAGCCGCCGCCGCAACAGGCGCCGCGAATCCCGGCGCGGGCGTCTCGCCCCATCCCGGCACCGCGATGCCCAGCCCGGCCGCAATCCGCGCCGCCTCAATGGCGTTGAACTCCCGCACCCGGCCCGGCATAAAGAAGCACTCGATCCAGCCGAGAATGAGAGGAATCCCCGACCAAAAGAAGCAGCAGTACAGAATCCCAAGCCCGGTCCGCCTCAGGTAGAAGTGGTGGATGCCGAACGTGCCCAAAAACAGCGCCAGCAGAATGCCGGCCACTTCGTCGCGCCGCGCGGACTCGTACTGCTGATAAAAGATCGCCTGGGGACTGGGATAGGGTTGGCTGCTCATCGGGGAAAACCTCCTGCATCTAGTACGCGCCAGCCCCGCGCAAGGTTCCAGCCGGCAGCGTAGCTGGCACAGTTCTCCGATCGGCCAGGCGTCTATTTGAAGGGTACGGGCTTTAGCCCGTACATTCAACGCCTCAAAATGTCATGGGCTTTAGCCCCTGAGGCAATGGGAGTCGAACGCAAACCCCCAACCAAATCGCCCGCACTTTGACTGTCGTCCATTCACTCTGCTATTCGTGCCTAGCGACGTTTCGCAACAGGCACACACTCTCCTCGGGGGTCAAAACCATGTCAGCCACCATCACGCGGCGCGCTCTCCTCGCGCAGGGACCGGCAGCCCTCCTGCTCGGCACGGCATCTTCTCCCAAAGTCTTTGCCGCCGGCATCCCGGTAAAGATCGCCAACGCCTCCGGCGCGCTCAACCAGACCATGGCCGTGCTCATCAAGAACCAGCGCACCCTCGAGTCCTTCGGCCTCGACCCCGACCTCATGAACGTGGCCGACGGCACCCGCATCCTCGCCGGCATCGTCGGCGGCAGCGTCGATTGCTCCATGGCCTCCGGCTTCGGCCAGGTCTTTCCGGCGGTCGAGCACGGAGCAAAACTCAAAATCGTCGCCGGCGGCGCGCTTGTGCCCACCGTCTCGCTCTTCACCGGCAAGCCCAACGTCAACTCGCTCAAGGATCTTGAAGGCAAAACCGTCGCCACAGGCTCCATCGGCGCGCTCGTCTATCAGTTGGTCGTCGTCCTCATGCGCAAGTACGGCGTCGATGTCTCCAAGGTCCGCTTCGTCAACATCGGCTCCAGCGCCGACGGCTTCCGCGCCGCCTCCCAGGGCACGGTCGACGCCGCCATCGGAGCCACCGCCCTCATCCCCGACGCCGCCAACTACAAGGTCAAGCTCATCCCCCACGGCAACCTCACCGTCGAGCTGCCCGACTACACCTACCAGGGCGCGTGGACCTCGGACAAAATCATCGCCACCAAACGCGACATGCTGGTCAAAACCCTCGCCGCCTACGCCAAGCTCTATCGCTTCGTCCAGACCCCCCAGGCCCGCGACCCCTTCATCGCCGCCCGCCGCTCCGTCTTCCCCAACGAGCCCGAGCAGGACCACATCAACGAGTGGAACTTCATCCAGCAGTACAAGCCCTTCGCCGTAAACCTCACACTGACCCCCGACCGCCTCAAGCACATCCAGGACCTCAACATAGAGTTCCAAATCCAGAAGTCCGAACTCCCCTTCGCCCAGGTAGCCGACATGTCCCTGGCCGCCGACGCGCTCAAGCTTGTGCACTGAGTCGAATAAGTCGCCATTAGTGGCGCGCGCCGTAAGCCCTTAGTTCCTCGGCACCAATCTCGCTTGCCGGGACAAGGCGGTAGTGCTTTTCGTCTACAACGACTACCTGCCCAGCCTCCTCCGCAAGTTCGAAAAGAGCTATCCTCTCGCCCACGCCCTCTACATCGATGAATTGCGCGGATACGGAGCGGCAGATAAGACCCGGGAACTTTTCGGCACAGCAGGCGATGTCCTGTTTCGTCTGAACAACCGCAATTTGATCCTTGCCGCCCTTTGCCTGGACCGGTATTACAAACTGAGCGCCACGGCGATCGAGAGCGACGTAAACCTCGTCGATCTCGATCTGCCCAATGCCCTTCACGGTCGTGCGCATGTGATTCTAAAGGGAGTAGGCCGTGACCCCGAGGAAGATATCGATAAGACGGTTGTATCGGACCTTAGCCAAAAGCGCCTGTTCGTCGGTCAGGGAATAGGCCCCTATGATCTCTGGCGTAGCATCCGGTATCTTGATTGCCTGTTGTGCTAGGTTTGGACGGATTCGATTGAGCGGAACGAGCGAGAACCTGTATTTCGCTCGCCCCGCACCGTCGATGATCCACTCCATACCATCCGGCTGGGTAGCCACTATTCGAGCAGGGAGAGAAGTTCTGTATCGCTGGGCGTAGATCACGTCACCGGGGTTCTTTGGAAGTTCGATCCGTAGTTTCTTCGAAGCACGCTCCAGATCCTCGCGTTCGAATGCAATTTCGACCGTGCCTTCCTTGTAGGCGCCGAACGTTTTGTCGAAAAAGATCAGTTCGAGAAGCTGTTTGTACCTGTTCTCTTTATCGTGGGACAAGGCAACCCCCTCTTCCAGTTGTAGACATGGTAATTTGCACCCGAGAGGTTTTGTTGCCATGATCGAACAGAAGAACCATGACGGACAATCGTACCCCGGAAAGCCGAAGCGCTTTGATGTCCCGGATTGGCGGTAAGAACACCGCACCGGAACTCATCGTACGTACGCTCTTGCACGCCCTTGGCTATCGATATCGCCTGTACAGGAAGGATCTGCCCGGCACCCCGGACATCGTGTTCTCCACTCGAAAGAAGATTGTTTTCGTTAACGGTTGTTTCTGGCACACGCACAACTGCAAAATCGGACGGCCTCCGAAATCCCGCCCCGAGTTCTGGCTTCCAAAATTGGCACGAAATAAGTCCAACGACAAGAGGACTATACTCGCGCTCCGGCGGCTCGGATGGCGTGTTCTAACTGTCTGGCAGTGCCAAACGCGAAAACCGGAAAAGCTCCGAGCACGATTGATTTCATTCCTCGGCCCTCCCGGCAAGAATTCGATCGACAGCGGCCCCAAGAAACGCTATGCTAGAAAATGAAATTGGGGGTCCACATTTGTCGCGGCCTATTGGGATCGACCTATTTGCCGGTGCCGGAGGAATGAGCCTTGGCTTCGAGCAGGCCGGCTTCGACCTGGTTGCGGCTGTCGACGTCGATCCCATCCATTGTGCCGTACACACATTCAACTTTCCCCGCTGTCCCACAATTTCCAGGTCGGTTTCCGAGTTGACCGGCAATGAAATTAGGCGCTTGGCCGGGATCGGTCGAAAGAAGATCGATGTGGTCTTTGGCGGCCCTCCTTGCCAGGGATTCTCCCTCATCGGACACCGGGCGATGGACGACCCACGAAACAGCCTGGTCAAACACTTTCTGCGCCTCGTGACCGAACTGCGCCCTTCCTATTTTGTCTTTGAAAACGTAAAGGGCCTGACTGTCGGAGAACACCGAAATTTCTTGAATGAGTTGGTTCTGGAGTTTCATGCGGTGGGCTATAGGACCGTGTCGCCTTGGCACGTCCTCGATGCTGCCGACTTCGGGGTGCCCCAGCATCGTGAACGCCTGATCTTGATTGGCGCGCAAAAGGGCCTGAAGCTTCCGGAATATCCGGCAGCGATATGTCTTCCGGCTGACGCAAAGGAGAAGAGCCTGCTCCGCAAGGGGCCGTCCTGCAAAGACGCATTAGGCGATCTCCCGGATGCCGAAGAGTTCGACGAACTGATCCATTCCGACGAAGTCGTTACTCGCAAATGGAAGAAACCTGCGCAATATGGCTCGGAAATGCGCTGCCTGAGTAGCGCAGGATGGCATTTTGGTTATGAGCGCAAGTGGAATCCACTTCTGCTCACTTCGAGCCTGAGAGCCGACCATACGCCCATCTCGCGAAAGCGCTTTGAAGAAACCACACCGGGACAAGTCGAGCCGATTTCGCGTTTCTTCAGGCTTCCCGAGCACGGCCTGAGCAATACGCTGCGCGCCGGAACTGACTCGGCGCGGGGAGCTTTCACCAGCCCCCGGCCTATCCACTACCGGTTTTCCAGATGCGTGACGGTCAGGGAGATGGCAAGGTTGCATGGTTTCCCCGATTGGTTTCGCTTTCATCCGACAAAATGGCATGGCGCGCGGCAGATAGGGAACGCCGTCCCCCCGCCGCTCGCCCGAGCAATCGCTTTCGAGATTGGCAGATCGATGGGCTATGCGCCGGTCAGACCGAACGAAGTTCTAGACATGGGCGATAAGCGGCTATTGGAAATGGATATGTCCGCTGCTTCCGAGTACTTCGGGATCGATGTGCCGATCGCAAGCCGGAATCGAAAAAGCGGCGCAAAGAAAAAGAGGCAGCTTGAGACCGAAATCGCTTTAGCTCTTCAATTCACACTGCCGGAAGAGTTGATGGTTGGATCCCGGGTTTGATTTCGAATTGCCGGATGCCCCTTCGCTTGCATCTATCCCCCAAGGAAGAGAAGGAAAGCAATCCTGGCCGGCGTGAAACGCAGTTTTCCCCATCGCAGCCGCCTACCAAACTTCCATTTTGAACTCCCGAAACCCGCGGATCAGCTCAAAATCCTCCCGGTTGGAAGTGATCAGCGTGGCCCCATGCGCGCGCGCCGTCAGCGCAATCAGCACATCGAAGTGCAGGTCGCGCAGCTTCCGAGCCTCAAATCCATGCTTGCGCCCGATCGCTTCGAGAATCTGCCCCGACTCGATCCAGTGGCTCTCGGTCGGAGTCCAGATCGGATAGGTCTTCTCGAGAGCTCGCAAGAAAACCCGTTCTGCGGGAGTCGTCGCGCCGCGCCAAAGCTCGGCCAGCACCACCGAGCAATTGCGCACCAGCTCCTGGTTTGCCCCCATACGCCGCGCGTGGCAATTGGTCCGAAGTTGATCGATGAAGACGGAACTGTCAAAGACGATCATCTTACTTTTCGTAGTTGGCGAACTGGAGTTTGCCGCCGTACTTCTTCATCAGCTTCTTGAAGCGGTTCAGGCGGGCCATCTCTTCGAGCGCGATATGCACCGCCTCGGTACGCGTCCTCACCCCCAGCGCGGCCTTCACTTCATCGGCCAGGTTCTTATCCAGCCGGATCGATGTCAAAGATGCGCCCATCGCGCCCTCCTGTATATATATAAATCATCTTCCGAATATATACGCCAGTCAAGCCGTTGCTGACTGGTCCCGGGATCTACCCCCCCGGATGCACGATTCCCAAGCCGTAATGCCCCGCCCTCGCAGACTTTCCCCACCCCGCCACCGTCCCATAATCAGGTCGCAAGATCCCAGCACAATCCCAGGAGGTCAATTTTGAAAACAGCTCTCGGCGTCGCATTGGCGTTCGCTCTCATCGGTGCTTCCTTCGCACAAGCTCAAGCCCCCCAGGCTGCCCCGGCTGCGCCTGGCAACCCAGCCGCGCAGCAAGGTGGTCCGGGTGGTCCCGGAGGCCCCGGAGGCCCAGGTGGCCCAGGCGGCCCGCAGGGCGCTCCCCGCATGGCCGGCGGCCCGCGCACCCCTGAGGTTCCAGCCCCCAGCATTCCCATCGATCTGGCCGTGTCCGCTGCCAAGGCAGCCCAGGCCGCCTGCGCCGCCTTCCATTTTGGCTTCGCCGTTCTCGACCAGTCCGGTCTGCCCAAGCTCATCTACATTACCGACGGCTCGGCCGGCTCCCACGCCACCAGGGCCACAGGCAAGGCCAGCGCCGCGCTTCTCATCAACGGACCCAGCCAGGGCCTCACTGACGCCGCTGCGGCCGATCCGGCCATCGCCGCCAAAGTGCAGGCGGCCAAAGACGCCGGTCATCCGCTGATGGCCATGGCCGGTGGCCTGCCCATCGTCGTGGGCGGCAAAGCGCTCGGCGCAATCGGCGTCTCCGGCGCGGAGCCGGGCGGCCACGACCCCGAATGCGCAGCCGCCGCCATGAAGGTCATCGAGGCTCAGTTGAAATAGGCGAAGCCCTCCCGAGCCTGGAGACCGCCAACCCCACCACCACTCCGGATGCCCCATCCTAAACGCGCATGTTGCGTTTAGGATGGGAACCACCACCGGTCGCTAGGCACTTCCCAGCTCCCGTAGGGACGACCGAACCGCGCCGCCTCGCTCCCCTGATCGCAGATTTTTCTTCTGTCGGTTGCAGATAATTTCCCGCTCCCGCGTACTCTGAAAGTAACCGCCAATTCCGCAGGGATAAGCCCGCAAAACGGGTCAATCCATAAGTCCTTTAGATTCGGCACTTACAAAACACGACATAGATAGGTCTTTTATTATCATGCTCTTATGCGATTAGGCCTCAATTTGCGTATATAGCACTTAAGCCACTTCTATTCATACTCTTAAAAAGTGGGTACCGCCATACAGTGCGGAGATGCCAGTCGACCACCCCAACTTCCGCCAGCGCCCCAGTTACTCTCTAATACACAGCCAAACCCGCCGGCTAAATGTGGCAACTGCTCATCCCGCGCTTCTCCAGATACCGCTGGTGGTACTCCTCGGCCCGCCAGAAAGTCTGGGCCGGCGTCACCTGCGTCACAATGCGCTTCGGCTTGTAGCGCCCCACTGCCGTCAGCGCTTCGATCTTCGCTCGCGCCGCCGCCTCCTGCTCCGCCGAGTGGTAAAAGATCGCAGACCGGTACTGCGTGCCCCAGTCCGGACCCTGCCGGTTGAGTGTCGTCGGATCGTGCAGGCTGAAGAAAGCGTCCAGCAGTTGCTCGTAGCCGATCTTCTCCGGGTTGAAGTCGATCTCGACCACCTCGGCGTGGCCGGTCTTGTCCGTGCAGACGTCGTGGTAAGTGGGCCGCTCAAGAGCGCCGCCCTCGTAGCCGACAGCGGTAGCCATCACGCCCGGTAACGCGGCAAACTTCGCCTCAACCCCCCAGAAACACCCCGCCGCAAACGTGGCCTTCTCAATGCTCATGGGTTTCTGATGCGCAGCCGGAGCGTTGGGACTCAAAGACGGCAGATGTAGCTGCCGATCAGTACCCAAGCTGCTTGTCCACGATGTTCTCGAGCGGCCCGCCCCGGCGGAAGCTTTCGTACTGCTTGAGGAAGAACTTCATCGACCGGTCGATCCAGCCGTGGTCGTGGTCGGCGGTGTGCGGGGAGATGAAGACGTTTTCGAAGCTCCAGATCGGGTCGCCGGCGGGAATCGGCTCCTGCTCAAAGACGTCGAGACCCGCGCCTTTGATCTGCTTAGCCTCAAGTGCGCGCACCAGCGCGGCCTGGTCGACTACGGGACCGCGGCCTACGTTGATGACGACGGCCGTAGGCTTCATCGCGGCAAACTCGGCTGTCGAAATCATGTGCCGGGTCTCCGGCGTAAGCGGCAGGCTGAAGACCAAGTAGTCGCATGAGCCAAGCATGGCGTGAAGGTCTTCCCTCGGGTAGAACCGCGCCACCATGGGATCGCTCCCCGCGGCTGCGTGGCGCTTCACGGCCAGAACCCTCATGCCCATGGCGCGGGCGCGGGTGGCAACGGCGCGGCCTATGTCTCCGTAGCCGACGATGCCCACCGTCTGCGCCGAGAGCTCGTCCACATCGAAGACCTCCCAGCGCTGTGCCGCCTTGTTACGCAGCATGCGGGGAAAGTCTTTGGCAAAGTAGAGCATCATGGCCAGCGCGAACTCGCCAAGAGGTTCGGAGAAGATGCCCTGGCCGTTGGTCAGCGGGATGGGGCTTGCAACCAGTTCGGGAAAGAGCAGCCGGTCGAGGCCTGCGAACCTTGAGTGCATCCAGCGCGCCTGCGGGTTGGCGCGGAATGCCGCTTCGGCCAGCGCGCGCGTCCCCTCCCAGTGGAGAATAACCTCGGCGCTGGTGATGGCCGCGGCTTCTTCAGCCGTGCGCGCAATGGTGTGTGGCAGACCCGCAAGCATCTTCAGTTGCGGGTCGTCGTCGGTCGAGGTGACGAGGATGAGCGGGTCTGCCATGAATCGACTCCAACAGAAAAAGAACTAGCCGCGGTCGCGTTTGGGCGGACCGCCGCCGGGTTTGCGGTACCCGCCGGGCTTGCCAAAGCCGCCGCTGCGGGGCGGACCGGACTTCTTCGGTCCGCCAAAACGAGGAGCAGAGCCTTCACGCTTCGGCCCGCTGAAACGCGGCGCGGAGCCGTCACGCCTTGGCCCACTAAATCCGGGCGCGCCACCCTCACGGGGAGGACGCGGAGAGCGCGGGCGATCGAAGTTGCCCGGCTTGTCAAAGCTGCGCGGCTTGTCGAAGCTACGAGGCTTATCGAAGCTGCCGGAGCGCTCTGGCCTTGGGCTGGATGGCCGTCCATCTTCGCGGGGGCGGAATGCGGGCCGGGGCCTGTCATCGCCGCCACGGGGTGGGCCGAACTTCTTCGCCGGGAAGCTGGGCCGTCCGCCAACAAAGGTGCGCGGCTTGAAAGGCCGATCACCCCCGGCAGCACGCGACTTGAAGGGCCGATCCCCGTCGGCTGAGCGAGGCTTGTAGGGCCTCTCGCCGCCCTCCGGCTTGCTGAAGCCACCGGGCCGGGGAGTGAATCCGGGTCGCGAGCCTCCGCCGGGCCGAGGCCCAAAGCCAGGACGCGAACCACCGCTGGGACGGCTGCCAAACCCAGGTCGCGATCCACCACCCGGTCGCGGGCTGAAGCTGGGACGCGAACCGCCTTCCGGACGGGGTGGCCGCGGGCTGTCGCCACGATCAAAACGACCGGGACCGGGGCGAGGAGCCCCGTGATCGAACGCTGCGGGACGGCCTTCGCCGGTGCGCGGCGTAAAGCGCTTCTCGCCGTCGGCGGGCTTGTCGAAGCTGCGCGGCTTATCGAAACTGCGTGGCCGGTCGAAGCCGCCGGGCCTGCCCGGACTGCGCGGGCGGTCAAAGGATCTGGGTCCGCTCGACGAGGGACGCTCGCGGCTGTCGCCCTGCTCCCGGCGCGGAGCGAAGCTGGGCCTGTCGCCAGCGGCCGGCGGACGGCGCTCGAAGCTGGGACGATCTGAGCCGGTCCTCGGGGGGCCGAACTTCGGGCGGCTCTCAAAAGACCGGCCCTCGGGCCGTGCCGGCCGATCGGAGCTGTAGGGGCGCTTGGTGAAGCTGGGCCGGTCGCCGCGCTTGTAATCGTTCATGCGCTGCTTGCGCAGAATGCTGGGACGCTCTTCCATGGGAATCCCGGCCTCTTTCGGCAGCAGCATGGAGGCATTGGGGCGGCGCGGCTTCATCTTGCCCGCCGCGGTTTTTCTCAGCGCTTCCACTTCTTCGACGATTAGCTCGCGGTAAGCGCCCGGCTCCACATCGAGTACCAGCGGGCCGTAGGCCACGCGGCGAATCTTCTCGACGAAGTGACCCGTTGCCGAAAACATCTTGCGGATCTCGCGATTGCGGCCCTCGATGAGAACCACTTCGTACCACGGATTGTCGCCCGGGCGAATCTGGCGCACGGAGGCCGGTGCGGTCTTTACCCTCTTCGAGCCCGGTTCGGCCTTCTCGATCGAGATGCCCTCGCGCAGCTTGTCCAGCTCTTCAGGCGTGAGCTGACCGGCAACCTTGACCAGGTAGGTCTTCTCGACGCCCGAGGCTGCCTTGGTCAGTTGATTGGCGAGTTCGCCGTCGTTGGTCATCAGCAGCAGGCCCTCGCTCAGGTAGTCGAGGCGGCCTACGGGGTAAAGGCGTTCGCGGAGCTTCTCAAAAAATCCGGCGACCGTCTGCCGGCCCTCGGGATCGCTGAGCGTGGTCACAAATCCGCGGGGCTTGTGGAGCATGAAGGTGCGAAGCCGGCTGGCGGCCTGAATGAGTTTGCCGTCGACCCGGATGTGATCCAGCCCTGCGTCGGCCTTGGCGCCGAGCAGGGTGACAACCTGGCCGTTCACAATCACACGGCCTGCGGTAATCATCTCCTCGGCGTGGCGGCGGCTGGCGATGCCGGCCTGGGAGAGGATCTTCTGCAGCCGTTCGGGGTGGGGAGCGGGGCGCTTTTCTGACGGCTCCTTATCGGACTGCCAGGACTCGGGCTCTTCGTCCTCGTCTTCGCCGATCTCTGCAATCGTCTCCTCGGGATCGGCGGGGATCGCAGGCTCCGGCGCGGGCTTGGCTTTTACGGGAGCACCACGCTTCGGTTTCTCGGGAAGGGCTTCAATCAGCAGCTCGACCGGCTCGGTTGGGGCCTCGTCCCGTTCGATCCGGCGCGGAGCGGCGTTTCTCTTCGCAACCTTCTTTGCCGGAGCCCTTCCCGCGGGGGCTTTCCTCGCCGCACCCGTCTTCGCGGGCGCTTTGGTAGTGGTCTCTTTAGGAGCAACTGTCTTCTTTACTGCTGCTTTTGGCTCGGCGGCCGGCTTCTTCGCGGTGGTCGTCTTTGCTGCTCCGGTCTTTGCTGCTGCGCGCGGTTTCTTCAGGGCGTCGGGCTTTGCCTTGCCGCCTGCGGTTTTCTTTGCTGTTGCCATCTGGTGCCTCGATCTACTCCGCGCTCGCGGGTGGGGGTTCGGCAGAATCCGGTTCGGAGTGTATCTCTTCGGCTTCGGCGGGAGGTGCTTCGGCTGCTACTTCGCTCGCGTCATCATCGAGTTCGGGGACCGCCGGCTCCGACGCCGGTGCGGCAAACTCGTCCAACTCGATGGCGGCCATCTTCTCGAACTCCTCCATGGAGGGCAGTTCGGTGACGTCCTTGAGCCCAAAGCGCAGCAGGAACTCTTTGGTGGTTTTGTATAGGATGGGCCGGCCAATCACCTGTTTGCGGCCGGCGGTGGCGATGAGCTTGCGGGCCAGCAGCGAGCCAAAGACGCCGGAAGAATCCACGCCGCGGATCTCGTTGACCTCGGGCGCGGTGACGGGCTGCTTGTAGGCGACTACGGCCAGGGTCTCGAGGGCGGGCAGAGAAAGTTTGAGCGGCGGCTTCTGGCTCTTGACGAAGGCGCGCACAGCGTCGTGGAACTCGGGCTTGGTGGCCATGCGATAGCCGCCGGCGATCTCGCGGATCTCGATGCCCCGGCTGTCCTGTGCGTAGGAGGCTACGATCTCATCGAGCAGCTTGCGGAGGATGACGCGAACCTCGCGATCCCGCAGGCGCGCGGCCCGGCGAGCCTCCGCCACGGCGTCGAGCTCGGGCTGCAACGGCTGGCCCTCGGAAGCATCCGGCCCGGCTTCATCGCCTTCGAGTTCGAGATCGTCGACCGGTTCGGGCTCGACCGCAACCGCGCTCTCCGCCGGAGCTTCAATGGCGGTCGCAGGCTCCGAGGCGGCCTCTTCTATATAGTCGAAGGCTTCATTGACCGGCCCGGCTGCCTCGGCGGCCTGCCGGGCGAGCGCGGCCTCTTCGTCGGCCTTCCAGGCCAGGGCTTCGTCGCCAAAGAGAATGGCGAGCTGCGCCAGCGTGACCGGCTCCTCGGCGGCGTAGATAACAGCTTCCAGTTTGGCTTTCAGACTCATGAATAAACAGGCACCAATCTGTATGGTAGCGGATTATTTGTGTCAGCGGATGATTCCGCGGGTTGCGGAAGACGCGAAAAGGCCGTCCAGCGCCACCGGCGCGGCGGGTGATGCACCGCGGCCGGTTTAGTGGACCAGGTGGAAGAGAAAGAAAAGCGAGCCGGAGAGCAGCGCCGCGGCGGGCAGTGTGAGCACCCAGCCGGTGGCAATGGCGCGGACGGTGGCCCAGCGCAACCCGCTGCCGTTGGCAGCCATGGTGCCGGCTACGCCGGAGCTGAGGATGTGCGTGGTGCTGACCGGAAGCCCGAAGGTGTCGGCGGCGAAGATGGTGGCCATGGTCACCAGTCCCGCGCTCGCGCCTTGCGCGTAAGTCATGTGCTCCTGGCCGATGCGCTCGCCCACGGTGACGACGATGCGCTTCCAGCCGACCATGGTGCCCAGGCCCAGGGCCAGAGCCACGGCGATCTTGACCCACAAAGGAATAAAGCGTGTGGCCTTGTCGAGCTGGCCGCGGTAGGCCTTCAGGGCGGTGCTCTCTGCCGGAGTGAAGGCCGGTTTGTGGCTCTTGTCCATCTGGCGCAGCGCTTCGGCGGTCAGATACATGTCGTTGCGAACGATGGTCCGCTGCTCCGCGGGAAGGTTGGCGAAGGTCGCGTACGCGGCCACTTCGCTGTCGAGCTCTCCGGCAAGCTGGCGCAGCGCGGGAACGGTTGCGGCGTCGGGCTGCCGGGTCTGAAGGTAGCGCTCGATATCGTTGCGGGCGTCGGCGTTGGTAACTCCGGGCGCAATGTGGGCATCCAGGGCGTGCTCAGCCTGCGCGGAGGCAGTCACCAGGGCCTGCACCTGGCCGGCGCTGGCGGTGTGGTTGAGCGCGTAGGCAGCGGGCACGGTTCCGATGAGAATGAGCATGATGAGTCCCATGCCCTTTTGTCCGTCGTTGGAGCCGTGGAAGAAACTCACTCCGGTGCAGGTAACGATCATCAGCGTGCGGATGGGCCACGGCGGCGGCTGCTTGCCCTTGGGCGCCGTGTAGAGCGCCGGGAATTTGAACAGCGCCTTGGAAATCAGCATCAGGATGCCCGCCAGCGCAAAGCCAAGCAGCGGCGAGATGAGCAGCGCCTCAAGGACCTTGAAAACCTGGCTCCAGTCCAGACCCGAGGGCCCGCGCGTGTTCATCAACTGGCTGGCCAGGCCGACGCCGATGATGGAACCCACCATGGTGTGCGAGCTCGACGCCGGCAGACCGAACCACCAGGTGCCGAGGTTCCAGAGAATGGCGGCGATCAGCAGCGCGAAGACCATGGCGAAGCCGGTTCCGGAGCTGACCTTGAGGATGAGCTCGACGGGAAGCAGGGTAATCACCGCAAAGGCTACGGTGCCGGACGAGACGAGCACGCCGGCCAGATTGCAGATGCCCGACCAGACGACGGCGATATGCGGCGAAAGAGAGTGGGTGTAGATGACGGTGGCAACGGCATTGGCGGTGTCGTGGAAGCCGTTGACAAACTCAAAGCCCAGCGCGATGAGCAGCGCAAGACCGAGCATAACCAGGGGCCATTTGCTGGCCAGCGAAACGCCGCTCAGGTCGCGGTTGACATGCACACCGATGTAGGCAAGGCCAGAGACAAGCGCGACGAAGAAGACCAGCTTGCCAAAGCGGCTGCGCGGAGCCTTGCGGTCGGTGGCGGGGAAAAACACTGGCGAAGGAGGCGCTTGAGGCGCCTCGGGAAGTACCTCCAGCAGAGTCGCGAGATCACCCATTAAAGATCACCAGAGCGGCCGGAGAAACTCCGGGCCCGCATGGGCCTCCGGGTAGAACCAGATTCCAATAACGATGAAGTGCAATGCAAAGGGGATGGAGCGGGGTTGTGAGACAAGGCGCGGGATAGGCTGGCGTCCATAAAACCTCAACAACCGAAGAACCCGGTTGTTTGCCCAGCGATGAGGGGCCTATTACGGGGCTACACTCATTTTACACCGGCTGAGTTAGACGCACGTCAACGGAACGCAGACGGTGGAAAAGGTGGAAAAGACGCCCCCGGCGCGCTCAAGCGCCGTGGCGCCTTTACTGCCAGTCGTCGCGGGCCAGGTTCTGGCTGATGACCGACTCGAAGCCCGTGTTCTTTTTGATGAAGATCTCGCTGAAGTGCAGGTCTTGGCGCAGGAGAATGGCCTGGAGGCGCACTAACTCAAGCAGTGCCAGAAACATAGCGATCAGGGCGCGCTCCGAGTGGGTGTGGCTCAGCAGGCGGCGGAGAGCCACCGGCCTGTCCTCCATGGTCAGGCGGCGGGAGAGGAACTGGATCATCTGCCCGACCGTGACCGAGTCCTCTTCTACATTGATAATAGGCCGGTTACGCGCGCGCTCCAGGATCTCCTGGAAGATGCGCACCAGGTCCACCGTGTCGGCGGCGATCTCCGGCTCCGTGGCTTCGTCGTCGCGAAACTCCCTCATGCCGGGATTGGTCCAACTGGCGGCCTCGAGCATCTGCTTCTGCTGGAGCATCTGGGCGGCGTTCTTGAAGCGCTCGTGCTCAAGCAGCCGCTCCACCAACTCGCGGCGGGGATCTTCGGCGGCATCGTCCGCGCCCGAGGGCTCGCGCGGCAGCAGCAGCTTGCTCTTGATGTGGATGAGCAGCGAGGCCGTGTAGATAAACTCGCCGGCCACGTCCATCTCGCCGACCTTGAGATGGTTCACGTAGGCCAGGAACTGGGCGGTGATCTTGGCGATCGGAATGTCGTAGATGTCGATGTCCTGCTTGCGGATCAGGTCGAGCAGCAGGTCGAGCGGCCCCTCGTAAACGTGGTTGACGAAGATCGAAACGGGCAGGTTGTCCGGACCCTCTTCGCGCTTGATGGCCTGATGGACGGGCGCTGCGGGCGTGGCCGGCTCGGGAGCCGGTTCAGGCTCAGGCGCGGGCGGTTCCGGAGCAGGAATGGCTGCGTCGGCCTGAGCTTCGATGAATTCAGGCGCGGGCTCCGGGTCCGCCTCGACAGGCTCGATGGCTTCTTGCAGTGCTTGCGGCTCTTCGGGCAGAGACTCGGGCTCAGCGGCATCTTCGATCCCGTCAGTAGAAGCGCCAGGCTCCGGACTGTCGGGCTCGGCAATCGCTGGCTGCTCTTCGCAGGCCTCGATGGACTGGTCGAGCGCGGGTTTAGAGGCGAACTCGGGTTCGGGGGCGAGTTCGTGCGTCTCAACCTCGGGAACCAGGGCGCTCTCCTCGATCGCGCCTGCCGTGGCGGGCGGCTCGGGGTCCAGAGCCTGTGACTCGGAGGGCTCTTCTGCGGGCTCTTCGGCTGGCTCTTCTACCGTCTCTTCCGCCGCTACCTCGACCGCCTCCTCGTCCGCTTCGACCGGGGCGGGCTGCTCCTCCTGAGGCGCGGGGCCCTCCTCAATCTCGGCAACAACCTCGACGACTGCTTCCTGCGCGACGGACTCGGGCTCAGCCTCGGGAGCGGGGGCCTCTTCAGCTTCTGGCGCAGGCTCGCTGGTTGCGGGCGCGGGAGGCTCGGGCTCGGGCGCTGCCTCAGCGGCGATTGCGGCCTCATTCTCGGCGGGCGGAATTATGGGAGCAGGCGTCTCGGCTGCCTGCACCGCCTCGGGTTCGCGGTTCGCCTCTGGCGGCGCGGATTCTGCTGCGACTTCGGGAGACGCTTCGGCGGTCACTTGGGGGAACGATTCGGTCAATTGTCTGTCTTTTTCAGGTCTGTCTTTTGGTCTGTCTATTTCTGGTTCGTTGTACCGGCTTGCCGCTATGCCGCTTTCGATGGCGATGGGTGGTTCCGGAGCCGGCCGATCGGCGGCCTGGATGCCCAGGACCGCGCGGATTCCCTTGATGGCGAACTGAATCGCCTTGCGCCACCACGGGACTGTATTTGCGGCCATCGTTCGTTCTCCGGGCGGCGGGCGCTTGGTTCTAATGGGTGCCGTGTTCGGTGGTCAGCGTCATCTTCATGGCGTTGCGCACCTCGATCATGGTCTGTTCGGCGCGGGCTCGCGCCTTGCGAGAACCGCTCTCGAGGATCTCCTTGACCTGGGGCTTAGTGTAGCTGGCGCGGCGGTCCTGGATGGGTTGCAAAACCTGCAGCAGTCCGTCCGCGGCCCAGCCCTTGCACTCGATGCAGCCGATGCCCGCCGTGCGGCAGCCCTCGTTCACTTTGGCGATGGTTTCGGGCGACGAAAATACTTTGTGCAGGTCGCCAACGGGGCACTTGTCGGGGTCGCCCTTATCGGTGCGGCGAACGCGGGCCGGGTCCGTGACCATGGTCTTGAGCTTCTTGCGCACCCCCGGCTCGGAGTCGGTGAGCTGGATGGTGTTGCCGTAGCTCTTCGACATCTTGCGGCCGTCGGTGCCGGGCAGCTTGGGTGAGGGCGTCAGCAGAGACTTGGGCTCGGGCAGAACCTCGCGGCCATCGACGCCCTTGTAGAACTGGTTGAAGCGGCGAGCGAGTTCGCGTGTGAGTTCGACGTGGGCCTGCTGATCCTGGCCCACAGGAACAAAGTCGGGCTGATAAATCAGGATGTCGGCCGCCATCAGAACCGGGTAGCCCAGGAAGCCGTAGGTGGTCAGGTCCTTGGCGGCCAGGTTTTCCTGCATCTCCTTGTAGCTGGGAACTCGCTCCAGCCAGCCGAGTGGCGTGCTCATGCCCAGCAGCAGCGACAGCTCTGCGTGCTGCAGGACGCGGCTCTGAAGGAAGAGGACGCTCTTTTCCGGATCGAGGCCGGCGGCCAGGTAGTCGAGCATCGCATCGAGCGAATTCGGCGCAATCTGGCTAGGGTCCGCGTAGTCGGTGGTCAGCGCGTGCCAGTCGGCGATGAAGAAGTAGCACTCGTATTTGTTCTCGTCCTGCAGGCGGACCCAGTTGGCCAATGCTCCCATGTAGTTGCCAAGGTGGAGCTTGCCGGTGGGTCTCATGCCGCTGAGGACGCGGGGACGGTGATTCTGCTTGAGTTGCTCTGTCATGTTCTGGTCGTGTCCAAATAGTCCGGGAACCCGGAAGATCCGGGAATCCAAAAGAGAATGAAGCCGTACAGGAAGTTGTGCTGGACTGGCTCAATCCATTGTAGCGGGAGCGAAGGATAAGGGCTAAATGCTCAGCAGGATCGAGAAGATGACCGATAGCGTGGGAAACAGCAGCAGCCGCAGAAGGAAGCTGCCCACGGTGATCATCAGCAGGTAGCTCAGCCACATGTTGATGCGGTCGTACTGCTGCACGGCGCGGTAGGGAAGCAGGTTGCGCACCACGCGGCTGCCGTCGAGCGGAGGAATGGGCAGCAGATTGAAGAAGAAGAGCGAAAGATTGATGAGAATCGCGAGCGTGCACAACAGCGCCACCGGGTGCGCGAAGGGCGCGGCAGCCGGATTGAAGGCCGCTTCCATCGAGCCCTGCACGATCATGCGGCCATCGGGCACGAAGAACGCGGTTACAACCAGGATCGCAAAGGCGATGGCGACGAGGATCAGGTTCGAGACCGGGCCGGCCAGGGTGGTCAGGTTGTCGTCGCGGACGATCTTGCGGAAGTTGCGGGTGATGACGGGCGTAGGCTTGGCCCAGCCGATGAGGAATCCGCTGAAGAAGTTGATGCCCACGAAGGGGCCAAAGATGACGACGGCCGGGAAGAGCAGCGTGCCGATGGGATCGGCGTGATAGGCGGGGTTGAGCGTGACCCGGCCCTGCAGGCGTGCCGTCTGGTCGCCCAGGCGGGAGGCCATCCAGGCATGCGCGCACTCATGGAAGCTGAGCGAGAACAGCAGCAGAACGAACTTGAAAACGGCGATCAGAAACGCAGCAGACTGCAAGCGAAGCACTCCGGGGGTAAGGAAAGTTCAGGTTAGCACGCGGGGTGGGTAGCGGAGCGAAAGCAGCTCCGCCCGGTGGTATGCGCTACTGGCTGTCTCCGGGGAAGTGGCCGACGGTCTCGCCAGGGGCCACGTGCTGGCCCGCAAGCACAACGGAGTGGCTGCCGATATGGGCACGCTCGCCGATGACCGTTGGCTCCAGCCGCACCTGATCGAATTGCTCGAAGTGGTGGGTGTGGGAGTAGATGCGGGCGAACGAGCCGACGATGGCGTGGTCGCCGATGCGGATGCCGCCGCGGTCGTTGAACAGCGCCTGCTGGCGGATGACGACGCCGTCGCCGATCCACATGTTGTAACCGTAGGCGAAGTCTACGCCGTGGTGGATCTTGACGCCGGCGCCAAGGTGCTCGAAGATGTGCCGGCCCAGCATGCAGCGGAATCGGATGCCCAGCCAGTGGTTGAGGCCGATGGGCGAGCGGTCGAACATCTGCCAGAACCAGAGCAGCGGCTTCAGTTTTGCGTAGCGGTCGCGGTCAATGTCGGCGTAGTGCTCGGCTTCGAGAGTAACGTTGCGGGGGTCGAGCGAGAGGGCGAGCACGGTTCCGGAGAGCTCCGAGGTGAGCGGCACGCCCCCCTTGGCGCCCAGGGGCCGGCCCAGGTAGAGCTGAGTCAACTGCTCGCGAACCAGATCGGCTCGGCGCTCGGCGCTCTGGTGCCGGTTGAACTCCTCGTCGAGAAACTCAACCCAGCGGCGATAAACGTCCTCCGCCTCGGGCGCCGGACGCGGGTGGTGCTTCAGGTGTGCTGTGGTGGCCATGCTGGAACGATACCGCAGTCGGAGGGGGAGTGGAAACAGCGGAGTTTCAAGTGATTAGTGATCAGTGGTTAGAACCCTCCATGCGACTGGGCTCGATTCACTGACCACTGATCACTGACAACTAACCACTGTGCTTATCGCTTGCCCTGGACGATCTTGGGTCCGCCGGCCTTCTTGATGGCGCGCTTGGCGGCGATGGCGTGCATCTCCCTGCCCCAGTGGGAGCGGTTGATTCCCATCTGCAGGGCCAGGTTGATGACGTTGCCGGTGCCCCAGTAAAGAGCCAGGCCGGAGGCGAAGTGGAGCATGGAGAAGCCGAAGATGGCCGGCATCATGATGGCCATCATGCGCCGCTGGGAGGGGTCCATGCCGGGCGACGGGGTGATGAGCTGCACGGTCAGCATCGAGACGATGATGAGAATCGGCAGGATGTAGAGCGGGTCGGGCATGGAGAGATCGTGCAGCCAGAACCACTGCGCCTGGCGCAGTTCGATGGCGCTGCCGAGCACCCGGTAGTAGGCCAGGAAGAGCGGCATCTGCACCAGCATGGGCAGGCAACTGCCGTACATGTTGACGCCCTCGGTCTTGTATAGCGCCATCATCTCCTGGTTCATCTCGGTGCGCTTGGGGTCGTTCATCTTCAGGTTCGCGTAGCGCTTCTTGATGGCCTCGACCTTGGGCTGGATGCGCATCATCTTCAGCGAGGAGCGCATCATCATGAAGCGCGTGGGCATCATGGCCAGGTTGAAGATGACGGTGACGACGATGATGGCCCAGCCCCAGTTGTAGGCCCCGGGGCCCATGGCGTCCCGAATGACTTTCAGGGCGTAGTAGAGGGGCTTGGCGATGAAGGACCACATGCCGTACTGGATGAGCGGGGAGAGCGAAGGGCCGTCCGCGCGGCCGGTCGAGCCGATGGCATGGACGGTGTTGAGGACCTCGGTGGACTTGGGACCGGCGTAGAGGCGCACATGGGTCTCGCCGCTGGTGTCGCCCGCCGCCAGGCCGATGAGGTCGGCCGGAGATTTGCTGCTGGTCGGGTCGCTCAGGTTACTGGGCAGATCGATGGTGTTGTGCAGCGTGACGATGGTGGCGCGCTCTGGGTTGGTGGGCAGGAAGGCGGCCGCAAAGTAGAGATCGATGATTCCCGCGAAGGCGAAGGGCGACTCAAAGGTCGCGTTGCCGCTGACCTTGCGGGCCGCGGTCGTGTCTTCCTTGCCGTTGATCGAGGTGATGAGCTGCGAGGCGGCGGAGGTGCGCACCTGCGCGCGAGTGGTCGAGTCGGGCAGGAACTCTTCCATGTCGCCGAGTCCGGCGGGCCACTCCACCAGCGCGCGCACCGGCGCGCCGTTGCGGCTAACCGTTGTGGAGATGTCGAGCACGTAGCTAGCGTCGAAGTGGATGCTCTTGACCGCGTCAACGCCGCCGCCGGCGTAGTGGAAGAGCAGGGTTGCCGGGGCATGCACCACGCCAAGAGTCTGCCCGCCCTCGACCGTGACCTGGTAGAGCGCGGTGTTGAGCTGCTGGGTCAGGCCCGCGTCGTAGGTGAAGTAGGAGAGCGGCAGTCCGAAGCGTGCGGCCTGGGGCTGAATCAGATCGAGAGGCTTGCCGTCGGTGGTGTTGTACTTCTTGAGGATCCAGTGCTTGACCTGCGCGCCGCGGTTGGAGAACTCGATGCGATAGAGATCGTTCTCGACCGTGGTTACGGTCTCAGCCTGCGCCGAGACAGCACCTGCAGTTGCAGGAGCGGCAGCAACGGTTGCGGCTGAAGCCGGCTGAGGCTGAGCGGCAGCGGGCGTAGCCTGCGGCGCGGCCTGCTGAGTCTGGACGGGCGGTGCGGGCGCGGGCTTGGGCTTGTTGTAGAAGGTTTCGTAGGCGAGGAAGCCGACCAGCAGCACAAGCCACATGAGCACGGTGGAGCTGGTGCTGTTGCCACCGCCACCGCCGGCGCCGCCGGATTGCAGATTGGGATTCTTGACTTCGGGCAAAGGGATACTTCCTGTGATCTTGAAAGGTGGCGCTAAGCCGCCTTTTCCTATGGTAAAGGCTCGGGGAGCAGTGGGGTTGGGAATTACCTCCCGGCCCGGGCAGGCGGCACCGGGTCAAGGCCTCCGGGGGAGAATGGGTGGCAGCGCAGGAGACGCCAGGCCGCGAGCCCAGCGCCGCGAAGCGGTCCGTGGATGGTGATGGCCTGGGCGGCGTACTCCGAGCAGGAGGGCAGAAACTTGCAGTTGGCCATACCGGCGGAATGAATGGCGGGCGAGAGCCAGAGCTTGTAGAACGCGAGCAGAGCGAGCAGCAGGCGGGTCATGATTTGCCCTGCGGGTGCTGGCTCGGCGGCTGGGTGAGTTTGGCGGCATCCGCGCGGGCCTGTTCGAGGATGCGGACGACCTCGGCCTCGAGGCGGGCGAATTCGATGGTGAGAACCGAGCGGCGGGGATGGAGGATGAGATCGAAGCCCTGGGGAAGCAGTTCGACGTGGCGGCGCAGGCACTCTCTCATGCGGCGCTTGATGCGGTTGCGTTCGGGCGCCTTGCCCAGGACCTTGCCGGCGGTGAGGCCGACGCGGGGGCCGGCAGCGGGATAATCCTGCGACTGGGGGGCCAGAAACCAGCTCATGGAGGAGGATTGGCGCTTGCGCGCGGCGGCGTAGGCACGCTGGTAGTCGGCGTGCCTGCGCAGGCGCACCCCGGTCAGAGACTGACTCACGTGGGGCGCCTGCTTGGGAGTGGGATTCATCGTGAAGCTCGACCGCTGCAGAAGGGCGAATCGGCGCGGCCGAATCGGCGGGAGAGACTAGTCGCGGAATCCGGCGCTGACGCTGACGCGCTTGCGGCCGATGGCACGGCGGCGGCTGAGTACGGCTGCGCCGGACTTGGTCTTCATGCGCGAGCGGAAGCCATGCTTCTTGACGCGGCGGAGGCGATTCGGTTGAAAAGTGCGCTTGGGCATTGGAAATGTGCTCCCGGTTCCTTGCGGAAAATCTTCGCTATAGCAGCATTTGTGAGTATATCAGGAAGTTTGGGTTTGAGGCCAGAGGGGGGAGACCGGGACCGAGGGACCGAGGGACCAAGGGAGTGAGAAGACAAGTCTTGTGCGGCAGTTTTCGGTGCGGAGAGCGGTTTCGAACCGCTCTCCGCACCGAATTTGCCTCAGGCGAGGAGTTGCTCCGGCGCCTTCCATTCGCGGTTCTGGCTTTCAGCCACGCCTTTGTGGGCGATCGAGCCCAGCCAGGTGTTGAGACCAGCCGCGAGACCGGAATCCTGGCGGAGGGCTTCACGGACGCCGATGGCGGCCATGCGCAGCACATAGTGAAAGGTGGAGTTGGTCAGCGCCAGCGTGGAGGTGTGCGGAACGGCTCCGGGCATATTGGTGACGCAGTAGTGGACGACGCCATCGACCAGGTAGCTGGGGTTGGAGTGCGAGGTGGGCTTGGCGGTCTCAACGCAGCCACCCTGGTCGATGGCCACATCGACGATGACCGCGCCCTTCTTCATCTGGGAGACCATCTCGCGGGTGACCAGTTTGGGGGCGGTTGCGCCGGGGATCAGGACTCCGCCGATGACGAGATCGGCCTCGCGGGTGGCGTGGGCGATGTTGTAGCTGTTCGAGGCCAGGGTGTAGAGGCGGCCGGCGTAGTGATCGTCGAGCTCGCGGAGGCGGTTCAAGTTCACGTCGATGAGGGTGACCTTTGCGCCCATGCCGAGGGCGATGCGGGCGGCGTTGGTTCCGACAATGCCGCCGCCAAGGATGGTGACGTGCGCCGGGGGAACTCCGGGGACTCCGCCGAGCAGGATGCCGCGTCCGCCGCGCTCCTTCTCAAGGTAGCTTGCGCCGACCTGCACGCTCATGCGGCCGGCGACCTCGCTCATGGGCATGAGCAGGGGCAGCATGCCGGCGCGGTCGCGCACGGTCTCATAGGCAATGCCGATGACCTTGGATTCGAGCAGCTTGTTGGTGAGCTCGGGGAGCGGGGCCAGATGCAGATAGGTGAACAGCACCAGCCCTTCGCGGAAGAAGGCGTACTCGCGCTCGATGGGCTCTTTGACCTTGACGACCATGTCGGACTTGCCCCAGACCCATCCGGGCTCGCCGACGATCTCTGCGCCAGCGTCCTGATACTCCTGGTCGGGGAATCCGGAGGCGGCTCCGGCCTGGGTTTCGACGAGGACTTTGTGGCCGGACTGGGTGAGGGCAAGCGCTCCGGCGGGGGTAATGCCGACGCGGGCTTCGTTGTCTTTAATCTCTTTGGGGACGCCAATGATCATGTTCCGCTCCTGCCGGCTGCCTGTTGGGGAAGACGCCGGATCGAACAGTGGCGAAAGAATGCCCGGCGGCCAGTTCTTAACTCCGGGGAGGGCTGACTCGGCTGCCGGGCTCAAGTCTTACGCTCGCTGTATGACGGAATGTTAGTGCGATTCGGGGTTCCAATGTGTGCAAGTTTCGTGATAGAAGGGTGAAATGAGCACGAATCGTGATCCAGAAGACGTTCTAGAGCACAACATGGCTGCAAACGCCGCGAATTTTGCAAACATGGCCGGTTTGGATGAGCTGGACCGGGAGATCCTGCGGCATCTGGAGCGGAATGGGCGGGCGACGAACTACGAGGTGGGCGAGGCGGTGGGTCTTTCCGCCTCGGCGGCCTCGCGGCGGATTCAGGCGCTGGAGACGATGGGCGCGATCCGCGGCTACCGGGCGACGATCGACGAACGGCTGCTGGGCAAGCACCTGACGGTCTATATCCGTGTGACTTTGGAGCGGCAGTCCGCGCCGGTGCTGGCGGCCTTTGAGGCCGGGGTAAGGAACTGCCACGACATTGTGAGCTGCCACCTTCTGGCCGGCCAGTACGACTACATCCTGGTGGCGCGCGTCGCGGGAATGGACGACTACGGGCGGCTGCACCAGAACGAGCTGAGCCGACTGCCGGGGGTGCGAAGGCTGGAGACGAGCTTTGCGCTGAGGGATGTGCTGGAAGGGAAGGGGAGTTAGGGACCGAGAGACCAGGGGACCAAGGGAACAGAAGGGCTGTGGCATCTGGGTGCGGTTTTTGAGGGGGAATTGCGTATCTTATTATAAACAAATGCTTTATATTGTAAAGAAATGTAAAGAGTATGATTCTAAAGGGGTTAATTTTTATCTTGATGAAAACAAGGTGGTTAGAGTGGCTTGTCTGGGAGAAAATGCGGGCATTATGGGTGGTGAAGTTGCAAGATATAGAAAACAAGCGAGTTGGATGGGTTTCTCGTTGTAGGTGCGAATTATAAAGGAGTTGTGCGATTTCTTGGTTGTAGTGCATGATGCTGCCCGCCGTGGTTGAGGTCTATCTACAGGATGCAATAAACGAGGGAAATTATCGGCAACTGCGGGGCGTGAAATGTGGGCTGAGATGCCGGCTGTCCTAATGCTTCAATCTTCCCGCCCAATATCCGGGGCGGCGGCTGGCGTGGGCGATGGCGACGATCTGGATATCGTGGAGGCGTTCGCGGAAGACGATGGAGTAGGGGTAGTGCTGGAGCACAAGACGCTGAGTGCCGTGCAGGTACCGCGTGTAGGTTCCGGGCCGGGACTGTACGCGGTCGATGGCCGGAATCAGCTCTTCAAGAAAACCGTCGGAGGCCTGCAAGCTATCTCGCCGGTACCAGAGATGAGCCTCGTCGATTTCGGCGCGTGCGTCTGGGTGGTAATGGAGTGGTTTCACTTGCCTAGACGCGTGCGTGCTTCGGGCGAGAGTCTGTCGAGCAGGCCGGCCATGACTTCGTCGCCGGGGATCATCTTGACCGCGCCGGAGTCGATCTCGTCTAGGCGGCGCTTGATCTCATCGCCCCAGGTTGCTTCGACCTCGGCGGCGGAGAGGTTCTCGTCGTCGCTCATGAGGGACTCGGCCAGCCAGGCTCGCTGGTCGGGAGGGAGCTTGCGGGCTTCTTCGAGGAGTCTTTGGGCGTCGGGACTCATGGGGGAATTGTAGCGCGATTTCGGTATGCTCGGCTGTTGTTCGCGGCGGCCCTCCGCAGTCTGTTACGAAACCCTGTGTCGGAACAGAAATTATCCTCTTTCGCCCGCTGACGCGGGCTGGGGATGGATTGACATTCCCGCAACCCCAGTCTCGCGACTGGGGCTACCCTATGCCGCCCGCTGACGCGGGCTGAAGGCGATTCGATGCCTTTCATGCTCATGCTCGCCGGACAGTTTCGTAACAGACTGCTCCGGGACGCCGAAGGCGATCCGTCGCGCTTTCCCCAGGTTCTCGTCCGGCGCTTGCGCGCGCCGGACTTCACCCGGGGCTACTTTCGATTCACCCCTTGCGGGGTGATGATTCGAGGCGGGTTGAGGACTGAGGTTTCTCAGAAGCGGGACATGGGGCTGCCATTTTCGGTGGTTAGTCAGGCGCTATTTGGGACCTGCGCCATCTGCTTGTTCAAACCTACGGAAGAAGTGCTGTCGCCAGAAGCGTGGAAATCAGCCACATGGCAAAGACAAATGCCATGCTCGCAGATAAGTTCAGAGTTCGCGAAGGTCCGGCATAAGTCAAGATCGAGGCATAGATCTTTTGCGGAGAGAACCGAAGGGTCAGCCGCGTCCATAGGATTGCGACGATGCTTCCTAGCACGGCGAAAAATGGAATGGTGAACATCAGCTCCATCCCGGCTTGCCCATCATGGCAAAGTTGTTGTCCCTTAAAACAACTCCATTCTGTGGCGAAGAACAACGAGCAAACGGCCATGCATTCGCCAGCGAAGCCGCCGATCAGGCCAAGCACAAAAAAAGGAATCTTCCGGGCCTCATGGCTGCCAACTAGCGCTCTGTTACTTCGATCTCTGGCTTTGAATATGTAAGCCAGCAAGCCTGAGGGTATTGCAGCAATCGGAATCGCAAAGATCGAAAACCATGCGCAAGCAAAGACCATCGGAACGAAAGTGTTCAAAACACTCATTACTACGCCCCTCGAAAAGATCACTTGCGCCGCGCACTATCGAGATACAAATGCCATGATTCCTATCTTGCCCATCGAGCTTATCAGCTCATCTGCTCCCGCGCGTTCTTCCAGAGGTCGATACCGCCGTCCTGGGCGATGGAGTCGATCTTTGTCAGCTCCTCGGCGGCGAAGGCTAGATTCTTGAGCGCGTCGAGCGAGTTGTCGAGCTGCTCCACCGTGCGCGCGCCGATTAAAGCCGAGGTAACGCGACTGTCGCGCAGGACCCAGGCGAGGGCCATCTGGGCCAGGGACTGGTTGCGGGACTTGGCTATTTCATTGAGCGAGCGGACGCGGTTGAGGTTCTCTTCGGTGAGGGCTTCGGCGGGCATTGAAGAACCGGACCCGCCGGCGCGGGAGTCTGCCGGAACGCCGTTCAGGTACTTGCCGGTGAGCAGGCCCTGGGCCAGCGGCGAGAAGGCGATGCAGCCCGCGCCGAGGTCTTCTAGCGTGTTGAGCAGGCCGGTCTCGATCCAGCGGTTGAGCAGCGAGTAGGAAGGCTGGTGGATGAGCAGGGGTACGCCGAGGGACTTGAGAATCGCCGCGGCTTCGCGGGTGCGCTCGGGGCTGTACGACGAGATGCCGACGTAGAGGGCTTTGCCCTGCTGGACGGCGGTGGCCAGAGCGCCCATGGTCTCCTCAAGCGGGCAGTTCGACCAGGGGCGGTGGGCGTAGAAGATGTCGACGTAGTCGAGGCCCATGCGCCGGAGGCTGTCGTCGAGAGAGGCGAGGAGATACTTGCGCGACGCGCCGATGCCGTAGGGGCCGGGCCACATGTCCCAGCCGGCCTTGGTGGAGATGATCATCTCGTTGCGGTGGGCGCGGAAGTCCTCCTTGAGGATGAGGCCGAAGTTGCTCTCGGCCGAGCCGTAGGGAGGGCCGTAGTTGTTGGCGAGGTCGAAGTGGGTGACGGCGCGATCGAAGGCGCGGCGGAGGATGGCGCGCGCGGTCTCAAGGCTGTCTACGCCGCCGAAGTTTTGCCAGAGGCCGAGGGAGATGGGCGGCAGGACGAGGCCGGAGTTGCCGCAGCGGCGAAAGGTAGCGTGGTCGTAGCGGCTGGAGGCGGGGACGTAGGGCATGGCGGGACTCCTTGGGGTGCAATACGAGTATCCCACCAGCGCGCGAACCGTCGAGCGAGGTTAAACGCTCGACTTGCCGCCAAAGTAGATGAGTCCGGCGCCGCCTATTATGGCCGCGATGCCGAGGATGGGAGAGACAGGGAGCGTATGGTGCTCCGTGCTGTTGATTTGAAGTGCGCCAATGTCGACGACTTTCTTTTGGCTCGTGTAGGAGAACCCTCCGTAGACAAGCGCAGCGATCCCAACAACGATCAGTAGTATTCCGGCGATCTTCATCCTTGTTCCTTTTCTTACAGCTTTGGCGTGTTTGCGGCCTCTATCTTTGCCAGCGGCTTTACGAGGACTCGGAAGGGGACTTGAGAGGGCTGCTGGCGCCCGCGCTTCTTGTATTCGAGCGCCGGAGGCCGTTGAACCTCGGCAAGGGCTAACGCACTCCGCCAAAAAGATAGATCAGCACCACGATGATCAGCACCGTACCGAAGATCCCGATGCCTCCGCCGGTACCCCATCTGCGATATCCGTAATAGCCGCCGCCACCACCGCCCGCAAGCAGCAGAAGAACAATCAGAACGATCAGTAGCATGGAAATCTCCCTTCAACTTTGGACTGGTTTCGATCTCCCACCGCGATTGGTAGCCCCGGGCATTGAAAGGGAGAGCCGGTCGAGGGGATATCGATCCCAGAGGAGAAGTTAAGACAACTGTCGGCGTCGTGGATGTTCAGGATTGCTCATGCGGGGCGGAAGCCATTGCCTTCCGGTAGGGATGGGGCTGGATGGCGGGAGATCCTGGATTTAGCGATGGGATTCTCGTGTTTTGGGGGGCTTTGGGCAGTCCCGCCCCTTGGCCGTACAATATTGCTGAGGTAGATTCAGCTCTCCCATGGGAATGAATAGTTATCCATCGCGTTCCTCGCGGTCGCACGGGTTGCGCTCGCTCTTCAGCATGTTTTCCTCCGACCTGGCCATCGATCTGGGCACGGCCAACACGCTCGTCTACGCGGCGGGCAAGGGCATCGTCGTGAACGAGCCCTCGATAGTAGCTATCAACAAGAGCACCGGTGAAGTAGAGGCGGTGGGCAAAGAGGCCAAGGAGATGCTGGGGCGCACTCCGGGCAACATCGTGGCCATCAAGCCGATGAAGGACGGCGTAATCGCCGACTTCAAGGTCACCGAGAAGATGCTCAATTACTTTATCCAGAAGGCGCACAACCGCAAGATGCTGGTGCATCCGCGGATCGTGATCGGCGTGCCGTCTGAGATTACGCAGGTAGAGAAGCGCGCGGTGGAGGACTCGGCTTATCGCGCCAAGGCCAGCGAAGTGTATCTGGTCGAACAGGCCATGGTGGCCGCGATCGGCGCGGGTTTGCCGATTACGGAGCCCTCGGGCAACATGGTGGTCGATATTGGTGGCGGCACGACGGATATTGCCGTGATTTCGCTGAGCGGCATCGTGTACTCGCGCTCGGTGCGCATGGCCGGCAACCAGATGGACGAGGCCATTACCAACTATCTGAAGCGGAAATACAATCTGCTGATCGGCGAGCGCACGGCCGAGATGATCAAGATCGAGATCGGGTCGGCGTTTCCGCTGGACCGGCCGCTGAGCATGGAGATCAAGGGGCGCAACCTGATTGAGGGCGTGCCCAAGACGATCACCGTGGACGACAGCGAGATCCGCGAGTCGCTGGGCGAGTGCATCGCGGTGATCATGAACGCCATTCGCGTGGCCTTGGAGCGGACGCCGCCGGAGCTGAGCGCGGACATCAGCGATCGCGGCATTGTGCTGACGGGCGGCGGCGCGCTGATCAAGAACCTGGACAAGCGCATTCGCGAAGAGACCGGACTGCCGGTGAGCGTGGCGGACGATCCGCTGACTTCGGTGGTGATCGGCACCGGCAAGATGCTGTCGAACTTCGGGCTGCTGCGCAAGATCAAGATTGAGTAGTACAGGGACCAAGGCACCAAGGGACCAAGGGACCTAGGGACCACGGTACTCGGGTTTCGAGCGATACATCTTTGCCGGGCATCATGACAAAAGTGCGCGCAGTTAACTACAAGAACCGGGAGTTCGAGGCCGCCAGTGCGGGCTGCTTGGTCCCTCGGTCCCTTGGTCTCTCGGTCCCTTGACGTTATGGAATCCTTCTTCGCTCGTTACCGGAATCATTTGGTGCTGCTGGCTGTGCTTCTGGTGCAGGTGGTCGGGCTGGCCACGCAGGTGCGCCACTCGGCGGGCCGGAACAACAGCATCAGCGAGGAAGACGGACGAAGCGTGCGGCTGGTTCGCTACTGGGCGCAGGTCGTGGTTGGCCCGCCGGAGCGAATGATCCACGCGACACGCCTGGGGATCGCGTATCTGTGGACCCACTACATCGATCTTCGCCATGTGGACCGCGAAAACCAGGAACTGAAACAGACAGTAGACCGTTTGCGGCTGGAGCAAGCCGAGCTGCTTGAAGACGCCCACCAGGGCGAGCGGCTGCAGGCGACGCTCGGATTCGCGCAGCACTATATCTACACGACGATGCCCGCGCAGGTGTTCGGATCGAGTGGGACGGACCAGTCGAAGGTTTTCTACATCGACAAGGGCGCAGCGGACGGACTGAAGCCGGACATGCCGGTGATCTCACCGGACGGGATCGTGGGCAAGCTGAGAGAGGTGTTTCCGCATACATCGCAGGTGCTGGCGGTGAACGACCAGACCAGCGGCGCGGGCGTGATCCTGGAGACGACGCGGATTCGCGGCGTGCTGAAGGGCAACGCAGCGGGGCAGCTCGAGGTGGTTGGGCTGATGGCGGACCAGCGCATCAAGCCGGGCGAGAGGGTGTTGACGGCGGGCGGCGATCTGGTTTTTCCCCGCGGGCTGCCGGTTGGGACGGTGCAGAAGGTCTCCCCAGATCCGGAAAGGGACTCGTTCATCGTGGTGATGGTCTCCCCCGCAGCGCATCTCGAGCGGCTGGATGAGGTGCTGGTGGTTACGTCGACCGAGCCGCGGTTCCCGGCCGAAGCCGCCGCTGACATGACGGCGAGCCAGACGTTGAAAGGCTCAGAAGCAGCGGCGATCGAGCAGCAGATGAAGGCTTCGCAGATCATGGCCGAGCGGCTGCCGGGGCTGGTTGATCCGAATGCGCCTGCAGCCGCGCCCGCCGCAACTGGGCCGGACGGCAAGCCGGCGCCACCCGCGGCCGCGCTGCCCGCGCCCAAGTTGCTGCCTGCGGCGCATCCCGATCGCTTCTCGCCGGGCGGCGCGGATGGAGCGGCTCCGACAGGCACGCCGCAGACCGCGGGCCAGACCTCCACTCAAGGGAGGCCGCAATAGCTATGTCCCTGCTTGGAGCTGACAACCGGCGCGAGCTTGAGATCCATCAGTACCCGCTGATCGCCTACGTGCTGGTTCCGCTGGTGGCGCTGGTGCTGCAGTCGTGGCTGCCGCGGGCGCTGGGGATGTGGCTGCCGGTGGGGGTTGCGAACTGGGCGCTGTTCGACCTGCCCATGGTGGTAACGGTCTACTTCGCTCTGGGCCGCCGCAACCCGATCCAGGGCACTCTGATGGGCGCTGTGATGGGGTTGTTTGAAGACGCGATGACCCATCAGGCCATCGGGCTGAACGGAATCGCGAAAACGCTGGTTGGTTATCTGGCGGCGAACGTCGGCGTTCGCGTGGACGTGGACAATCTCACCATCCGGGTGGTGCTGAACTTTGGCTTTTCGCTGCTGGCGAGCGGCATCTACCTGCTGGTGGCGCGGATGCTGCTGGGGTTGGACTTTGAGTGGCGGGGGCTGGCCGAGCTGGTGAAGGCGGCCATCAATGCGGGCATCGCGGTGGTGCTGTTTCCGCTGCTGGACCGGATGCGGATGAAGGATTAGTGCGGACGAGGGACCGAGGCACCAAGGGAACAAGGCACCAAGGGACCGAGGGACCAAGGCACCAAGGGACCGAGGGACCAAGGCACCTAGGCACCAAGGGACCAGACGCCTTGGGACCTAGAAGGCTCCCGGTCCCCGGCGGTTGACGAGGTCAGCGGCGATCGAGGTCTACCGGGACTTCAGGCTTTTCATCAAAGCAATCAGCATTCGGCTGACATCGGCCGAATACGTCTCGGCCGTACTTAGCGATTTCTTTGTGTCGAACCCGAGAGTCTCGGCAAGCACCAGTTGGGTCTGCAACTCGCAAAGCGATCCTCTGGCGTGCCCCAGATACAGCAGATACTCTCCCTTGGATGACTTGCCATATCCCTCTGCAATGTTGCTCGGGATCGAAACCGAGGCGCGGCGCATCTGGTTCGTGAGTCCGAACTGTTCCGTCTTCGGAAATCCGGATGTAACGCGGTATATCTCGGCACAAAGTTGAATGGACCGCTGCCAGACCAAAAGATCTCTGAAAGATGCTCCCACGCCACGCCTCCTTGCGAAAGTACTTCACGGATCGTGCAGCAAATCCGAGCCCAGTGAAAGCACCTGAATGATCCTCAGATGCCTTTGGTGCCTTGGTACCTCGGTCCCTTGGTGCCTCGGTCCCTCGGTGCCTTGGTACCTCGGTCCCTTGGTCCCTTGGTGCCTGAATTACTGGATATGGCGGATGTCGTAGGTGATGGTGGTGCCGCCGTAGGTCATTCTGCGAAGGTTAGGGTTGGGCGCACCCTGGCCGCCCGCGCCCGCGCCGCCGTCTCCCTGACGAACCAGGTGCCGGTTGTAGACGATCGTTCCGGCTGGAACCGGCGTTTGCTGAACCTGCGGACCACCGGGTCCACCAGGGCCTCCCGGCCCACCCGGTCCACCGGGTCCGCCGCGCTGGCCGGGAACCACCGGATCGCCTTCGTGGCCGGCGAGGATGTACTCGGCGTTGGCGAGGAGCTTGTCTACGATAGCGCCGTCGCCGATAGCCGAACCGCCGGCATAGCGGTCGAACTCGCTGCGATGAGCCTCAAGTTTGCGCATGTTGGCTGCAAAGCGGGCCACGGTGCTCTCGCTGTTGATCGTGATCGGGATGAAGACGTCGCCTGAAAAGAAGATGCGTTCCTTCCGGTCGAGGAAGCCGAGATCGCCCATGGTGTGGTTGGGAATCTCGAAGACCTCTACGTCGCGGTTGCCGAGATGGAAGACGTAACCGTCGCCGACGACCGTGATGGGGTAGTTGCGCGGGAAGCTGAGGCCGGCGAAGCTCTGGAACGGGATGGTGGCCTTGGTCTTGGTGAAGGCCGACATGAAGGCGCGGTCGAAGTAGCTGTCGTTGGCGGTGTGGTCGAAGTGGTCGTGGGTGTTGGCGACGTAGCGGACGGGCTTTTTGGTGAGCGTCTGCATGAACTCGCGGATGTTGCCTGCGCCGTAACCGCTGTCGATGGCCAAGGCCTCGTTGTCGCCCTCGATCAGGTACTGATAGTCGCCGTCGCTGAGGATCTGCCAGGTTCCGGGCGCGATGAGCGTGGCCTTATCGTAGGGCTCGTCCATCGGTTGGAGGGTGCCGTCCTGGTTGCGGATGAGGACGTTGTGCTTGGGAGAGAAGTCGATCAACTTGACGGGCTTCCAGTGGTCGCAGTCCTGGGTGCAGCCGGCGGGCGGAAACTGCGGCTGCACAGCCGGTTGCGGCTGCGCGGCGGGGGCGGGCGGCGCTGCCTGCTGGGCCATTGCGCAGACGGACAGAGCAAAGGCGGCAACGGTGGCGAGCACGGCGCGAAGCACCAGCCGGCGTTTGCCGGTGGTGGGCTTGACATGGAATTCCGCTTGATGATTCTTCATAATCGGGAGCCTTTCAGGGTCGCTGTGGATCGAGCTGTTTTAAATGACGGTTTCGCAATTAATAAGACGCCGGAAAACGAAAATCTTCAAGTCTGAAACATTGTGTGAAGGCGTTGCAAACTGTGCAGTTGCGATGCATTCATCCTTCTCTTGCCTCTTGGAAGGCCCACTTTCGACTGCAACTGCGCCGGTGCTGTATTCTGAGTGCGGCGCGCCCCCCATGTTCTCCAGCAGCACCAATACCCGAGGCGAAAAGGTCCCCACGCTGAAGCTGGCGGTGGTGCAGTACGGCATTCTTGTCCTGATGCTGGCGCTCGCCGGCGGGCTGTGGCGGCTGCAGATTCTGGGCGCGGAGAACTACCGTTCTCTGGCCGAACAGAATCGGATTCGCAAGGTGCCGGTGCTGGCCGCCCGCGGCAAGCTGTTCGATCGCGAGGGCCGTCTGCTGGTCGACAACTACCCCTCCACGTCGTGCTTCCTGGTCCGGGAGCAGAATCGGGACGTCGAAGCCGATCTTCCGCTCATCGCCGAGGGTCTGCACCTCGATCTGGAGCAGCTCCAGGCGACTCTTCACCGCTACCGCGGGCTGCCGGGCTATCAGCCGATTCCGATCAAGGCAGACATTACGGCCGACGAGGTGGCGTTCGTGGCCAGCCACCGCAACGAGCTGCCGGAGCTGGAGACGATCGAGGAGGCGCGGCGGCTGTATCCCCGCGACGGTTTCGCGGCGCACTTGATCGGCTATGTGGGCGAGGTGAGCGAAGAGGACCTGAACAACCCGCGCTACGCGGCCGATGAGCCCGGGGACGTGGTGGGCAAGGCCGGCGTCGAGGAGACCTACGACGAGCTGCTGCGCGGGCAGGATGGATCGCGCAACGTGATTGTGGACAGCCATGGGCGGGAGATGGGCTTCTTCGGCGTACAGCACGCCACGCCGGGCCAGGACCTGAAGCTGACCATCGACAACGACATTCAACGCACGGCGGAGCTTGCGCTGGGAGACGCCAACGGAGCGGTGGTGGTGATGGACCCGCGCAATGGCGACATCCTGGCGCTGGTATCTCACCCCGCATACGATCCGAACGATTTCGCGGTGCGCATCAGCCGGACCGACTGGAACAACCTGACCACCAACCCCAACCATCCGCTGATGAACAAGGCGATCCAGGATCAGCTTGCGCCGGGCTCGACGTTCAAGATCATCATGTCCGCAGCCGGGTTGCAGGAGGGCGTGGCGCAGGATATGCATGTAAACTGCGTGGGCGGCGGCACGTTCTACGGGCGCTTCTTCAAGTGCGACAAGCACCACGGCGTGCTGAGCATCGATCAGGCCATTCCGCTCTCGTGCGACACGTTCTTTTACACGCTGGCTCAGAAGCTGGGCATCGATACGATCGCGCGGTACGCCACCGATTTCGGCCTGGCGCAAAAGACCGGGGTCGATTTGCCCAACGAGCTGGCCGGGATCATGCCGTCGACGCAGTGGGAGCTGAAGACCTACCACCAGAAGTATTTTGCCGGCAACACGATCTCAGTGGGCATCGGCCAGGGCGAGACGCAGGTAACTCCGATTCAGCTTTTGCGCGCGCTGAGCGGCATTGCGTCGAACGGACACTTTGTGCGGCCGCACGTGGTGGACCCTGCGCAGCTTCCCGAGCAGTTCCGGCAGGCGATTCCGGACTCGTTCCCGGGCTCGGGGGACAAGACGGTTCCGCTGAACTCCGATACGTGGATGAGAATTACGGACGGCATGGCGGAGGCCACCAAGTCCGGCACTGCGGCAGCAGCGCACATGGAAGGAGTGGACTTTGCGGGCAAGACGGGCACCGCGCAGGTGGTTGGCGGCGGCGACACGCACACCAAGGGCGGCTCCAAGACCCCGAACTCCTGGTTTGTGGGCATGATTCCCCGGCGTAACCCGGAGGTTGCCATCGTGGTTCTCCAGGAGCATGGTGACTGGGGAGCGAACTCCGCGCTGATCGCCCAGAAGGTTGCCATCGCCTACGTCAACAAGAAGCGCAAGGAAGACAAGAACGTTTTGGCTCAGGGCGAAACCGGCAAGCCGATCGAAGTGGGCGCGGTGTGGTCGGAGCCAGCGCCGGCCGCAATGGGCGCGGCGCGGACGGCAGCGATGGACGATACGGGCGTTGGCGGCGGACACTTCTTTGTCGCGGTACCGCCAATCTCCGCGCTGCCGCAGGCTGTGGCGGCAAGCAAGTTTTCCCTGTCAACCTGGGTGAACGCATCCCTGCTCCGCTTCAAGGAGGGCCTGCACTGATGCGCCGCCTGCTGACCTTCCGCGACTTTGACTGGACGCTGCTGGGCATGGTGCTGCTGCTGTGCGCGCTGTCGGTGATGCAGGTGCACTCGGCCACGCTGCACACGCGGTTCTCGGGGTTTGTGGTCCGGCAGTTGATGTGGATCGCAGTGGGCCTGGTGGGAATGATCGTTCTGTCGAAGATCGACTACCACCGGCTCCTGGACTGGTCGCAGTGGGCCTACTGGGTTTTCTTATTGGCTTTGGTGGTTGTGAAGGTGGCCGGACGAAAGGTGCTGGGGGCGCGGCGCTGGATCGCGCTGGGTCCCTTCCAGTTTCAGCCGTCTGAGTGGGTCAAGCTGGTTCTGGTGCTGGCGGTGGCGCGCTACTTTGCCAACATCGGAGGCCGGAACCTGACCTGGAAAGAGATCTTCAAGGCCTTCGCGCTGGTGGGCGTGCCGATGGTGCTGGTGCTGGTGCAGCCGGACCTGGGAACAACGCTGACGTACGCGCCGATTCTGGTGGCGGGGCTGTTTCTGGGCGGCATCAGCCTGAGGCAGTCGGCAATCCTGATGCTGGCCGGAGTTGTGCTGGTGGCCGGGGCCTGGTCGAGCGGCAAGGTGCTGAAGCCGTATCAGAAGGCGCGGCTGACCAGCTTTATCAACCCGGACAACGACCCGAAGGGCTCGGGCTACCAGATCCGCCAGTCGCTGATTGCGGTAGGTTCGGGGGGGCTTTGGGGCAAGGGTACCGAAAACGGAAGCCAGACCCAGGGGTACTTTCTGCCCATTCCCTATACGGACTTCATCTTCGCGGCTTTCAGTGAAGAGCATGGGTTTGTGGGCGCGATATTTGTGTTGCTGCTATACTTCCTCATATTGATGCGTTTGATTCAGAACGCACAAACAGCCGCCGACCTGCCCGGTTCTCTGATTATCATGGGGCTCGTGGCTGTGTTGACCTTCCAGATTGCGGTCAACGTGGGCATGGTTATCGGGTTCATGCCGGTCACCGGAATTCCTTTACCGTTAATGAGTTACGGGGGATCTTCGGTGCTGTTTACCTTCCTGGCGCTGGGTGTGGCAATGAACGTCAGGATTCGCCGGTTTGTGAATTGACCGGCAGGCGGGCCCGGAAGAGTTTTGTAGTTGGTGCGAGCCCGCGGCTTGGCTGCGGACCCGCAAGTGTAAAGGATTGAATAAGTTTGAACCGGATGAGGGCTCTTAAGAGCTACGCGCCGGACAGGATTGGGTTCATGAGCAGGCAGAGAGAAGCCTGGGGACTGCGGGCAACGGGAAGTTGCCGTGGCGGTTCCCAAAGCTGCCAGAGTACCGGTGAGAGAGCCAGGTGGCGGAGCAGATCCGCCGCGGTGCTTGCTCCCCCGGGAAGGACCGGCGGCGGGAAGGCCCAAATCGAATGGGCTGGGCGATCTCTGGGGTTGGACGACGGTATCTTCTCGCTGACAGCATCGCGGCGCGGTTCGCCTCCGGGTTCCTCCGGTGCGCGGCTCTGCCTTCGAACAGCGAATCTCCGGTCGACCGGCCTGCTTTCTGCTTCCCAATCTCTCCCACGCGTCCTTATTGCCCTTTTCCGATAGACCGGCGGCGCGAGCGCAGCCGGAGGGAAAGGTACGATGGCAAAGGAAATCTGCATCTCCTCCACGCCGCATGAGACGCGGCTTGCGATTCTTGAAGACGATCAGCTCTCGGAGATCTACTACGAGCGCGAAAACGAATACACCCTGGCGGGGTCGATCTATAACGGCCGCGTAACCCGGGTTTTGCCCGGCATGCAGTCGGCATTTGTTGACCTGGGGCTGGAACGCGACGCGTTCCTCTACGTCACGGACTTTATCGAGCTCGAAGACCAGGAAGACACGGACGAGCTGGAGCAGGCGGCCTCGACGCCGCAGGCGCCCCGCGAGATCCGGCACACCCAGGAGCCGGCAAAGCGAAGCCGTCCGGAAGAGCGCGCCCCGCAGCGTGAGCCGCGCCCCGAGCGGCAGCCGCGCGAGCCGGAGATTGAAGCAAAGCCCCCCATTCAGATTGAGGAAACAGTAGAGACTTCGGCGGATGCTGCCCAGGCGGCAGAGGATGCCGAGGGCGGTTCGACGGCCGGCGGCAAGCGCTGGCGTGGACGGCGGCATCGCCGCGGCCGGGGTCAAGGCGCTCCGCGCGAGGAGCAGAACGGCGGCGAAGCGGCAGGTTCGGAGTCTGTTGAGGGCGGCGAGCCCCAGGCGATTACAGAGGAGTTCCAGGCCGAGGAGCAGGTTGCGGAACCCCGGTACCAGCGGCAGGAACCGGAACCGCAACGGGAGCGCACCCCGATTTCCGCCGCGCCAACCAAGTTTCTTCTGCCCGGCGAATCGCTGTCGAAGTACGGCGGCGCGCCACCTGTCGAAGCTAAGGAAGCCAAGCCGGAAGAACCGGCAGCGCCCGCGCGTCCCGCATACACAGCCAGGCCTTCGACGCTGATCGAGATTCCTCTGGATTGGGATCCAAGCAGCGGCTTGCTGCCGGGCGAGTCGATCTCGCGGCGCAGGGGACCGGAGCCGGTGGAAGAGGTCGAGGAAGAAGAGGCGCAGCCGAGCCTGACTGCCTTGCCCGAGCCCGAGGAAGCCGCCGACGAGCTGGAAGAGGAAGAGCTTGTAACGGCATTGGAACCCGTTGAGACATGGAAATCTAGCGAGGCCGAGAGCGCCGAGGATGAGGATGACGAGGAGTTCGAAGAAGAGACATCGGAGCTGGCCGGCGTAGAAGCGGGCGCACCCGAGGGCGAAGAGGCCGAGCCGGAAGAGAAGCTGGAGAGCAGCGAAGATGCATCCGCCGCGCATCGCGTCGATCCGTCGGCTCCTTCAGGGTTCCGCTTGTTCGGGTTTGGCAAGAAGAAGGAAGAGCCCAAGGCGCAGCCGGTTTCGACCTACGCGCCGGGCGCGGGACATGTAGAGGAAGAGCTGATCGATGGTGAGGAGGTGGACTCGACTCCCCACCGCCGCCACCGCCAGGATGCCCACGACCACGACGCCGACTCGCTCTACGAAGAGGAGACGGTGCGCGGCAAGGGCCGCAAGAGCCCGCTGGGCGAAGCGCTCGAAGATGCCGGGGTAGATCAGCGCATCGCGGCCAAGTTCGGCCGGGGTGGTGAGGACGAAGACGATCTCGACGTAGACGAAGAAGAAGAGACCGGCGGGGAGACGACGGCGGCGCCGGGCCAGCAGCGCCGCGCCGGCAGCCGGGACCGCAACAGCAATGCACGCCGCGGTCGTGGAGCGCCGCCGCCGCGCCGCGGACCCTCGCGGCGTTCGATGCAGACCTCGGACCTGCCCATCATCTCGGACCTGCTCAAGCCGGGCCAGGAGATCCTGGTCCAGATCGCCAAGGAGCCCATCGCCAAGAAAGGCGCGCGCATCACCAGTCACATCGCGCTCCCCGGGCGCTTCCTGGTGTTCATGCCCACGGTGAGCCATGTTGGCGTGAGCCGGAAGATTGAATCCGACGAGGAGCGCCACCGGCTGAAGCGGATTCTGGTGAACGAGCGGGGCGACGCCGGCGGCGGATTCATCGTTCGCACCGCCGCCGAGGGCATCAGCGAAGAGGAACTGCGCGCCGACCTGCGCTTCCTCATGAACCTCTGGAACGACATCAAGCAGCGCTCGGAGTCGTCGAAGTCGCCTGCGCTGATCTATCACGACCTCTCGCTCGTCGAGCGCATCCTGCGCGACCAGGTGAGCGACAACTTCTCGAACATCTGGGTGGATTCGGAAGCCGACTACGAACGCATCGTGCGCTTCCTCAATCGCTTCTCTCCCACCCTGGTGCGGCGCGTCAAGCTCTACAACAAACAGGTGCCGCTCTTTGAGCACTTCGGCATCGAGGACGAGATCTCGAAGGCCCTGCGCTCGAAAGTGTGGCTCAAGTCCGGCGGCTCGATCGTCATCAACCAGACCGAAGCGCTGGTGGCCATCGACATCAACACCGGCAAGTATGTGGGCAAGAGCGCGCGCCTTGAGGACACCATCCTCAAGACCAACCTTGACGCGGTGCCGGAGATTGTGCGCCAGATTCGCTTGCGCGATCTGGGCGGCATCATCGTCATCGACTTCATCGACATGGACGAGCGCAAGAACCGCTTCAAGGTGATGGCGGCGCTCGAAGAGGCTCTGAAGAACGATCGCGCTCCGACCAAGGTTCTGCAGTTTAACGACTTCGGGCTGGTCGCGATCACGCGCAAGCGCGTCAAGCAGTCGCTCGAACGTACGCTCAGCGTGCCCTGCTACACCTGCCAGGCCACCGGCATGGTGAAGAGCCCGGCCACGGTATGCAACGAGGTTTATGTCGAGTTGCGCAAGATGAAGAAGCACTTCGAAGGCGCCGACGTGATGCTGCGCGTGCATCCGGAGACGGTGAAGATGCTCAAGGCCAACAACGGCCGCTGGCTGGTTGACTACGAAGAACTGATCGGCAAGAACGTGCTGGTGAAGAGCGATCCGACACTGCACCCGGAGCAGTTCGATATTCAGGGGTAAGCAAGACGGCGAGTTAGCAAGTCAGCAAGTCAGCGAAGGCCGGAGCGCTTGCTCCGGCCTTTGTGCATTTATTGAGCAGCTAGCGGATGACGTGAATCGGAACACCGACCTTCAGGTTTCGCCAGACTTGCTCGGTTGTGTAGACCTCAGCTTTGAGTGTGATGGCCAGCGCAAGGCAGGAGCGGTCGCCCAGCGAGAGGCCGTACTTCTCAGTTTGCGCAATCAGGTCGCCGGCAATACGGGCCTGCTCGCTGGTGTACGGCTTGACTGTGGAGATGGACGAAAGAGCGGCCAACCAAGCTCGGTCGGGGTCGTTACTGGCCTTGACGAGCTTGGATTGCACCTCGGCGAGATTCACGGTACTTGCCACAGCGCGTTCCATGATTTCATCCGTCAGCATCTCCGCACCGCGCTCGTTCTGAATCAAGGCCAGCATCGCAGAGGCATCGAACACAACCTCATTCATGCCTGGCCGCCTCGCGGCGTTCCGCGCTTAGCTCATCGGCAAGAGATACGCCCGGCGGGATGACTTTTCGCGCCCACTCCTGTGCGCGGCGAAGCCGGTTCCGCACAGTCGAAATAAGCAGTTCGTCGTCCTTCACCCGGAAAACCACTGAATCCCCCACGTCCATCCCGAGCGCCTCGCGGATGGACGCGGGAATCACGATCCTGCCCTTATCGCCGATTTGACCACGAGCCTGGAGTTCCATAGTGACACCCACCCCTTCTGGTGGGAAATAATAGCACAATTCCCACTAAATCAAAAGGTGGGAAATCAGAAGATAATTCCCACTCCCGCGACACTAGCCGCTGACCCTACAGAACCCCCAGAACCCGCAGCCGCACCAGCGCCCCGGCAAGGACGCCGACCGGCGAAAGCGCGATGAGCGCGAGCTGGTAGGCGAGGGGCTGCTTTCCACGGCTCGCGAAGGCGCTTACTGCGCCTAGCAGGAGCACGATGACGGCCAGCACCAGGGGGTGAAGCAGAGGGCTGGCTGCGGAGATCCAGGCCGTGACGTAGCCGCCCGCCGCCCCGGCTAGAAACGAGTAACCGAGGTTGACGAATAGGTACGCGGCGGTTGGGCGTACCCCCTGGCCGCACCATTCCGGCGTTAGTCGCGTGAGCAGCGCTGTGACCGCGACTACGATGACGGCCATGACGGCGTAGCCGGCCAGCAGGGCGAGGAAGGCGTGCAGGATTACCATGGGGGTTTTTCCTCGGTTGGCGCGCCGACATCGCCGCGCTCGATGCGTTCGAGAAACTGGCGGGCCAGGCGGCGTTCGCCGGGGTGGGCCTCTCCGGCCATGGTGCAGAGGTCGAGGAACTCGTCGGCGAGGGCGTTGCGCTCGCCCTGCTGGGCAAGAAGGGCCTGCAAGGCCAGGGCCAGTTCGCGCAGGCGGGCGGCTTCGGGCCAGGGATGTTCGTCGTCTACGGGCTCGGCGAAGAGGCCGTGCCGGCCCCGGGCGCAGGCATCCAGGCATGCAAGCAACTGCTCGGCAAAGGCGCGGTCGAGCATGTCGATCTGGCCGGGGTCCATGGAGTCGCGGGGGTCGATGGAGGAGCCCATTGGAGTATTTTGCGCCACTTTGGGCGGAATGGGTACTGGAGACTGGGCCACAGGATCATCAGATGGGAGGGCGGGGTAAGGGTTATCATGGTAAGTCCGGCGGGGCAGCCAGCCCGATGCGCCGGGCGAGAGAGTCTATAGAGATGCCAGAAGAAACCGCTCCCACTGCTCCGGAATCCGCCGCAACCCAAAACCCACAGCCAGCCCTGACCACCATCGCCGACATTGGCCGGCACGAGGGCCAGTCCGTCATTCTGCGCGGATGGCTTTACAACTCGCGCGAGAGCGGCAAGCTGCTGTTCCCGATCTTCCGCGACGGAACGGGGACGATTCAGGGTGTGGCGCACGTAAAGAGCGTTCCCGCCGAGGTCTTTGAAGCGCTCAAGGGGCTCACGCAGGAGTCGAGCGTGATTGTCACCGGCAAGGTCCGGGCGGACAAGCGCGCGCCGGGCGGCTACGAGCTGGATGTCGAGAACATTGAGGTGGTGCAGAGAGTTCCGGAGTCCGCGCCCTACCCGATCACGCTCAAGGAGCACGGCGTCGATTTCCTCATGGAGCACCGGCACCTGTGGATTCGTACGCCGCGGCAGTCGGCGATTCTGCGCATCCGGGCAGAGATCATGCGGGCGACGGCGGAGTTTTTCGATACGGGCGGATTTATCCGCACCGATCCGCCGATTCTGACTCCGGCGGCCTGCGAGGGAACTTCGACGCTGTTTCCGGTGGACTACTTCGGCGACCCGGCGTTTCTGACGCAGTCCGGCCAGCTTTATGCCGAGGCGACGGCGCTGGCGCTGGGCAAGGTGTACAGCTTCGGGCCGACTTTTCGGGCAGAGAAATCGAAGACCCGCCGCCACCTGACCGAGTTCTGGATGGTGGAGCCGGAGGCGGCCTACATGGACTTGAACGGCCTGCTGGAGCTGGCGGAGAACTGCCTGGCGCACATCGTTCAGTCGGTGCTGAAGAACCGTGGGCCGGAGCTGGTGGCGATCGGGCGGGATATCACCAAGCTCGAGCCGGTGAAAGCGCCGTTTCCGAGATTGCGATACGACGAGGCCGCGGAGATGCTGAACCAGGCCTACAGGGACGGCAAGCTGGAGCAGCCCTTCGAGTACGGAAACGACTTTGGCTCGCCGGACGAGACCTGGCTCAGTTCGCAGTACGACCGGCCGGTGATGGTGCATCGCTATCCGGCGAATGTGAAGGCGTTTTACATGGAGCCGGACCCCGACGATCCGCGCTATGCATTGTGCGTGGACGTGCTTGCGCCGGAGGGATACGGCGAGGTGATCGGTGGCTCGCAGCGCGTTTCAAGCTACGAGCTGCTGAGCGAGAGGATCGACCACCACAAGCTGCCCCGGGAGGCGTTTGAGTGGTATCTCGACCTGCGCCGGTACGGCAGCGTGCCGCACGCCGGGTTTGGGATGGGCATCGAGCGGGTGGTGGCGTGGGTCTGCGGCCTGGACCATGTGCGCGAGACGATTCCGTTTGCGCGGACGCTGCACCGGATCTATCCCTAGGCGCGGCGGGACGGATCGGGAATTTTTACCTTTGCAATTTCGGCTTTTCGAGTACACTGTTGCGTATAGTTTTTGGGCAAACAAATACTTTCACGAGAGATAGGTAGGGCATTAGGGAAGGTGCGATACCGCTCCTGCCGGCAGGTTCCGGCAGGAGGTATTTTCAAAAAAAACAACCATCGGTTGGGAAGACCGTATCGAAAACCCTGGCGATCTTACTGGATTAGAAGCAGGATGCAAGCCGGCGCCCCAAAGGCCGCCGGGCCGGTAGGATGCCAGAGCAAATCCGCGAAACTGACATTGGGGATACCCCACTGCCACCCGGCAACTGGGGAGATGAAGCGCCAGACGGGCGGATGCCAGCGGACTTTGAATGGTCAGACCACTACCGATGCTGCCGATGCGGGACTCCCGCGGAGGCTAAGTAGCTTATGGAGAGAAGATGACGAAATCCGCAAGAACAGCGGTGGCTAACCAGGAGATGGCAACTCTTACCATTCCGGCCGCCGAGGAACTTATTGAAGAAGCGTTGAGCGAGCTGGCTTATTCGCAGGACCCGGGTCTGGTAAGGGCGCTCCGGTTCCTTGCGCCTACGGGATATCAGGCGATTGTGGAGCTGTGCGGCGAGAACGGGCGCAGCAAGCGGCGCAACGCGCCGGCAGACAGTTGGTCGCCCGAAGAGGATGAGGTCAGGATCTACTTTGAGCGGATCGACGATGGTGAGCCTTATGTGCGCCCGGCGCGGGTGCAGCGCGGCGTTCCCGCGGCGCAGAGCCACGCCGGCCAGGACGAGCCGCCGGCCGAAGAGGTTTTGCCGGCGGACATGGATGTGCGGGTCAAGGAGCTGTGCGCGGCGCTGGCCGAGGCGGAGCGGGGCGGACACGCGTTTATCGCACTGAAGTGGTTTCGGGATAGTTTTCTTCCGCGCAAGGCTTTCCGCTGGAACCAGCAGCCGGAGGGACGCCAGTTGGTGCTGGCTGAGGCCATTCAGCGTGGTCTGGTGACGACCAGCAAGATCGCCAACCCCAAGACGCCGGCCTACCCGACGACGACGATTCGCCTGAATCGCGCCGAGGCCGGGCTGCCGGAGGAGAGTTCGCGGTTCCAGCCCGTGGAGGCGCACGGAGAGGTTCTGGCGGGAATCATCGATGAGGAACGGGGGGAGGAGTGAATCTCTACTTCCTGGATGCCACTGCCTTTGCCAAGCTGTTCGTGCGGGAGGCGGGAACAGCGGCTCTGATCGCGTTGATGGAGTCGGTGGAGGATAACTGCAAGCTGATCTCGGCCATCACGCCGCTGGAGGTGTACGGCGCCATCCGGCGGCAGGAGCGCGCGGGGGTGATTGCGGCGCACGACGCGGCGGCGGCACTGGACGCTCTGCGGCTGGAGGCGGCGCGAATGGTGCAGCAGCCGATTAACCCGGCGGTGCTGGAGTGGGCCCGCCAGCTTGTGGACCGGCAGCCTCTGCGCTGGCCGGCGGCGGTGCAACTGGGATCGGCGCTTACGGCGAGGCAGATGTTTCAGGGCACTCCGATCACGTTCGTATCCTCATCGGCGGATCTGCTGGAAGCGGCGCAGGCCGAGGGGCTGGAGACGCTCGATCCGGCTGACGGGGATTAGGGCGGCATCGGGAAGGCTGGACCGGCGGAGTTTGCGGCCCCCGAACGCGAACTCTGCTATGCTGAGGGGTCTATCTCAGCCTTTGGAGGGCAGCCATGCCTGAGTTTCGCGCGCGCAAGCATCATCAGGACCGGGTGGCGGAGACGCTTCGGGAAGAGATCGGCGCAATGATCGAGGGGGAGCTCTCAGACCCGCGTATCGCGTTCTGTTATGTGACCGAGGTGGCGTTGAATCCGGGCGGCAAGTCGGCGCGGGTGTATGTGGCCGTGGACAGCGCGGTGGAGGACATAGCGTTGGCCGAGGAGCAGACCGTCGCCGGGCTGGAGGCGGCCAAGGGCTACATCCGGTATGAGATCAAGGAGCGCATGGGCGTGCGGCATGTTCCGGAACTGTCCTTTTTGGCCGACCGCTCGGGACGTTTTCAGGCACGAATCGAGGAGCTGCTGGGCCGGAAGCGAATGAAGGCGATCCAGAAGGCCGCGGCTGAGGCTGGGCCCACTCCCCAAGCGAAGGGTTGACCATGGCTTCCGGTTATCCGAACCCCCTTGAGACCGCGAAAGCAGAGGAGTGCCGCCCGAACGGCGGAAACGCGCCGGCACGAGACCCGCTCGAGGCGATCCTCGAGGTTCTGCGCGGCGGCAAGCGATTTCTGGTCTGCTCTCATGCGCGGCCGGACGGCGACGCGGTGGGCAGCACCCTGGCGCTCAGCATGCTGCTGGAGCAGATGGGAAAACAAGCTGTGGCGGTAGTGGCCGATCTGGTACCCAGCAGCTACCGGAGACTCCCCGGCGCGGAGAGGATCCGGCTGATACAGCGCGTGAGCGAACCGTTCGATGCCGTCATCCTTCTGGAATGCGACGGGCCGGAACGGGCGGAGATCGAGGGTCTCGAAGCCTACTTTCAGATCAATATCGATCATCACTACAGCGGGCGCGATTACGCGCAGTTGAACTGGATCGACAAGGACGCGGCGAGCGTGGGCGAAATGGTCTACCGGCTGGTGAAGGCGGCCGGAGCGCGGGTTACCCCGGAGATGGCCGCCTGCCTGTACACGACGCTGCTCACAGACACGGGAGGCTTTCGTTACGGATCGGTGACCGCCGGAACCTTTGAGCTGGCCCGGGAGCTCGTAGAGGCTGGCGCCGATGCGGTGCGGATCGCCGAGGAAGTGTGCTTTTCCGCGCCGATGTCGAAGATGCTGCTGCTGGGCGCGGCGCTCAAGAACCTGAAGCGGGAAGGCAGGGTGGCATGGCTATCGGTGAGCCACCAGGACATGATTCGCTGCTGCGCCGCCACCGAGGACAGCGAAGGCATTGTGAACTACGCGGCCGGTATGGAAGGCATCGAGGCGGCTGTCTTTTTGCGCGAGACGGCGGAGGGCCTGGTGCGGGTGAGCATCCGCAGCAAGGGCAGAGTGAATGTGGCGCAACTGGCCGGCCGGATGGGCGGCGGCGGCCACAAAAGTGCGGCCGGCTGCACCGTGCCCGGCCCGCTGGCCCGGGCTATCGAGGAGATTCTCCCCATGGTGAAGGCGGCTCTTCCAGCCGGACCAATCTGATAGCCTTGGACCTGTCGCGGGGTTCTCTGGAGAGGACCCGCAAGCCAATGCGCGGACGCCGAAAAAGCAAGCCGGCGTACCAGAATAGTTGAAACAATGCGCAAGACGGCCTAGCCATCTGGAGAACTGCACGAATGGAAAGAAGCACTGTGCCGTCTGCCCCGGTTGAACTCAAGAGTCCCGCCAAACGCCTGCTTGCCTGGGCGACCACGCGCGAGGCAGTTGTCTTTCTTGCCTTCACGCTCTTCTTTCTGCTCTACGGCGTAACGCCGCTGCTGGGCGGCGCGGGCATGGGCGTGGTGGGCGCCGACGAGCCTCGCTACGCGCAGATCGCGCACGAGATGCTGGTGCGCTTCGACTCCGCGACCACCATCAAAGAGAAGCTGAGCGCCTGCGTCACACCCTACCTCTATGGCAAGCCCTGGCTGGAGAAGCCGGCCCTCTATTATTGGCGGGCCATGTACGTCTTTCAGGACTTTGGCGTCCATGACTGGAGCGCGCGGCTGCCCTCGGTGAGCTTCGCCTTCATCATGATCGGGCTGATCTATCTGCACATGCGAAGATTCCGGCCCGGCGGGCATCTGGATGCCGCGCTGATTACAGCGGCCAGCGTGGGAATCATAGCCTATGCGCGCGGCGCGTCGACTGACATGCAGATGGCCGCGCCGCTGGCGATCGGGCTTCTGGGCTGGTATGCGTGGTACGAGACCGGGTCGAAGTTCTGGCTCTACGACATCTATTTCTTCACCGGGCTGGCCACCTTGGCCAAAGGGCCGGTTGCGCCGTTTCTGGCCGCGATCATCATCTGTGCCTTCGCGGTGTTGCGCAGGGAGTGGCGGATTATTCCGCGGACGCTGTGGTGGCCGGGAATCCTGCTCTACTTTGCCATGGTGCTGCCGTGGTTTATCGCGGTGCAGCATCAGAATCCGACGTTCTTCCGCGAGTTCTTTCTGGAACACAACCTGGAAAGGTTTGCCACCGACCGTTACCAGCACGAGCAGCCCTTTTGGTACTACCTGGTGGTGGTGCTGCTGGCGCTGATGCCGTGGACAGTGGTGGCGGTGCGGGCGCTTGTCGACGGCATCAAGAAGAGCGTATGCGAGTGGCGGCTGCGCCACTCGAAAGGCGGCAAGTGCGGCGAAAGCCAGCCGGGCGACGCCTTCCCGGAGTTTCTTGTGCTCTGGGCGCTGATTCCCATTCTCTTTTTCTCTTTTTCGCGCTCCAAACTCCCGGGCTACATTCTGCCTTCGATTCCGCCGCTGACGATTCTGACCGGCGACTACCTGTTCCGGCGGCGGCCAACAGGCCTGAGCCATGGCACGGTGATCGGTCATGCGTCGGTGGTCGGCGTTATGACGCTGACGGTGTTGCAGATGCCCTGGTTCGTGGCGCATGGATTTGCGATGCCGCCGGTTGCGGCACTGGTTGCGGCAGTGGCGGCGGCATTGGGCGCGGGGCTGCTCACCGCGATTGTCGTGAACGCATTTGGAGTTGCGCGCCTGCGCCTGGTGACCTGTTCGGTGCTGGCGATGCTGCTCGTCTTCCTCTATGGCGCGGGGCCCGTGTTTGGCGCGCCCGCGGTGGCCTCTACGAAGCGGGTGATCGAGCTACTCGATCGAACCTACTCGGCCCGGCCGCTGGCCGTGCGACTGGAGTCGGTGGCACCGCCCGACGAGCCCGTGGCGGTGTTCCGGGTGCGGCGGGATGTGGAGTACGGACTGGCCTTTTACCGCAACCACGAGGTGGTTAACTATGAGGAGACCGGCGTGCCGAGCGAGCAGCATCTGCTGGTGGTGCGGGTGACCGGGCGCGGCGGAGCGGACCTGCACACGCAGGCGGCGCTGGAAACCTACCTCGAAGGGCGGCACTACGAGGAACTGTTCGGTTGGCCAGAACAGGGACTGGAAGTGTATCTTGTCGGGAAACGATAGCAGCCGCGGACCGATCGGCCAGAGAAGACAACAGGCCCGAGGAGTCCAGCCGGAAGCCGAGCGCGGAGCATAGGCCGCCTCGTTCGAGTAAGAAGAACCGAATGGAAGCCGGAACATCGATTGAGATTCTCGATCTGCGCCACTTCTCCGCGCCGGCGCTCAGGCCTGTGCTTGAGGCCGAGGGAGCTCTGTGGCGCGAACGGCTGCACTGGGATTACAGGGCGTCGGCAAAGCTGCTGATGCAGTACCTCGACAATCGCTCCCTGCCCGGCTATATGGCTCTCGACGGAGAACAGCCGGTGGGCTACGCCTTCAGCGTCTGCGAAGACACCAAGGCGGTGATCGGCGAAGTCTATGCGCTCGAAGGGGAGAGGCCGGGCTCGGAGTCCGCGCGGGCCATCGAGACAAAACTGCTCAGGCACCTGCTGGAACTGCTCACCAACTCGCCGCAACTGGAGCGGATCGAGGCGCAGTTGCTGCTTCATCCCACAGGCATCTTCGCCGGGCAGTTCCTGGAGGCGGGCTTTGAGGTCTTTCAGCGGCTGTTCATGGTGCGGTCGCTTCTGGGGCTGTGGTCTGAGCCCAAGGTCAACCTGCCCGCTGGGCTGGAGCTGAGTCCGTGGCGGGAAGACGATCTGCCCGCGGCCGCAAAGCTGATCTGCGACTCCTACCAGGACCATCCCGACAGCCTCATCAACGACCAGTACCGGACGGTGCATGGCTCGACGCGCTTCTTGAACAACATTGTGCGCTACGCCGGCTGCGGCGCATTTTCGGCGCCGGCCTCGCACCTGGTGATCGATCGAGCCCGACGCCAGCCGGTGGCGCTGGTGCTGGGCTCGCGCGTAAGCACGCCCAGCGGGCACATCACGCAGCTCTGCGTGCATCCGGAGTGGAGGGGCAAGGGACTGGCGCGGATGCTGCTCTCGGTGGCGGCCTTCAGCTTCATGCGCCAGGGAGCAACGGAGCTGTCGCTTACCGTTACGGAAGCGAACCGGCCGGCGATCGCGCTCTACGAGGAGGAAGGCTACACCTGCGGGCACCGCTTCGATGCGGCGGTGTGGCAGCGCCGGCGAGTGTAGGTGTGGGCGGTTGGGTGGATGATGAGACGTGATCCGAACGCTCAGGATGCGTATTGCGGACGAGACGCCCTCCGCATTCACGATTTGCTCAACACAGAACGCGTATTCCTGAGAGGTGCTTCGCTACCAGACGACCGGAATCAGGCCGGATTTTCTGATCTGCTTGTCATGGGTAACAAGGTGGAGACCCTCGGCCAGCGCAGTGGCGCCAATCAGCCGGTCCTGGGGATCTTTTGGGTAGAAGTCGGGGAAGCTGACGGCACGAGCGGCGATTTCGGGAGTTACAGGCAGCACCGTCATCTTTGCCGCGCATTGGCGGACGAAGGATTCGACTCCGAGAGTGGTTTCGATTCGGCCGTTTTCGGCCAGCCAGGCCAACTCGAACAGGGAGATTGCCGCGACCGCGAGACCGTCCTGGCCGCGCGCGGTCCGAATGGCTTCCCGGGCGCGTTTTGACAGCTTCTCCGGCTCGAAGGCAAGCCAGACAACGACGTGCGTATCGAGCAGAATCATTTCGGCAAATTCCAGTCGGAAGCGGGAACGGATTCCTCGATGTCTCCGACGATCCGCCCTTTTCCTGCCAGGAAGCCGAAGATATCTTCCGCATCCTTTTCAACCGGCAGGATTTGAACAACCGGCTTTCCGTGTCTGGTGACGATGACAGGCCGGCCGCTAGCGGCAACCTGCTCCATCAATGCGAGACACTGCGACTTGAATTGGGCGGCGGGAATCCTCTGCACGGCTCCTCCTGAATATGACCATAATAATATGGCCATATTATATTTGCAATCCCGGCCCTGCTTTCGGTGAGGGTCGGTTGATTGGCGAAGGGGCGAAAAACAGCCGCGAATCCTTCGCTGTGCTCGGGACAACATATTGCAGATGTGGGGATTTCCGAGGCGGGACGCTCTAGCGGGCGATCAGGAACATGACCCAGCTGATCACGATGGCCGAGCCAACGAACAGAGAGAAGCAGTAGACGCCGTAGCGGAACATGCGCCGCGGGGTGTCGCGCATGGTGATGCCGAAGACGGTCGAGGCAAACAGCGCAAAGAGCAGAACGGCCGTGAAGTGGGAGGGTTGAATCATCAGGACTCCTTCCTCCCGGTGCGCAGGTTGTGGGCGTCGACTGCGGAGATGACGTTAAGCAGGCCGGCCACCACGATGAACTTGGTGCCGTAGTCGGCGGTGGTGAACTGGACCGGATCGGCGCCCAGGCCGGCGATGCGGCCGATGAAGAACAGCAGGCCGTTGCCCAGGTCGCCGAGCAGGCCGAGCAGATCGAGAATGTCGCCTGCGCTCGAGTAGAGCTTGCCGTGCATCCCCAGCCCGAGCGCGAACATGCAGACGATGGAGATCGAGATCAGCGCGCCGCGCACCCGCTTGCCGACGAGGAAGTGCCCGGCCCCGGGAACCAGCCATCCGGCGATAAGAGGAAGATAGACGAAGCCCTGCTGTGAGGACTTGCCCGCTGCGGACTTGCTTGGAGGGGTCGGCATTCCTTCTTGAATATATCAGGGAGGCAGGGACCGAGGGACAGAGGGAACAAGGGACCAAGGGACCGAGGGAACAAGGGACCAAGGCAAAGAGGTTTGCGCATCTTTGCCTCTGCGAATAAGAAGATTGCTACCGGGCAGGAAGATAGGTCCCAAACAGAAGACAGATTGTGAACATTAGATCTGCGCGTCTTCTCCAGCCTCGGTGCCGGCCACAAGAGTCCCGGGGCTTTCCTGGTCCCTTGTTCCCTTGGTCTCTTGGTCCCTGCTCTTCTGGTCCCTTGTTCCCTCGTTCCCTTGGTCCCTGCTCTCCAGGTCCCTCGGTCCCTCGGTCCCTTGGTCCTTGTTTTTCCCCGGCTCGTCGAGCCAGAGCCAGACGATCCACCAGACCAGCGCGCACAGGTAGACGGCGCTGTTGGCATGGAAGATGCGATCGCGCAGATTCATGGCGTGGTCGTACTCGGCCTGGCTGTGAACGATGGTGTGGGTGGCGATGAACTGCCAGATGGCGCGGGCGGCGATCTGCGCAATCCCCGCGGCGGAGAGGCCGATGGCGATCTGCTGGGGGTGGCTGCGCCATCCTGCGCCGAAGCGGCGGCCGAAGAGCGTAGCCAGAATCCCGAGCTCAACGCCCAGCACGGAGTTGAGCACCGCGCCCTTGTCTGAGAACAGTTGCAGCATGCGCAGGATGCCGAGCAGCGATGTGTCCTTGAAGGTGCTCCACGCCGGCCACACACCCCAGAAGACCAGAACAGCGGCCGCAACCGCGAGCACCGCGGCTGTGCCGATGAGCCAGGCCCGCCGGGAGGCTCCGGCAAAGGAGCGGCGGGCGATCTCGACGATGACCAGCACCCCGATGACCGTTACGATTGCGGACAGGATAAGAAAGATGGCGCTGGAGACGATAGGCGCCATGCGTCCGAACAGCAGCCGGTTCACGAGCAGAATCAGCGCCGAGAGCGCGATGCTCGAAAAGAAGAAGACAAAGCGGCGGGCGCGATCGCGGCCAAGCAGAACGATAAGCAGCACCAGTTCGGCGGCGAAGGTGAGCGTCCACAGGATCTGGGCGGCGGAGAAATCGAAGTTGAAGCGCATAGTTTGGAGTCCTTGGAGACACTACCAGTCTATAGGGACCGAGGCACCGAGGGACCAAGGGACCAAGGGAACAAGGGAACAGGGAACAGGGAACACCGAAGCCTTCGGGCTGACATAATCGGAAGATATGCTGGTGCTTGCCTCTCAATCTCCGCGCAGGCGGGAACTGCTCACTCAGGCCGGTTATACGTTTGAGGTGCGCCCGGCGCATATCGACGAGGATCCGCGCGCGGGCGAAGACCCAATCGATTACGTGGTCCGTCTGGCCCGGGAGAAGGCAGAGGCCGTGTTTCAGGAGCTCTCCGCGGGGGCAATGGAGCAAGTGAAGGAGACTCTGTCCTCCCTGGTGGTTTTAGGGGCCGATACCACGGTCGTAGTGGACGGAGCGCTGCTGGCCAAACCAGCCGACGCGGCCGATGCCGCGCGCATGTTGCGCCTGCTCTCAGGCCGTACCCACCAGGTGATTACCGGCGTGGCGCTGGCCACGGCTGAGGGCACCGAGGCTGGGGCGGAGGTAACGGCGGTGAGCTTCCTGAGCCTGAGCGACGAGGAGATCGAGGCCTACGTGGCCAGCGGCGAGCCGATGGACAAGGCCGGGGCCTACGCGATCCAGGGCCGGGCGGCCAAATGGATTCCCCGCATCGAGGGCTGCTACTTCAACGTAGTGGGCCTGCCGCTGGCGCGCGTGGACCGGATGCTGGCGTCGCTCAAGCCGCGCTGATCCCGCATTGGCCGTGCGGCCCGTCCTTGACGGCTCCCCATTCTGGGGTATGATGGAGCGAAAATAAAAACCCGCAGGGTTTGCCGCGCAAACTTGCTTCACGGTTTTGTGTCTCCTCAGGGCTGCGAGTTGTCATTCCTATCGAAGGATGAGATCCATGAAAGTCCTTGCCTTCGTGCGCCGTATGGTGCTGCTGGCCGTTCTGCCGTCTTCCGTTTGCATTGCCCAGGTCATGCAGTTTCAGCCGCCGAATCCAGACGAATTGAAGATGACCGCCGACCCCAAGGCGCCGGGAGCATCGGCGGTCTTCCTCGATCTCCAGGAGACGGCGGACGACAACCTGAACGTGCGCACCTTCTATGCCCGCATCAAGGTTCTAACCGAGAAGGGCAAGGAGTGGGCCACGGTAGAGGTGCGTCACGACACTGAGGAAGCGGTCTCGGCAATCAAGGCCAGAACCATCCATCCGGACGGAACGATTATTCCGCTTGAAGGCAAGCCTGCCGATCTGCTGATGGCCAAGTCCGGCGACGCGAGCTTAAAGAAGACGGTCTTCACAATGCCCAGCGTCGAGGTGGGCAGCATCCTGGAGTACCGCTACGACATCGATTATCCCGAACATCGAGTTTCGTCGCCTCTCTGGGAGATCCAGCGGCGGATCTTCGTGCACAAGGCCCACTTTGCCTTTACGCCCTTCAAGGCGTTTCTCAGCGGCGCCCAGAACGATACCGGTATGCGGGTCATGAATTCTCGCACGGGCGAATTGAAGAACAACCTGCTCTGGACCGGGAAGCTGCCATCCGGGGTATCGGTCAAGTCTGTCGGCTTCGGGACGCTTACCGTCGATGTCGCCGATGTTCCCGCCGACCCCGAGGAAGACTGGATGCCGCCCCTCAACAGCATTCTCTACCGGGTCTTCTTCTTCTACTCCGGCCCCTACTCCTCCAAGCAGTTCTGGGAGGAGGAACCGAAAGCCTGGTCAAAGGAAGTGGACAAATTCGCCGCGCCGAGCGATCCGATCCGGGAAGCGGTGGAGAAGCTGGTTGCGCCCGGCGATAGCGAAATCGACAAGGCCAGGAAGCTCTACGATGCGGTCCAGGCTCTCGACAACACGGCCTACACGCGCAAGAAGACAGAGTCGGAGCGCAGGGTCCTGGGGCAGAAGGAGG